>Ga0194123_10001095_pt1 | contig 43413 bp, 37 predicted proteins | sample TA2MahsurfametaG_5_FD_155479 | JGI IMG/M metagenome (GOLD analysis project Ga0194123, IMG submission 155479) | Freshwater microbial communities from Lake Tanganyika, Tanzania - TA2015023 Mahale A surface | ecosystem: Environmental > Aquatic > Freshwater > Lake | place: Tanzania: Lake Tanganyika... | reverse complement strand
TAGAAGTCTGTTATGTCGCGACATGATAATATGGTAACAAACTAATATTATATTTTTATATAAAATTTGACACCATTTGTCGTCACAAATATTTTTATATGTGTTTAAAATTTAACCCGAGAACAATGTTGTTACCTAATCTGCAGCGTTTGTGTAAGAACGATTTACATTATTGCATGATAATATGATTATATTTTTTTATATTATCACAATTTTTGTTTATCAAACTAACCATAAGATATTCTATTTTGATTGGAATTATATAATCATCTTTTATTGGATTATAAAAAAATTGATTTAAATAATATGTCCGATATTACTATTAATATAACATTTAACATTGAATCAATGGACCTAAACAAATTATCAAAGAGAGAACTTCTTACAAAGTGTGAAGAAAATGGAATTAAAAAATACAAATCAAAAAGTAAAGAAGAGTTAATTAATTTACTTGAAAATAAACCTATTGAAAAAAAGAAGGTTAAGGCAATAATTGAAGATGATGACGAAGAAATTACAAATCTTGTTATACCACAACAAGAATTGGAAATTAATAAGATACATAATGAAGATTGCATTGCTGGTATGAAAAAAATAAAGGATCAAACTGTGGATATTATCATTTGTGATCCCCCCTATAATATTGGAAAGGATTTTGGTAATGATAGCGACAAACAAAAAATGGATGACTATTTATCATGGTGCGATAATTGGATTAGTGAATGCTTAAGAATACTAAAACCACAAGGAACGTTATATATATATGGGTTCAGTGAAATTCTTGCTTTTATTAGAACACGAATTACTTGCCATGTTAGATGGCTGGTTTGGCATTATACAAACAAAGTAACACCTTCTCTCAATTTCTGGCAAAGAACCCATGAAAGTATTTTATGTTGCTATAAAGATAAGCCTATATTTAATCGCGATGATGTTAGAGAACCTTATACCGAATCATTTCTTAAAAATGCCGCCGGGAAGGTCAGAAAACCAACTGTAGGGAGGTTTAGCAATGGAGACAAAGAAACTACCTATAATGCTCACGAAGGAGGCGCCTTACCGAGAGACGTTATTAAAGTTCCTGCGCTAGCCGGTGGAGCAGGAAAAAAAGAACGCGTAGATCATCCAACTCAAAAACCATTAAGCTTATGTGACACTTTAATAAAGGCATCTTTAAATAAATCATCCCATACATTATTGGTTGTTCCTTTTGTCGGTTCAGGATCTGAATGTGTTTCTGCAAAAAAAAATAATGTGAATTTTATCGGGTTTGAAATTAATGGCGATTATATAAATACTGCAAATGAAAGATTAAACGAGCTTGATAATAATTAAATATTATTTAATTTATCTAACAATTCAATGTAGTTGTATTTTGGCTTCCTTTCAACAGTAGCAGATGCAATAATAAATTTTTTTATTTCTTCTGTCATTTCAATATGTATCCATAATTGAGATGACATACTAAATGTTATAGACATTTTACACCCATTAATTTCATTTGTATTCCATCCTACCTGTGTATCTTTGTTTTTCCCTCTTTTTCCAATTGTAGGCTCCCAAATATAGGACGATGGGTCTAAAATTAAATAATTACTTGGTATTAATAACCAGTCATAACTAATATTTTCAGTGTCCGATTCATCTCTCACTATAAATGAATAATAATCAAAATTCTTTCGTTTATTTATTTCTTCTATAATTTCTGATGGCGTTCCACATTTTTTTTCACTGCAGACTGTAGTCAATCTATAAGAACTTATATCAATACTTTTTTTATTATTTGAATATTTTGCGGACTTATTGCTAATTCCACCCAATGAACATTGAATATCCATGCCAGATGAATGACTTCCATCACTTTTTGAATAAATATCAATACCTAATGATGAAAATATCAAAGCATTTATGTCCTCCCACATCGTCTCATTTATAGAAGACGAATTTATTAAATGGTAACCTTTTATACATTTTTTAAAATTTATATCAATTAGTTCAACATTTTCACAAACATCTGAAATACTTTTCACTTCACATTTATCGTCATCTTCAATAATGAAGATCGGGCGTTTATTATCATTTGCTCTATTCGGAACAGATGATGAAACAATTAAATCACTCATTTCGGAGGTAACTTCCATTTCTCTCTATTTTTTATGATACTTATTTTATCATAAAAAGCAATTCAATTTTTTTATAAAAAAATGTAATATATATTTAACGCACAAATTTATGCTCTATAATGCACGCTAAATAATGCGAAAATAAAAATCTGCGCGTATATCGCTATCAAATAGACGACTATAGGCGTCTATATAGCCAACTATATTTAGGAAACAGTTGGGTCCCATCCCAACTTAGCAAAAGCCGTGGTTTTTGCGTTTCCTAAATATACACTTTTTACTCTACTCTATTTTTTTGTTATTTTTTCTTTATACTCATCTGTCTCTTTATATTTATCATATCCTCTTGATTGATCTCTTTTTGTTATTATCTTTTTATTCATTAAGAGAGAAACGATTTGCCAAGGTCTAACATTATACATATTTGATAATGTCATTATATCATTTCCTGTATTGTAATCATGCATTATTTTGTTATCTAATTCATCATTAAAATAATCATCTTTTTTTTTCTTTATCACTTTTTTCTTTTTTATTACTTCTTCATTTAACTCTAGTTCTATTTTATCTGGCATTTCATTTTCATCCACTATTTTTTCTTCTATATCCCTCAAACGTATTCCTTTTATGTCAAACGCAGAATTTATATTTTTATTTCTCAACAAAATGGCTGACATCGGCACCTTTGATTTCAAATATTGTTTAAATTTATCCCCTGTTACATTCAGGTCATTTATGATTGTTTTATTATCTTGCTTAAATTTCGTCCATATGTCTGTTGATGAAGTCAATACATCTTCTTTTGTTATATCTATATTCTCTTCCCACCAAGCATCAAAGAGAGAAATATTTGAATTTACTAGCTCATTTGTCTCGTTTTCCAAGATTAATTTTAATTCATCATCCATTAACTGAATCAAATTCCTAGTAGCATTCATTGACGTATTTATCTCTCTTATATTCTTTCTAAGGTTTCTTATTTTATCCATAAATTTAAATCTATCATCTTTTAATTTCATTAATTCTTCTTCATCTACATTTATTTCGCATGTCATATTATATAATTCTTTACATATAAACCAAACTATACGAAGAATCTTTTTTGGATCATCAAAACTACATAAATTATTTATATAAACTAAACATTGCTTTGTATTTATCCATTCATACATAATTGGTGATTTATCATATTTTTCAATGGAACTATTGAGAGAAACTAACCAACCAAAATGCAAATGCTCGTTTTTTTGCAAATCTTTTTTAATTTTCTCTCTTTGATCATTCGGCACCTTCTTTTTATAATTTTTCACATCTACTAAAACATCAAATTCTTCAAAATGCAAATGAAAATCACCTTCTCCTCCTTGAGTATGCTTGTCTTTTAATTCAAAACCCTTGAAATCTATAAATTCTTCGGCATATTCTTCAAATTGTTTCTCGCCTTCGGACCCCTTATACGATGTGCTTTTTGTGGATTGATATTGCACTATCATCTTTTCATAATTTTCTGATATATAATTCACTTGCTTTTCCTTCTCTCTATACATCACTTCATACTTTTCTCTTATTTTATCTACTTCTACATGAATTAAATCTTTACTTCCTCTTTTATAATCATTTAATTCATTATTCAACGCATCTATTTGCGTTTTATAACGAACTATTTCTGTTTCAAATATTTTGGTTAATTTATCTTCCATTTTTTTGCACATTTCTCTCTCTGCTATTAGATCTATCTCCATTTTTGTTATCTCATTTTTTGTTTCTTCCTTCAATTTATTATATATTTCCTTTTGCGTCAAACCAGCAACCACTTTACGACCTTCCATTAAACATTCACATCCAATTTTTAACATTAAATAGTTCTCTTCTGGAGAGAAACCTGTTATTTCTGGTATAATTGCATCATTCGGAACTGCTATATTTACTATCTTAAACGACATATATATTTATATATCGCAGTGTATTTAAATACTAACATTATATTTTATCATTCATATATGCTTTCCACATACAATGGCACCGTTTTCAAAAGGTTCAAACGATTTTCCCATAATAAAACTAGACCTGGTTTCCCTCTGTAGAGAGAAATAGCTTTTCAAAATAACTTAAATACAATTGTATTTAATCATGTAATTGTAAATGAATAGAGGCAAAAATATCGCAGTTGGATTTTATGGTCTATGGACTTGCCTAGGCGCTTATAGAGGCCATCAATATTATAATAAAGAATATCAAGAAAAATTAGAACGACATAATAAATACTATAAAAATGAACGACCTGAACCAAAACATTATTATACAGTTAATGTTGGATTTGCGGCAGCAGGCGCAGCATTTTATGCAAATCCTTTATTAGTTCCAATCACAATGGTTAAAGAATTATTTTATTTGGAAGATTATCTAAGAGACAGAGATACAGATTAATGTATTCTTTTTACTAGGTTCTTATAATAAAACGTCTTTTCATGTTTTATTTCTCTATTCATTGTCTATTCAAGAGAGAAAAAGTAATATAATTTGGTGTCATTCTATAATAGACCATTTTTATTATATATATAAATTATATATAAAATGAAGAATTCAAATGATGATGATGATCCATGTAATCAAGAAGCTAGATTGAGAGAAGAACGCAAACAATTAAACTCAAATATTAATATAAAACATGCAAACTGTGAAGAATCCAAATATCAAACTATTTATAAATATTTTAATGAAGAGAGAAAATCTACATTTAAGGATTTATTAAATGCGCTTATGCATTTTTATAAGGATAACAAACAAAAGGACCAACATTTTATTTTAACGTTTCAAGAATTTATTGATATGTTTGAAAAAGACACTATGAGAATCAAAAATTTTAAAAAACAACACGTATTTGAAGCACTTTGTAAAATACTTTTAATGTATGATTATGATGAAGGTGAATTGGGTAGAAATAAACAATTTTACTCTTCACTTGAAAAATTTGTTAAAAATCCTAACAATCCCTCTAATATTAAAGAGAGAGAAGATATCGTAAATGAAGATATAAATGTCAGTTCTGAAGGTGGCGTCGTCGATATTTTTTTTAGAACTGAAACCAAAAATGATGATGCAAAATGCGAATGGATGTGTGATTGTAGGGATACTCAAAACACTAGTAATAAACAAACAAGTAATCAAGAATATATATTAATCCAAAATAAATATTATAGTAAAGAAAAATCCGATATTAAAAATTATGATGTTACTAAAATATATGCAAAAGCACAAACTTTATATGAGTCTAAGCAAAATGTTCTACCGAAAATTGTTCTAATGGTTAATAATAGTCAAGCATTGTCTGACAAATTAACGCGTTCTAGAGATGCCAGTAAAGGATTAATAGACAAAATTTACGGCGTTTATGAAATTGATAAATGGTTTAACCTTTTATTATATGATCTTTATAATTCTGCAAATGTTGAAGATTTTCTCTCTAAACGTGGTACAAAGAGCAAACTTAAACCCGAACTTACTCCCAGATTTCATCAGATCTATTTTACTGAAGCCACTCTGGCATATTATAAAAAAGAAGGCTATAAAAAATTTATTTGGGGGGCAGTTCCTAGAAGTGGTAAATCATACATGATTGGCAATATGATTTCTAAACGTCGCACCTCTAAAAATGATGTGGTTGTTATATTGGGCGCAAAAACAGAAACAGAATCTCAATTTATAAAGATGTTTTGCGACTTTTCAGATTATTCTGAATATGGAATTATCAAAACTTCCGCTGGAAAAATGGACAATATCAAAAATTGCGATAATTTTAATAATATCAAAGAGAGAAATATTTACATTTTCAGTCAAGAATGGTTCAAACAAGGCAAAATTGAATCCGCTCTTAATTCTACGCTTAAACGCAAATTAGGAAATAAAAAAAATGTCGCCGATAATACGGCTTTTTTTAATGAAACTGTATTAGAAAAATACAGCCAATTACTTAGAGACGGCAACAAAATTGATTTATATTTTGATGAAATACACAAGGGAGGTTCTACCGACAATTCTGAAAATATACTAAATGCTTTCAATAATGCTGGCGTAATAATTGATATTTTTATGATGGTTACTGCTACATTTGCAAAACCAAATATTAAATATAGCACTAATTTTATAGACACTAAAGAACCCAAAATATTAGAATGGAGCTATGAAGATCAACAGATTATGAAAAATATTAAAAATGAAACTAAAATGGATATGATGATAAATAGCCGGACAGGATTAGAAAAAGAAATTATGAGAAATATATTTGAGCAATTCAATTTTATATATGGCACCGAATTTTTAGATGTTTTATCTAAACAATATGAAAACCATCCTGAATTGGTTTTGATTCAACCTTATAATAAAATAAAAGACGTTGATTTTGATATTAAAGATATTTTTAACAGCAATATTAAATGTACTGCCTGTTATAAAAAACAAACAATACAAGAACTTCGCAATCCCAATAATATATTCAATGATTATGGTAGAATTCAAGCATTATTTGATATATTAGCCAAAATTACTACTCATGCTGGTCGCAATATTTTACATCCTAACTGTGTCTATGGTTATTTAAAAGAAATAGGTGCGCCTGATTATAGTCAAAGACATTCTGAATTATGGTTTTTACCTGATGATGATTTATATATCAATCCTGATGAATGTCGCGAAGTGTGTAGCGCAACTGTAAAAAAAGATGATACACATGATGAAGATGTAAAAGATGGACGAACTGGACTCCCTAATATTGAACCATTAACCCGCGGCCTCGCATTTGCTCTCATGTCCAATCCATTTTTTAGAGATAATTATAATGTACTTATCGTTCATAATACAAAATTAGAATTTACAGATAAAAATAATAACACCAAAATAACAAATGAAAAAATATTTGAAAATACAAATATCGGCACTACCGTAGATAGCAAAAATTTATCTGAAACAATTAAAGAATTTGAAACAGAAACATACAAAAATAATAAAAATCTTATTATATTAACTGGTGCCAAATTAAGACTCGGCATTAGTCTGCCTTGTGTAGATATTGGTTTTAATTTTGATAATATCAAATCAATTGATGTAAATTATCAGACTATGTTTAGAGTTCTCACAGAAAGATATAATAAACCTAAAAAATATGGGTTTTACGTTGATTTTAATAAAGGAAGATTCATCAATTTTCTATATGATTATAACAATACATATTCATCTGCAAAAAATATTTCTAGTGTAGAAGAAAATGTTACACATTTACAAGGTTTGATTTTATTGTTTAATATTAATGGCTTTGGATTAAATAAATTAAATGAGAGACAAGAGTTACAATTTTACAACATTTTAACGAATGAATTGAATTTAAATAAAGATGGTTACACTAAATATTATTCAGAGTTCAATAATATGTCAAAATTGGTAAAAAAATCACTCATTAGCGTTGATATTGACGATCTTTCTAAACTTAAAAGCTTAATAGATAGAAATGACAAACAAAGCAAACAAAAAAAAATTAAAGTAGTTGTAAAAGAAGGACAAAGTTACAGACCTCCTGTTTATATTATAGAGAGTGATACTAATACTAATAGCGGTGATAGTAAAAAAACTACATCTTCTAGTATGATGTTAGATAGCGAAGATACTATCACTAATATTGAAATAATAGAAATTGTTTCTGCTATGCTTCCGCGCATTGTTTCATTATTAGCATTGTTTTCAAATAAAAATAATTACAATTGTGAAAATTTAAATGAATGTTTAGAAAATGCTATAAGGAAGTTAAATGAAGGCGACAACATTTGTTTATGTGAAAATGCAAATGATACTGACATTTTGGCTTGTTATTTTAACTCCCCATTTTATAATAAAAGATTATTACATATTCTTGAAACAATAAAAGAGTTGTTGAATAAAAATGATTATATTCAATTGAGAGATACTACAAATTTTATATTCAATAATATTAGAGAAATGGGTAAAGAAAATAAGGCATTGATATATTCAATGACTCCGGAAGATATACAAAAAAAGATTGAACAATATTTACCTGTAAGACAAGAGAAGAAAGACAAACATGGGGAGGTTTTTACACCTATTGAATTAATTGAAGAAATGCTTGACAAACTTCCTTCAAGTGTTTGGAAAGACCCTGAATTAAAATGGCTTGACCCTGCCAATGGTATTGGCAATTTTCCCATGGTTGTTTATAAAAAACTTCTTGAAAAATTGCCCGATAGTTATGATGGTGAAAATGGCAATTATTCCACCGAAAATGGAAAGAAAAAACATATTATTGAAAATATGTTATATATGGTTGAAATTGATCCTGCCAATGTAAGAATATCTCGCAGAATATTTGGTACTAATGCTAATATATCTTGCGCGGATTTTTTAGAACAACAAGAAAAATGGAAAAAGGATTTTCATGGTGTAGATAAATTTGATATTATTGTGGGAAATCCTCCTTTTCAAGATAGTATTGAAGAAAAAAAAACGGATGCTCCTCGCAAAGGTGGTAAAAACAAGTTATATGAGCGCGTAACTATTAAATGTTTTTCTTTATTAAATAAACATGGTTATTTATTATTTGTTACACCTGATAACATAATGACTGGTAATACTAATAAAGCATATGAAGAATTAATAAAATATAACATTTTACACATTAATTTGAATAATATTCAAAAGAGATATTTTCCATCCATAGGACAATCAATGTGTTATTTTTTGATACATGTTGGAACAAAAAAAGATGATTTAGAGACGACAATTCAAAATAACAACAATCAAAATATAAACATTATAGTAAGAAATAGACCATTAAATCCTATAACTGAATGGACTGATAAAACAGAAAAAATAGTTAGAAATTTTATTTCTGATGAGAGAAATAATGCTGTATATAATAGAGGAACTAAAGAAAGTGATTATACTGGGGGTAAATATAAAGTAATATATACACCAGAAAAAATTTTGCATACAAATAATATGAGTTTATCACCTGGATTAGGTATTAAAAAAATTGTATTATTTGAATCAAAACCTATGTCAGATGGGTTTTTAGATAAAAATGGAGAATATGGGGTTGGCCCTCATACATTTTATATTCCGTTTGAAACTGCTTCAGATGGAAAATTACTTGAGAAGTTTTTTAAAAGTGATACATATAAAACATTAGTAAAGGTTTCAATTACAAGTCAATATTTAAAAACATCGCTTATTTCTTATCTAAATATCAATAAAATATTAGGAAACAAATCTAAAAGAGAATTTATTATAGAAGATTCATCAAGCAGTTCAGAACTTGTTAAAAGAGAAGCCGCCAAAAAAATAAAGAAATTTGTTACAAAGAAACACCGACAAAGAAAAATAAAAAATAAAACGAAATCTTCAACAAAAGGTGGAAAAGGAAAAACGAAGAAATTATACAAAAAATCTAAAACAAAAAAGAATAGACGATTTTTCTTTATGTAAATAATACCTATGTTCGTATAATAAACTTGTTTTATTATACTAACAATAAACCCTCTATTTCTCTCTTCAAAGAGAGAAAACTATCTACTTTTCCTTTATATATAAGGCATCTCCCCAACCATGACGCGTCATTTTCGTTATAACTCTTTTAAAACCATATTGGGATAAAAAACTATCTATGTCTCCAATCAATCCACAATTCTTATATAATTCTTTTTCATTTACTTCCAAATAAATAACTTTTGCGCTTTGAATATATTTTGTAGATCCCTTTAGTGCCATCAATTCTGCACCTTGAATATCAAAATTCCAAAAATTATATTTTGTTCCATCCAAGTTTTTTCTCTCAAAAAAAGAATTTATAGTTACTGTTTTCATTGACTCACTTTTAACAAAATGAACGTGGGGATGTTCCGTTGCATGGGTACCAAACTCTAAAATACTTGACGATTGAACATTGTCTGATACATTAAATGTTACAGTGTCATCATCTTTATCTGTAATAACTGCCTGATAAACATTGGGTATTCCATTGTTTTTAGCTTGTTCTACCTTTTCAGTAATTGCATCTATCCATACTATATTCTCCTTTGTTACATCTAATTCTTTGTAAAAATCTAGTTCTTCGCATTCATGTGCCCCTACATGAAAAACACCTGTTATTTTTATATTGTTCTCTCTTAATATTTGCTTGACATCATGTATTTTAATAAGCATTTAATTTATTAAAATATTATAAAAAAATAAAAATAAACTTACTTACTAATTGTTACTTCTCTAGCAATTCTACGAATAATCTTCTCATTATGCTGAGCTTCGTTGTCTCCTCTGCCGCCAAGCACTTCAATGACTAATTTATTGTATTGATCGGATCTCTTTGAGTAGCTTTTAATACAATCCGGGTATTTTTCCTTGAAAACATTAAACATTTTCGCATTTTTATGAACAATATATTTTAATGCTTTCTTTATTTTATCCTTATTTTCATTTTCTTTTTCCCATTTGTCATCATCTTTCACATAAATAATTTCTCTCTTGACATCGGTACAATGAAGTGGCCTTTTGGTGACATCCAATGCCTTCAAATTCTTTAAAATAATATTCGTCATTCCATCTACATACCCCAATTCGCCCACTTTCTCCAAATCATCCAGATTAATCTCCATGGAATTCACAAAATCCATGATATTCATCGCGTCCTTGCATGTTTCATTTAAAAATACTTGCAAATTGAACGTCTTATTATGTGAATTGGTGTGATTATATGAATTATTAGTATTTGATTTTTCGGATATTTCTATGATCTTGTTTTGCAGCTCATTATTTTGTTTCATTAATTCATAAAACATCTGGGTTGTTATTTTAAATTCATTGCCATCATTCGTGATAACTAGAGCTTCACTTGTGGATTCGTTTGCATCACAATTTTCTATTTTACAATTCTTTTTATGCTTCCATAAACCAGCTCTGCTTTGATATTTTTTATTGCATATTTCACATTCTACCATGTTTTTGCTTAATTTTTGCTTAATATTGTTTCCATTTGTTTCCATCTGATGCTTAGCACTCCGAAAATGATTGACCAAATTGCATTTACGAGACGTATAATAGTCACACTTTTCACAACAAAATATTGTGCTTAATTTTTGCTTAATTTTTGTTTCCATTGTTTCCATATATTGGAAACATATTTTAAGCTTTTTTATCTTCCGCAAAAAAATAAAAAAAATTATCGTCACAAATTTGAAAAAAAAAATTTCGTGACCAGAGCTTAATTTTTTTTTATCGTCACAAATTAAATATTTCAGGGGTATTTGGACCCAGGTTCCAAAAAATGGACAAAAAAAATGTCCTTTTTTCGAAAATGTTTTTCAGAATGGACCCAAAAATATTCAATATTTCGATAGGGGGTCTTTAAGTTACTTTGGGAATTTATTATATTTTGATTTTCATATTTAAAGGCCGCTATAAATTCTTATCAATGGTTACTTCCCGTGCAATTCTCCGAATAATCTTTTCATTATGTTGGGCTTCATTGTCTCCCCTTCCTCCCAAAACTTCTATCACTAGTTTATTATACTGATCACACCGATTAGAGTAACTTTTAATGCAATCTGGGTATTTCTCTTTAAAAACATTCAACATTTTCGCATTTTTATGAATAATGTATTTTAATGCTTTCTTGATTCTATCCTTATTATCATTTTCCTTTTCCCATTTATTTTCGTCCTTGATATACATGATTTCTCTCTTGACATCGGTACAATGAAGTGGGCGTTTAGTAATATCAAGTGCTCTCAAATTCTTTATAATGATATTGGTCATTCCATTCACGTACCCTAGTTCTCCTACTTTCTCCAAATCATCCAGATTAATCTCCATGGAATTCACAAAATCCATGATATTCATAGCATCCTTGCATGTTTCATTCAAAAATACTTGTAAATTGAATGTCTTATTATTAGAATTTGTATTATTATAACAGTTATTAGGTGCGGAATTTTTGGCCATTTCAATCATCATTTGCTTGAATTCTTTATTCTCATTGATTAAAAATTGAATCAGATCATCCTTTTCCATGACCTTATTTTCCTTTTTCTCAATGATTTGATTTTCCGGTTCTGACATACATTTCTTTTTGTGTCTCCATAAACCAGTTCTGTCTGCATATTTGCGGTTACATTGGGCACAAATAAATTTATTTTTTCCTTCAGTCAGGGGACAAAAATCCCCAAAACCGTTGCATTCTGTTGCCGATGACACTGACTTGTGTTTTTTCGTCTCAGTATGTTTTTTAAAATCTTTGGCATTACACGTAAAATAGTTACACTTTTCGCATGAAAAATTTAGGGGATTTTTGGGGACAAAATTGTTGCCGATTGTTGCCATAAATTAGCAACATAAAAAATCCCTAAATCCTTTTTCGCAAAAATAAAAAAAAATTATCGTCACAAATTTGAAAAACTTTTTTTCGGGACCAGACCTTAAAATTTTTTTATCGTCACAAATTGAATTTTTCGGGGGTATTTTGGGTTCACTTTTCAAAATTGGACAAAAAAAATGTCCATTTTTCGAAAATGTTTTTCAGAATGGACCCAAAAATATTCAATATTTCGATAGGGTCTTTAAGTTATTCTGAAATATATATTATTTTTTAACTTAAAGAACAGAACCAAATATTTGGAATTGTTTATAAATATTTTATTATTTGAATACTTTATGACTATTTATCATTCCTTTGTTCTTTCCGATGAACCCTTTATTTTGAGAGATCTTTCCGCAAACGATTATTATAACAATTATTTGGATTTATTGGCCCAACTTAGCAAAATAGATAAAGATCTAATCCATTTTTCAGAATTTTCCAACTTTATAAATGATCTTGAAGAGAGAAATAAGGTTTTCATTATTGAAAATAAAAATACAAAACAAGTCGTGGGATGTGCAACGATTCTTATTGAATATAAAATCATTCACAACATGGGAAAGGTATGCCATGTTGAGGATGTGGTTATAGATAATTGCATGCGAGGCACGGGAATGGGAAAAATTCTTATGGATTTTATCAAAGATTATTCACATAAAATGGGTTGTTATAAAATTATACTAGACTGTTCAGAGCATAATATAGGGTTTTATGAAAAATGTGGGTTCAAAATCAATGGCACTCAAATGGCTTTATATTATTCTTCTCTCTAATTCACTCAACTGTTCGCTTGTATTTACACCTATAATTTCTATTTGCTTATCCAAAGGTATATTATACATATCAATATTGATTTGTTCTTGATCTTTAATGATCTGCACTATATCCGTTAAATAATACTCCTTTTGGGAATTATTATTTGTCAAGAAAGGTAAATATTTGCATAATACTTCTGTATTGAATGCATAAATACCACAATTTACCTTTTTCACACTTTTCTCTCTTTCATTACAATCCTTGTCTTCTATAATCTTTGAAAAATGTCCGTTTTCTTCTATAATACGACCATACCCCGCAGGATTGTCAAATTCGGCCGTCATTATTTTTGCTTTATCAAAATCATTAAGCATTTCATAAATGGTAGATGCTTTGAGTAAAGGAACATCTCCAGATAAAATGACAGTATTGGTATTCGGGTATTTTAATAATTCTTCGCTACAACATTGAATAGCGTGACCAGTACCTAAAGGTGTTGGCTGGTCTATATATACAATATTAGTATCATCAATATATTCTTTAACCGTTGTCATAATTTTCTCTCTATACTTGCCAACAATGACCATTATTTTTAAAGGTTTTATCATTTGTGCTTGTGAAATTACATGGACTAACATAGGCTTATCAGCTATTTTATGTAAGACCTTAGGCAAATCAGAATTCATTCTTTTCCCTAGACCGCCCGCCATAATCACAACAATTGTATTCAAAAGCATTCTTTTTATATAAAAACGGATAATTTTATATAAAATTAAATGTAAAACTTATTACATTCTAATGGGGGGAACCCACCATGACGAAGATTTGAGATAATCAAAATCTCCTGATTTATGCAACCCAATCCACTGAGTATGATTTCTTAAATGGGTTGCATGTAAATGAACAATTTTTAGTTGATAACATGGGTTATATACTTTAAACCCTTGGTCACAAAAATTTTTTATTATATGACTTTCAATGCCCGGACAATTTTGAGGATGACGAGTATGATCATTTATAATTTTCTTATCTATAAAAGATGAATTAAAAATATAGCAGTCGTGACTTCCAGCATAATTTTTTATCAAAGGATCACGCATGTCGTGTTCATATCGTGTCAAAGCATACATTATTTTTTCATTTCGCAATTTATTTATAAGAAATTCTTCAAAATCGGATATATAAATGTCTGAATTTGTGATCATGCAAATTTTATTGGGCAGTGAATTCAAAATATAATTGAAAAAATCGGAATATATTGGCTTTTTACCTACTTCAATGATAACAATTTTCTCTGATTTTGTTATGCTATTCAAATAAGATAGACTTTCATTATTATCCACAAATAAATGTATTTTTTCAATCAAACATGATCTCAAATTATTTAATAGAGATGTAACCAATTCTTGGGTCCGTTCTGTATCTTTTTTAGATTTGTAGTCAGATACATAAAAAGTAGTAATTATATTTATCATTAATATATAATTATTTTATAGTTTCTTCTATACAAACACAAATGTAATATTATTTATCTATGAATATTACTAAATATATATATTTAGTATGCATATAATTATTATTTTTTTAATGTTATGAATATATTATGGAAATTAAAAATTATAAAATTCTTGTCATAGGAGGAACCGGATCTTTAGGTAATGCTCTTACACAAAGATATATCCATAATAATGAAATGTATCTATATTCGCGTGATGAAAGCAAACATTGGTCAATGGGAATTGACTATAATCGCGAAGGATAAAAAATCTATCTTTTTTTGTTTTTTTCAATTTCAATAAATTTATCCTCTATTATTTTAATGTCTGATAAATTTTTTAATTCTAAATAATATCTATATTGCTCATTCACAATAAAATCATAATATTCTTTATCATTTAAAAGCTTATGAATTGTATCATTCCATAATGAAATGACATCCAAATTTAATTTTAATAAATGTGGATTATTTATAGAATTTAAATTTCCTTTGTTAGAGAAAATAACAGGGATTTTATTCTGAAATGATTCAAAAACAACACGACAAAATGTTTCATCTAAATAAGTTGGGCATAATAGAATTTTTGTTTTATCATAAATTTGAGATACATTATTTACTCTTTCATAGTATAGTATATTAGTAGAATTATTAACTTCATCCATTGCTTTTTTTATGGAAATAGGTCCGTGTTCTTCACATTCAGTCTTTATTGCTAAGAATGATAAATTAGGATTTAATTTTATTAGTTGTGCAATTATTTCCCCTCCTTTTAATGAATGAGCATCTAATAAAGCAATATATGGTGAGTTATAGCTATCAATATTACAATTTTTTAAAAAACGATTATTTTTTGACAATGTTGGAAATACGTTATCATCATTGAATTTTACATTATATTTTCTCTCTATAGTATTCATAACAAATTTAGATGCAAAGTAAAAGTGATCTATATTATCTACTATGTATGTGAAATGTTCTGACTTATTATGTTTATTTAAATTATTATTTATATCTATTAGGCCATATTTCCAATTTATATCAATAGCTTCTTCCCAAAAACACCATATTGTAATTGTTGGTATATTTAAAGATTTGCCAATATCACAAATTAATTTATGTCCCATACCTTGACTAAAAATATAATTAGGATTTATTTCCGAAACAATATTTTTTAGAGATTCAAAAATGTCTTTATCTGTAAAATTGAATGGCAAGCGCACCTCTTTATAATGCTCATTATCAATTATTTCTTTTTTTATAAAAAAATCTCGTTTCCAATTATGAAATGATGCCCAATAAACAATATAATTTTTTTCACTAAAATAAGTTGCTATGTCAAATATAAATTCTTCGCCTCCTCCTCCTGGATAAGATGACTCGGAAAACAAAAAAATTTTTTTAGACGACGGTGTTTTGTTACATTTATCTATTAAATGAGATGCGTTTTTTTTTGAAATTGCATTTTGAAAATTATTCACAAAAGATGTTAACGAATGAATATTTTCAGTATATGGCTTAGTTGATCGTATAACATTATTTACATTGTCAATATTTAATAATATGGTTTTAATTTTTTTCTTAACGACATCATTATCAAAATATATTTGCTCAACAATAGGTTCGTAAATATCATTTTTATCTTTTTTCATATAGCAAGGAACTATCCATCCATTTTTTTGTTCTACAATTACTTCATTATGAGGTGGAGCATCTAATGTTATTACAGGGGTTCCCATAAAACATGATTCATAAAAACCTAATCCTAATCCTTCATGCTTTGAGAATTGCAAAGATATATGATTTTCATTATATAAATTCAATATTTCACCATAAGATAGATGTTTATATGTTAGATTTATAAAAGGATAATTTAAATCTTTTATTAATTCTTCTGAAAAATTGCCTTGAATGTTTATATTTAATGTAAAATATTTAATACCATCATCATATATATCTTTAAATATATTAATAATTTCCATCGTCCGTTTTCTTATTAATCCATTTAAGCCAGTTAAATGCAATATTTGAATTTTTTCATTTTTTTTAATTTGCTTATTCAAATTTATGGGTTTAACACTGATTGCAGGTGGAACGCAATAATGAAAGCCTAATAAAACCACGTTTTTTACATTATACTTTTGCAATATATCATAGGTCATTTTATTGTTAGTAAATATTATTTTAAAAATATCAAAATAGGGTAATTCATTTTTATCAATGCATTCAACATTAGGAATTCCATATGTGGGAATATTGTACTTTTTCTTGAGATGTCTAGCCATTAAGAAAACTGATTCATATTGAATTTCTGGAATTATCATATGATTTATTTTGTATTTTTTAACAAAAAGATCTATCTCTTTTTCAATTATTTGAGTTCTTGTATTGTTAGATTTATAAACATTTTCACTGCTCCATTCATTGGTTGAACGAATTAATTGATTTGTCCCTTTTGTACTAATATATGGGTAAGATGCGAAAATATATACATTATACCCTATGCTTTCAAAAATATGTTTATAAATTCTAGATTGAATGCCCAATCCCTGATCGCACCAAGGAGTAAAAATGCCAATATTATTTTTTTTATCAGCATTTGCATCTATTTTAGTAATATCATTTTTATTTTCAGCAATTAAGTAATCAGATGACAATAAAAGACTTGGGTTCTCGCCTTTACATCTATTAATACTATCATCCGAGTCATTTGTATTTGGTATAATGGCTGACGGACAACCACTATTTTTGTTTGACATTGCTCTTCGTTTTTTATCAAATTCATATTCGCCATTTCTTATTTGAATAAATTTTATGCATTTATTGAATATTTCTTCATCTGAAAAAGGATTTTCTCTATCAGATTCTTTATATCCCATATGAAAAAAATGATTCCAGGCTTTTTCATTGCTCTTAATTCCATTCTGAATTAAATCTTTCGCATGTCTAATATATTTTTTATACTCAAATAACCTTTTATATTTTTGCGAAAGATCTGCATGATATTGATGAATGCCACAACAAATAATTGGATCTATTATATGTATTTCATTTACTACATTGGACATTCTTACAATAAAATCATCGTCATCTCCAATTGGGGTGTTAATCAAATTTTCATCAAATCCTCCTATTTTGAATAAATTTTCTCTCTTTACAGCAGTTAAAAAGTGAAAACAACGCGGATTATATTCTGGATGGCTTAGCCAGCCCTTCCATTTTTTGATAACCTTTTTCTCATACCATACATCTTCCGCATTACACTGGCGAAATTCATTTTTGCCTATTTCATACCAATGTTTTATAGCCTCTTCATAATTCATATTTTTGCAATCATCATACTTTTTAGTATAAAAATCAAAATCAAAATCAAAACGAGTATAATCTATTTTTTCAATAAATTCATTATAAATATTTGCATTTTTATTATTTATTATTGTACTATAAAATGTATCATTGTATTCATAATTTGGCGAATTGAATACTGAAAATACTAAATAATTGTCATTTGAGATATACTTTAAAACATTGTGCAAAATATCTCCGACATGTAAAACTTCTGAATTTTGTATTATGATTATATCGCCCGTAGCATGTTTGAAACCAATGTTATATGCATTTATTCCATTAATACCCTTCTTATCCTTTTTTGATATGGAAATAATTGTGATATTCATTCTAAAAAATCGTTGTTTAATATCTTCAATGGAAACGTCACTACCATCATCTACAATAATAATCTCCAAATTATATTTTTTAACATATTGCAGAAAAGATTTCAATGTAAATAAAATTTGTGTTTTTCTATTTAAACTAGTCATAACAATAGAAATTTTTATTTTACAATTTGACGGATCATCATTTTCTAAAATATTATTGTTTATTTTTTTCATTACATTTTCATTGCATTCTTTCATTTCACTATTAATTAATCTATTCTCTAATTTTCCATATTCTAAATAATGATCCAATGCATCCTTTTCTGTAGTTATATTTTTGGTAATTAAATCTGGATAAATCTCTAAATAATATTTCCCGTCAAAATCCGGTATTTTCATATTTATAATATATTTCATATTATAAAAATGAATAAAAATCATATAAATAAAAATCATATAAATAAAAATATAATAAACCAAAATATAAAATATTATGTTAATCATTTTTTTTATTTTTTAGATAAATATAGAAAAGATTATTTTCTAGATTATTTAGAAAATAGCTGTAAATTTGATAGTGATTTTTATAAAAATAAATACAAAGATTTAAATGAAGTTGAAAATCTATATGAACATTTTATATATTATGGATTAAAAGAGGGAAGATTATGCTGCCAAGAACATGAAGAAATTGCTAAAAAAATTAATGAAATTGCTTTAAATAGAGTGATTGAATATAGTAAAAAAGTTAAAACAGATAATTGTAATACATGTTTTAATATTATAATAAGAACGTCAAATAGACCAAATGAATTTAAAAGATGTTTAAAAAGTATATATGATCAAAATTATAGTAATATTTTTTTGATTATTGGTTATGACAATGATGATACACTGTGTTATATTCAAAGTGAAAAAATACCAATCAACCATGTATTAATAGACCTTCAACAATATGGAGTTTGTAAATCTAATTGTTTCTACAATTTGTATTGTAACGAGTTATTAAAACATGTAAATAATGGATGGTGTTTTTTCTTGGATGATGATGATGAAATAATATCTACAAATACCCTCTATGAAATAAATAATATAATAAATTCAAATAAAATACAAAACGATTACATAATCATTTTTTATAATTATAGAGATGACAAAATTTTAAAAGTATCTGATAAAAAAAAACCAAAAGTAGGAGAAATTTCTATTTCTAGTTTCTTATTTCATTCCAAATATTCTAATATATCTATATTTACTTCAAATTCTACAGGAGATTATGATTTTTTTATGGGAATATTTAATAAGTTAAATCATTGTTATTTTCATTATCCTATTGTGAAAATAAATCATTATAAATAATTTATTCTACAGTGACAACCTTTGCAAGATTTTTTGGAATATCTGGATTAATCCCTTTTTTTGCTGAAAGCTTATATGCTAACATTTGTAAAGGTATAACAGACAATAAATCAACATAGCTATCATTATTAGGTACAAGTAAAACATTTTCTTTGCCATTCAAATTCTCTTTATTATTTGTTATAAATAAAATGTTCGCATGTCTTGATTTTATTTCATGATACGCATTTTCATTTTTGGCATAATGCATGTCATTAGGTGATATTAATATAACTGGAAACTCATGACATAATAATGCAAAAGGCCCATGTTTTAGGCTAGAACTAGAATAGCTTTCAGAATGAATATAGGAAATTTCCTTAATTTTTAAAGAACCTTCCTTTGCAATAGCCTCACATTTACCTTTGCCTAATAAAAAACAGCTATTTTGATTATCAAATAAAAATAAAATGTCTTCTATTTTCTTTTCAAGTCCATTTAATATTTCTTCTATATGAGTTTTAAAATGATAAAGATCTTTAATATATTTTAATCGTTTTTGTGCATTTATTTTTTTATTTTGAGCGAACCAAATGGCAATCATAGAGAGAACTAAACATTGGGATGTAAATGATTTCGTAGATGCAACGGCTACTTCTCTTCCAGCATTCAAATAAACACCACAATCTACTTCTCTCGCAATCAATGAATCTACTACATTTATAACCCCAATTGTGATAAGTTCATGTATTTTAGAAATTTTAATACATCTATGTAAGTCTTTTGTTTCGCCAGACTGTGATAATAGTATTAGTCCCGTTTTACCTGTTTTTGGAACATCGCATATGTCAAAGTCCGCACCATCAAATAATAAAACGGAATTAAAGTCACATAAATCTTTAAAATAGTATATGCCTAGCATTCCAGCATTATAAGATGTTCCGCATCCCAATAATATCAAGTTGTCAATTTTGAGTAAATCATTTTTCATATTGTCCAATCCTCCTAATTTAACTTCTTCCAAAGATAATAGTCGTCCGCCATAACTAATAGCGCGTTGGCAACTTTCCACTTGAGAATATATTTCTTTTAATGTCCAATGCGGATAAGGATCTGGAGTGGTTGCATCTACCACATTGGTTACCTTTTTAGATTTGTAGCTATGTCTAGTCTCAATAGAAATTATATTATTATCTTTCTTAATAAGACATATGTCATAATTTTTGAGTACAATATAATCTTCTATATCGCTAGTAAAACCAGATTGCTCGGATACCACCATTACATAATCATCTGATTGGCCAATCAATATAGGACTGCCATTTCTTGTGCAATACAATTCAGTTGGACTATCAATACACATAATTGCAAGTCCCCATGTCCCCTCTAATTTTTCTGTTGCCATCTGTATAGAATTGAAAACATTATTTGTCTTCTGATACATAAAGGATATCAAATTTGCAACAACTTCGCTGTCTGTTTCTGATTGAAATGTGTAACCTTTATCAATTAGCATTTTTTTAAGTGTATCGTAATTTTCTATTATGCCATTATGAACTAAGACAAATTTTCCATCGCAACTCATATGTGGATGGGAATTTGCATCACTTTTGGCTCCATGTGTGGCCCATCGCGTGTGTCCAATTCCTATATTGGAATTGCTATGCATGCTAGAAATATTATTTAATAAAACGAGTGCGTTTGCTTTATCTGTGGAAGCATATTTGTGGATTAAAAATTTATCATTTTTAATGCTACAAATGCCAGCAGAATCGTACCCACGATTTTGCAATCTTATCAAACCATTTAATAATATTTCAACACATGATTGGTTACTTAAAATACCAATAATTCCACACATTATATAATAAAATTAAGATTATAAAATGTCTTTTATAAGCGTATTTTATTCGTTTAGTATTGCTTCAACATTCAACGGATATTTATTATCCATTAATCCAAATAAACGTTCCATAAAGTGAGGATAGCTATTATTCTTATTTAACTGATTGTCATCATATGTATTTTGCATAAATACATTTAAATAGTTTGCCTTCATAAAAACAACCATATTATCCATTACTCTAAAATGAGTAAAAAAAATGGTTCCGGATACAAATTCTTTTTTTTTAATTAAATGACTAAATCGCGAATATAATTTTTTATTAAATAAATCACTGTCAATATTACGATAAAATTTAAAATTTCCAAAACAGGAGGATTTACTATTATTTTCATAAGATACAATTTTAGATTCTAAATTTGTAGAAAGGGATGTATAGAGTAATGGTTTCAGTGCATCTTCGCTTGTTTTAGTATGTATTTTTATAACATAATCAAAGTAGTAATTGCTTCTAATATCATCATACATTAATAGAGTAGGTGTAATGTCATTGCCTAATTCACTAGATGCGTATAATATATAATTTATGTTACTATTATTCAATAAAGTTATTAATTCTTTATTATCATTTTCATTGTTATATATGTCTTTTTTTATACAAATGGCCAATTGAAAGTCTTGTTTAGTCTTGTATCTTATTAAATTATCAATTAGTTTTATTCCTATTTCTTTATTACCTATAAATAATGCTATTAATAATGAAGATGAATGAAAATTTTTATTAATTTTTAATTCTAATAACATATTTTTAAAATCATCATACTTCAATATTTGAATAAAATTTATAAAATCATCTAGTTTATAATCTCTAAATTTGTATTCTACATAAATTATATTTTTCTGTTCTTTAATCTTTATATTATCACCGAAAATATTGATTAATTGTTTAGGATGAAAAAAATGTTCAGAAAAGTCATTGTTCATAACATATTCTGTTAATTCTTGGTTTGATTTATTGGATAATTCAGAATATGCATTTCTCATAAAATTAAAATCAACATCAACCCCATTTGAATAATTAGTAAATTTTTTATCAGAAATAAAATCTAAATTGCTTTTTGCATCATAAATTTTATAATAAGACAATAATTTTCTACTCATTATAAATATAATTTAACAACATATAATTAATTTCAATATATAACTAAAATATTGCTAAAGTGTTTAGCAAACATTTATACGTAAAAAATATGATATATAATTTTGAATATATATATATATGTTTCAATTTGCGAATAAAAGAAATGATCAACTCAAAATGAAAAAAATAAGAGCAATGAAGGAAAAAAAGATGAGAGAAAAATATATGCAAACTATGAAATCGGGTCTAGAAAACGATACGTTCATTTATAGACCAATGTATGAAAATAAAATTAACGATCATAAAAAATACAATATTTCTGGACTATTTAAAAACTACAATAGTCCAATTAACTCAACTAAAATAGAAAATGATAATGATAATGAAACTATTATATCAGATGTATGGGATAATGTATCTGTAATATCTGAATTACTTGATAATGAACCAATTCTATTGGAGAACAAATTATATCCAGAAAGTTATAAAAATAGTAACCTTTTTCAATATAAAAAACAAAATGATGGATATGTAAAAAATAATATAAATGAGTTGTTATGTAATGAAATAAAAATTTCTAAGGAGCCGGAAGCTATCTATAATTTAAATTATAATGTTCCCAATAATTTTCCTATTAAAAGCAGTGCTAATAATCAATTTAAAAAAGATGTAGAAATGTATCTGGATAATGTTGTTGTAGTAACCGAAGTGCCTGTCGAAGTGGCTACCGAACTGGTTACCGAAGTGCCTGTCGAAGTGGCTACCGAAGTGGGTAACAAAGTAGAAAAATATGAATTTCCTTTTTTACTTGAAAATAACTGTCATAAAAAAAACGCTGAATATAAACTTTTTTATAATAAAATGATTTGAAATATTATTATGTGATAATATTATTTCAAAAATTAATTAAATGGGTATATGAATTAGATGCCTACAGATCTGTTAGCAGAACCTCCCGCAGTGGCGACCATGACAAAGTATGCCTGGGATACTAGAGCAGTTGGGATCTGGTAATCAACTTCAAACACGTATGGACCATTCACAGCAGCGCCAAGGTCACCCATTGTAATAGGAGTGGGTAGAGGAGGCTCATCGCTAAGAGGTGGTGCATATAAAACTGCACCAACAATTGGAAGGTCAAAGGTATTGACAGTGAAGGTGGCAAAGCTCTTCTGTTGGATTGAATCCCACACGATCACAGCGTCACCAGTAATGGTGGGTGGTTTTGCAACAGGTGCAACAACAAAGGCAAACACACTGTTATAGTATTGTGGTCCTGGTGGGTAGTAAGGATTGAGTGCAATTGTTTGCACAGCGTATGTGTAAGAAAGTTGAGTAACAGGAGTAATGTAATCATTGACACTGAAAGTGCGTGTTCCATCAGGATTAATAGAGTCGTACTGGGTCCATAATTTAGGATTAGATCCGACTGGTGTGTATACACCAGAAGCGCTCACACGGAAAACATTGAAACCATAAATGGTAATACCGATTTCCTCCTCAGGTGAAGTCCAGTTCAAACTGATATCAACAAATGCACTGCTAGCATCAAGTTGTGTGGTACTAAGGAGAATGGGAGGATTGACTGTGTCAAAAGGAATAACAGGGCCAAGAACAACAGAGAGAGGACCTTCACCAACTAGATTGGAAGCAGTAACTCTGAAAAAGTATTCTGTATTGTTTATGAGACCCATGATATTAGCATATTCCTCAAGTGGAATGCCAGTAACGACAGCGGCAAGAGTGGGGTTAAGGTTATTTGAGGCATCAAATTGGCTAAGATACTGATAAACAGAGTATCTAATGATAGGGGAGCCACCATTGCTGGCAGGGGCTTGCCAGGTAACCTGAGCAAAGTGGCTATCCACATTGGCAGCAAGGTTGGTAGGAGCGCCAGGCGTTGTAGCGGGTGTAACATCAGTCTGATTAACCCAAGCGCCAACGGCATATGGTAACCCGGCAACAATGGCAGCAGGATTATCAACTAAATCACGGAGAGAGTTGGGAATAAGAGATTTGGCGCGGACACGGAAGTTGTATGCGGTACCGTTTGTAAGACCCGTAACAATCTTATTTGTTGGGATGTAAGAGAGGTCATAAAAGGTAGCCGTATTGACAAAGCTGGTACCAGTGCCGACTGTAAGATCGTAATAAACGACGTTTGGAGGGCTGACAAAGGTAGCACCGGCGGAATTGACAGTCCAACCACAGGCAGCCTCTGAATCACCTGGAATAACATTGAAAAGGCCAATCTCCACAGGCTTGAATGCAACCGCAGTAACAGGGACAGAGTAAGGACCAACAAGACCATCAGTGCTGGTAGCGTTAATTCTATACTGGTAACCAGTGCCATTCACAGCAGTTGTATCAATGACGGCGTAGGAAACATCAGGGTTGTAAAGAACTGTTTGGATAGGGGTATATGATGAGCTGCCATAAAGAGCTCTCTGGACCTGCCACGTGGCAACAGTGACACCAGAAGGCTGAGCAGAGTTCGCAAATGTAACAATGACCTGTGAATTTTCGCCGGAGAGAGCCTTAACGTTGGCAGGAGGGTTAGGCTGATCGGTAGGGTTGAGTTGAATAGAGTTAGAAATTCTAACACAACTTCCGAATTCGTTATACACGTAACAAGCAATGCTGTAAGGGGTATTATTTGACAAATCAACGATGGTGTAAGAAACATCAGAAATGGAAGCAGGAACAGGTAGTGGAGGGAAATTGAAACTCTGATCAAGTTGCATCACGTTTATGCTAAGATCGCAAATCTTGAATTCAACAGATGTATAAGGAGCACCATTGTTACCACGGTATGAAACCATAACAGTGGCAGTACCAGTACCCTCCTCAACTAAGCTGAGGACAGGGGTGGCAGGGAGGCCAGCGGGGATACCAGCGCGGGTGTTGCTACCATAGGTAATACCAGTAGCACTGTTTTGCTGCTGAACATACTGAACCAAGTATTCAACACCGTTAACAAGCGCTAATGAAGGATCGGCAATAACGTACTCCTCAGATTCAGCTTCAGCATCAGTTAAGTTAAGCTTGGTCATTTCATTTGTGGCTTTGTTGAGGACAAAAAGAAATGCATTGTTGATATTAAGAGCTGGATCATTAGTCCATGTAGCAGTGAGACTGCGATCACCAGGAACAAGTGGGTCTAGAATAGGACCTAGAGCTGACATTTTATACAATAGTGTAACATTTTTTTTTCTAAATATTGTAAAATAATTAATAACTAACTCAATAAAATTATACAGTATCCATTTCTACCATTTCTTTTACTAAATCATCAAATGAATATTTTGGAACCCATCCTAATTGATTTCTAGCCTTGGAACTATCTCCCAATAATTCATCTACTTCAGCCGGTCTAAAGTATTTTTCTGAAATAAATACGAGTTCTCTTCCTGTAATTTCATCATAACCAATTTCTTGAACTCCACAGCCTTTCCATTTTATGCTAAAACCTTTTAAAGAAAATGCCTTTTCAACAAACTCACGAACGCTATGGTACTCATTGGTAGATAAAACAAAGTCATCGGGTTTATCATTCTGTAGTATAAGCCACATGCCATACACGTAATCCTTTGCATGTCCCCAATCTCTTAATGAGTTAATATTCCCTAAAATAAGACATTCCTGTTTATTTTTTAAAATATTGCCTAAAGCAATGGTTATTTTTCTAGTGACAAAATTATGCCCTCTGCGCGGACTTTCATGGTTAAATAATATGCCTGAACAAGCGAATAGTCCATATGCCTCACGATAATTCTTTGTGATCCAATGGCTATATAATTTGGCAACACCATAAGGCGACCTAGGGTAAAAAGGTGTCGTCTCTTTTTGGGGCACTTCTACAACTTTCCCATACATTTCAGAAGTGGAAGCCTGATAAAAGCGTATCAATTGATGATCTATGCCGCATGTTCTTATGGCTTCTAATAATCGCAAAGTTCCCATTCCATCCACATCACAGGTATATTCTGGCATCTCAAAGGATATTTTTACATGGCTCATTGCAGCTAAATTATATACTTCTAATCTGTCTAAATCCACATAGGTATTTTTAATTTCCGCGAGAGTTTTGAGTAAATTAGAACTATCTGTAAGATCTCCATAACGTAATGTTAAATCGCTAAAGATGTGTTCAATGCGAGACGTATTTATATTGGAAGATCTGCGAATAATACCCCATACTTTGTAACCTTTTTCCAATAGTAATTCAGCTAAATAAGAGCCATCTTGTCCTGTAATGCCAGTAATAAACCCAACTTTTGTCATATATTTTATATAAAATCATTATTTTATATCGTTTTTAATTTAAATACTTATCCATAATAAATAAATAATGTCATATGTTTATTTATTAGTATCCACAAGTGGAAATACATATGTAGGTGCCACAGTAGATTTAAATAGAAGATTAAGACAACATAATAAGGAAATAAAGGGTGGTGCAGTTGCAACTGGGACAAGGGTGGCTAAAGGAGAAACATGGGAAAGAGCATGTCACGTTTCTGGGTTTCCGGATTGGCCCGCTGCCTTACAATTTGAATGGAGATGGAAACAATTATCTAGAAAATTACCCATTAAAATGCTCCCATTAGAGAGAAGACTAAAAGCCCTAAAAGAACTTCTCTCTTTGGAGAGATCTACAAGCAAAGCGATCCCTTACAGTGAATGGACAGAACCACCAAATGTTCATCTTGAAACAAATGATGCGACTGAAATCTATAACGCATTAAACCAGGCTTAGTTTCTCCTTTTTCTGATTGTTTTGTTCTTTTTTTCTCTCTTTCTGCGTGTGTTTTTTTTAGTTTGACCTTTCATTATAAATGATTTTATTTCCTTTTTCTGAGCCAAAAGAATGTCAATAATGTTTTCAAAATAGCTGCGAAATTTGCCGCGCATTTTGGGTATTTCATCTATAGACACCCATTTTATCATTTCTTTTTCAAATATTTTCTCTCTTTTGAATATACTTGGCTTTAATTTTTTTAAAATGAATTGATGATTGTTGTTGAAATAAAAGGGTAACCACTCGTTATACTCCATCGGAAAAATATGCATTCTATATAGTTCGTGCCCTTCTGATTTGTAATCAATATTATATGTGCCATTTTTATTTAACATTTTTAAAATATCGTTTTCATCCCCTAAAAATCCAGTAAATTCTTCAGTTGCTTCTCTCGCAGCAGTGGCTAAGTAATTCTCTTTATTATCTGTTCCACCGCCAAAATCTGAAAAACCATGAGCACTGTCTTCATATTTATTTTCTTTTCCAAATAAAAAATATAATTTACCTTTATAAATTGTCGCTGGAAGAATTCCCGCACCCATTATATAATTAAAATATTATTTTATATTATGAAAAGATCCAGAAAAAAACACTCCATTAATAAAACAAAAACGAAACGTAGAAAAAAAAATGCGGATTATTTTATTATTCCGAATAGCACTCCACAATTGATCAGAAAAATAGGGAAAGAAATAGCACAAGATATTCCAGAAGGCAATATATTCTACTATAAAGATAACGCGGTTTCATCCTATTCTCCAACAATTAATGATGAGCTAGTATCTTTAAAGTCTATACCTCGCAAAGAATTGTTTGATTGTAATACCCAGGCTGCATTCAAAATGAGAGAACCCCTAGAAATAAGTATTCCAGGATATATTTACGGGCGTAATTGTTACAAATATGATAGCCCAGAAGCCAAAAGGTTTTTATTACATAACTTAAAGGCGGATAAGCATGTAATACCTTCAAAAATAGTACCTCCCATACAATCACAATCAAATTGCTGGTTTAATACGATGTTTGCAACTTTTTTTATAAGCGATAAAGGTCGCAAATTCTTTCATTTTTTCAGGCAACTTATGATTGAAGGAAAACAAAAGGATGGCTCAAAAATACCTGATAGACTAAAAGATGCGTTTGCATTATTGAATTTTGGTATAGATGCTGCCCTCACAGGAAACCGCTATGCATATGAATTAAATACAAATAATGTCATATCTCAAATATATAATGCTATTCCAGATACATATAAATCAGAGAATTCTTATATTGTAGGCGTGAAACAGGCAGGCAATCCTATACTTTATTATATAGGAATTATAAATTATTTGAATAATAATGCGCTTCTTTTGGTTCTTTTGAGAGATGTGAATAAAAATTGGAAACAAAAGTTAGAAGATGTTATGAAAAAAGTAACTCATTTGCCTCATATAGTGGTTTTGGAAATTTATGAGGAAAATGCATATGCGTTTAATAATAAACCAATAACTTTCACAATAAATGATGCCAAATACAAATTAGATAGTGCCATCATAAGAGACCAAAGCAAGTCGCATTTTTGCGCCACACTTACTGTTGAAAATAAGCAAATGGCTTATGACGGGATGAGCTTTCATCGTTTGGAATACATGGAGTGGAAAAATAAATTAAATAATAAATTTTTTCAATGGGAATTTGAAGGTTCAAATAATTATGATGGCCAACCCATGAAATGGAATTTTACAAAGTGTTATCAAATGCTTATGTATTATCGCATATAAATCTAAATATACATTATAATTTGATTTGCTATTTTTTCACCTCCTTTGTCGGAAGGTTCAATATTTAATGTAAAATCACTAGGTTCAATTAATAATGTACTTATTTTCATCACGGGTAAAGAATTTTCTCTCGCATAATCATATAATAGGGTGTTCCATTCTTTAATGATAGGATGATATTGCGTACATTGCAAATTTTGGGGATAATAAATATCAATCAATAATAAATTTACATTGTCTAATTTTGTTTGTATTGTTTTAACTAATCTTTTGTATGCCTTAAACATGGTAGATAAAATGTGTTCTTGACTTTCATCTGGATCATTATTTACAAAATTGGATAAGATATTATTCCCTCCTACAGAGAGAAAAACAGTATTTGATTTTTCATTCAAAGTTTCGGGTACTCTTTCTAATTGTTTATAAATATCTGTAATGGTAGCATTATTTTCAGCAAATACAATGATTTCAGCATTATTTTTCTCTCTTAAAATATCCTCTACGGCCTTTCCATTTTCAACATAAAGATTATTTTTAAGTATGCTATCGCCCATAAGAATGATCTTCTTATTATCTCCATTGAATCCTTCGCTTACCTTTTTTGCCATATACGTATTATAATAAGAAACTCCTATAATGAAAAGCAATAATAAGGGGACATATATATATAATCGGTTCATATATATTGTAATTCTAAAATATATATGTAATGTTGAAAGTAATTGTTATAAATTTAAGTAATCGTGTAAGTAACCTTATTAGAAAACAAATAAATGGGAAATAATGGGGTAGTGCTTATAGTAGCTAATTGAATTTCATGATCTCCTTTTGTAAGCCCGCTAGGAACCACAAAGGATAAATTAAAGGACCCCAAGTAAGATATGGGCACATCCTTATATTGCCCCACGTTCAAAACAGTCGTACCACTCGGAAGAAAATTGAGACCTGTCATATAAACAACCGTATAAACGCCCTGGGAAGAACTGTACTGAGATAGATAACTAATAACAGGTGTCAAATTAGGGTAGAAAGATGTATATTGACGACATCTAATTTGTCTAGTATCTGTCATTGTATTTTATAATATATTTTATAATTATTATAAAATTGAAATAATAATCTATTTTATAATATATTGTAAAACAAATAATTAACAATGATGACCGACACAAATGTAAATAACAAAAATGAAACCACAAATGAAAAAGATATGCAATTGGCGACCTATTATAAATTCAAATTATTGAAAAGATTGAATGAAAATATAGTTAAATTCTTAGAAAAGAACGATATAAAAGAAATATCACTGGATTTATTGGAAGAAACCGAGTATTATTTTGACGAAATGATACACGAATATAATCAAATCAAACCACTCATGAAAAAACTCCGCACATTGAATTATTTACAACATTAAATTATTGAATGCATTATCATCTGGTTTCTGTTTTAATGATCCAATAATATTTCGTGACGACAAATAATAAAATAAATAACCAGTACAAACACCTACAAAGGCGCCTGCTAAAACTTGTAAAATACTATGATATTTTTTATCAATGCGTTGATATGCGGTTATCAAAGATATAAAAAGAAATAATCCAAACTCCTTGTATGATTTATTAGAAAGGAAAACAAATGTCATGCTATAAAAACATGACTGAACATGACCGGATGGCATACCATAAATGTCAAAGGGTATTCCATCAACAAATATAAAACGTCGTTTGTTATGTATTACCATTGTAAGTTGATCATTGGTAAGATATTGATTTAAATCTGGTCGGAATTGTTTGAAAATTCCTTTTAATAGAATATTAAAAATATTATCAGATAAAGCCCCAAATAAATAATATGCGAAATAATTGGTCTTATTTTTTAAAATGTAAATAGATGCAATCGCAGATATTAACGGACCCATCGTGCCAAATATATCAATTACTGAATATAATATGTCATACATATATATAGTTCATATAATTTAATATTGATATAAACAATCGCAAATCAATGTAAAGCACCAGTCGGATCCATTTAAATTTAATATATTGCCTTTATCATCTAATAAACGAATCGCCATGCGTTCAATATTTACAGGACCAAAATAAACACGTTTATTGTCTTGTAAGGAACCGCCGAACTCAACTAATAATGTACCTGTTTGCTGTCCAGCTTGTTTTACTGGAACCACGGCTAAAATATCAGAATTGGTAGGCGCTTTGCTTCTATAATTGGTATTATTGTTTTTATTTTTATTAATTTCATTAATAGTATATAACTGGCTTTGTGTTATTGTTCTTGGAGCGCTGGGAAGTACTATTTGGGTTGATGTATAATCACTTTCATATTTATCTGCAACTAAAAGGCCATTATCGGAATTATTTCCTTGTCCATCTATAATAGACTGAAACGTTTCTCCTGCAATAAGTAATTGCAAATTGGATTGCTGTTGTTCTGGAGTAAGACAAGTATATGGCATATCAGGTGAATAATAAGTGGGAGTTTTTAACGTACTTGAAAATTGTGTAATAGAAACAAGACTATTATTTACATGATTTTGGTTATAATCATCTACAACCAATATTAAATATTTTGTGCCAAAAGTATCTAAAACACAAGGTGCCAAATTTCCAGAGGGATCCACACGATTATAAGGCATTCTATAACCCATTAACCATCCTAGCGTTTGATTAATATGTCTAGATTTATTTACACACCTTGTTACGCATTGTAAAAGTCCGGTAAAATCAAAAAAACTGATAATTGTATTTGATGACATAGTAAATTCTGTAACTCCATCCTTGACATATTTGCCGCCATTTAAAAAAAGAGTAATTTTGCCATCATTTACATTGTAATAGGCAGGTAAATTTGCAGATGAAATGCTGCTAGGATAAGGAAATGCAGGACTAATATCTGAAAAAACAAAGCCATTTTCTGAAAAAGCGCGATTAAGGGTAGTAACAAATTGTGAAGGATTATAATTACCATTGGGCATGGTAATAGAAATATTAAAACTACCATCTGAAATCCATAGACAATTGTTACCGTATGCGCGATCAATCAAATACCAACTATATGGGATTTGATAAGAATAAAGACGAATGCCGAGTGCATCTTTTAAAGTATCTGATAAGTCCAATGTATAATCTGTAGTAGAGTTTTCTGCACCATTGGTGGATTGGCGAAACTGACTGTCTAAATTGATAAAACGTGTGATAGTATTTTTTAAGTTAGGATTAAGAGAGTCCTGTGCGACTTCCACATTAAAATTATTATTAACTCCGAGTTGGTCTCTCTTCATAGGAACATATTGGTTGCCAAACACATCAATTTTTTGTTTCCTATCCGTGACCTTTTCATTTTGTACTGGATCATCCTGTTCCAATGCTTGATTTTCATACCAATCTGTGATTTGTTTCTCTCCTTTTGGATAAATGGCTTCATTGCCCATTTCTTGAAATCCTTCCACATGTTCTTCATTTTCTTCATCTATATCGGGATCTTCAACTCCTTCATATAATAAATTCATAGAATATTGAAGCAATTGACTTTGTACTTGTTTAAAAAAAACAGATAATTGAGGGTCACTTTCTTTGTATTTATTTATATACTTATTGGTTTTTAATACAATATTTTTAGGGTCCAACTCGTCAATTTCTATAATAAGCATTAATTCCGAAAGAGTATAATTTCCAACATTTAAATCTATATTACTCATATATACGATATATATATTGTTTTTATGTTATAACTTTTGGAAAATGTTCTAAAAATATGTTTTGCAAGTATCTTTTTAAGTCTAAACCATTACATATTTTATGATGTAATAATTTTTCAGGAACTGTCGTGAAACCGCATCCTCGTTTTAAATGTGTTTTTTCTTTGAATAAAATATAATCAAAAATTTTTACTATTTCTGCATTATACCTTTCCAACGTTTCTCTCTCAATATAGTATGGCGATCTGTATATATATCTATTAAAATTCGCATCATTATATATTTTATAATATTTATCGGTTGCCGCTTTATTGCGGATTAATCCAATACCTTCAATTTTGTTTTTACTATTATTCATTTCAATGACAAACATTAAACTGTCTAATGGTATTTTGGGAGATGGTGGCTGAGGTGCTCCATAAAGACAACCTTCTAAATTATGTCTAGACATAAAGTTTCTTTTTTCATTTAAAGTTTCACTCGTATATCTTGTGGATATAATTGAGAACATGATTATTTAATGTATTCAAATAATCATATTTAAATATTTCATTTTTTTATTAAACGCCTCAAAAATTAGGAATGTCTTGAATCCATAAATGATTTCATTTTTTCACCCATTATTTTATATCGCTCATTATCAAGACTTCTCTCTAACAATGCCCAAGGTGTCAAAGATTGTAATGCATCCATGCCTTGTTCGCAAAATAAATTCAATAATACAGGACTAAATCCAGACAACATGGATGTATTTGGTTGAGTAGATAAAACAGGGAACCCATTCGTAGAACGCAAATTCCAGAACAGTATATGAGGCGGTTTAAATTTGCGCCCATGTAATCTTAGTCCCGTCTGTTCATATTTTATTCTTATGTTTTCATACATAGAACGATAATTATTGTCAGCTTGATCAATTTGCATGTCGGAAAAGATAACTAAACACATATCTTGAACATCTTCAGGGCTCAATTTAGTTTCAATAATAGCATCCAAAATAAGAGAGAGTGCTGCATTAAAGTTAGTATTCATTCCCCACTCTGCGTTATGCACTTTATCCACCATATCAATGAATGTATTAGAACCTTCTAGATTTACCCAGCTTGGACTACTACTAAAAGTCATTACTCTCTTTCCTAGGAGCGATTTTTCGGCAACCCGAATACCTAGCGCAACGGCTGCATAAAGTGGATCACCATCCATAGATCCAGAAACATCAACCATTGCAATCATCTTTCCCAAATTACCTACTTTGGTTTGAGTATCGCGCCATTGAGAATTCAATATATCCATTTCAATCCCGGATATATACCCACCATTATTCATAGACTCCAAAATAGTAAGTGCATTTTTTGTAAAATCAGCCATAGAAACACGACCCCCCTTGATTTCTTCATTACTTGTTACTTTGTTTTCTACATAATCCTTAAACTTAGATGCACATTGAATTCTATCTTCGCTCTCATAACGTCTGCTTCCATTTTTGGTCAAGTTAAGGAATGCGCGCTTCTGTTTAGTCATAGTAATAGATGTAACATTATCAAAATTAATTGCACACCATGTTTGATGACATTGTTTAATCTGAACAGTATCTAAATGTTTATTAAGCAAACTGATAATTTTGCGATAATGGGTTTTACATTTCAACACCGCTTTAGATCTACTACTCTCTTTTTGCGGTGTTATGGTAAATTCTGCGAAATAATTGGTTGCCATCGCCTCATATAGCCAGCCAAAACGAGTGGATGTCTCTCTTGGAACCCATTTGGCCACTAAAGAAATATGTGCGCTATTATCCGCAACATAAATCTCGTGGTCTGCTCTCAACTGATTATTCATAAGAAAAATAGCATGTTGCATAAGCGGATGTCTCGCATCATAACCAATATTCTTTCCATATTCACAAAAATATTTAATATCTTTCCATGACCCATAAGGATGTGTCTTATCATTATCTAAATCCACAAAACACTTCAATGCAAAATGAGACAATTCTGGGTAAAAATCATACCATGTATATATCATCATGTAGGATAGATTATATTCTCCTTTTCCAGCAATAATGTCTCTTGTATGTCCAATCATCTTGTAAAGAATGGACAAATAAGCCAGGGTAACTTCATTCATGGGAGTATTCTTCAATTCATAGAGCATTTCTTTCAATTTATGTGACAAACTCTGAATTGTACTCTTGTCCTGAGTACGAGTAATTTGAAAACTAAACTGTGCGATTTTCTCTCTAACCGAATGAGACCAATCATGTTCTGAATGACCCTTTTCGCCCATTTTCAAAGCGGTATAATTATCAAGTGCTGAGACAAGTGCTGACATAAAAATATGTTATAATATATTATTACCTATTCTTTATATTGTTTCCTTATTGTTTTTTTATTATGCGAAAAAGTATGATGTCGTTTTAAGTAAATTTTTTTAGTTATATTGTGATTTGTTTTTGAATTAGATGAATCCTTCTCATAAAAAATAAATATCAAGTCATTTAAATCTTGAAAGGTATTAATTGTTTTTTCAAATTTAATGTCGTCTATATTTTTTACAACAAATATAAAATTGTTAAAATCATTGCCTTTTTCTCTTTTAAAAACCCGTAAAATATCTTCGGGTTCAGTAGTTATATTGTATCTTAGTATGGATAAAATAGAATATTTCGTATTATCTACAACATTGTTATTCTTAAGTATTCTAAGCAATTCGTCCCTTTTAATAAAATTTTTTTCAGACATTAAAAAATTTTCTTGCTTTAAAAAATCAATTTCATTTCTTTTATTAACATAAATAAAGTGAATATTCAAAAAATACACATCATCTTTGTAAAAATCCTTATATAATTTATCCGAATTTTCAAAATGAGTTATCCAATCATCATCTAATTGTTTATAATTTACATCTTCCATATTGAAAAAACATTATATAATTGCTTGAAAAATCAAACTAATTCAGTAATAGTCTGAATATTCGTCGTAACTATCTACATATTCTTCGTCATTGTCATTTTCATCATCACTTTGTTCATAATACTTCTCATCTAGATTATCAAAATAATAATAATCATAGTTAGGAAATTTGTACATTTTTTCATACTCGTCCTTTCCCCATTTATCAATATATTCTTCTTCCCATTTTTCATATTTACATGCCAATTCTTCGCATATGTCAAATAAAGTAGGCATTTTATCGTGTTTCATATTTTTTCCATAATTATAAGTTAGCGATGAAGTTTCTTTGTCCTTGGTTATTTTGACCCATCCATCTGGCAAAATCCATGTATCGTCATTTGAATCTACCTTCTTTTCAGTAAGCAATTTATCCATGAAATTCTGTGTTTGAACATCCTCTTTCACTTCTATGGTATTATCTGTTAAAGATGGAAACATTTCATCTGCATAAGAGAATTCTTTTTTAGATGGAATCACTACATTATGACTACCAGAAAATAAATTATTGGATTTTCTATAGTAATCTCTATTAGGTCTATCCATATTTTGATTTCTATTTATATTGATATTGTTATTGCTATTATTACTACTTTTTTTCTCTGAAGATGAAGCATTATCTAATAAAACGCTAAATCTAGATTGGTTTTCCTTGAACATTTCTTATAAAATATTATAGTATTTATTAAATATACAATAATATTTAAGTAGATTTCAAATATCATATTTGTTCAAAACCATATAAATAAAAAGTAATACTATTATATAACTATGTATGGATATCTTTCGCATTTTTTGCACGTAATAAAGCGAATATTTACTTAAATAAAGACTACATAAAAGGTTATCAAAATGTCTGGATCAAAAATATTAGGGATTATTCGCCTTGAATATTATTGTCATAAAAAAGTATTTAAAGAATAAAAACAATATAATTTATCTCCTTACAGCAATCCACAATTTAGCTTTAAATATTCAAATATTTTCTATAAAAGGTTTTATATATAAATACAGGAGATAGCATATAAAAAATAATAATATATAAGATATTTCTTTTATTGATTTTTATTTTTTTTGAATAACAAAATCAATCATTTAAATATCATCTACATTGATTTCTTCATTATCCATAGTTATTGTAGAAACTGCTGCAGCAGTTGAGCTCTGCATTTGTTGTTGAATAAGATCACGATATTCGGCGGTCCTTTCATCCATAAATTCAAAATCGTCCTCTTCAGCTCTTCCGGTTGAAGACTTTGTAGTGTCGTGTGCATTAAATATATGCCAATTCAATGAAGGTAATGTAGCCTTAAGTCTGTCTTTGTCTGAATCGTCATAAACTTCTAATAAATCACAGTTTTCTAGTTTTTTATCAAATACTTTGCCTGCTTCCCATTCTCTCAGACCGATCATTACCCATGCACCTACTTTTATAATATTTTCTTTTTTTCTACGTCCCGTAAATTTTCCTCTTATATGACATAAACGCATTTTATTGTCCATGCATAAAACATGGCACATGCCATTTCCTAAATTCTTCATGACCACTGCATAAACCTCGCTTTCATCTTCTGTTAAACGAAGTGCAAATGACTTTGGAGCAGTGACAAATTTTCTTGCTTGGCCTTTCGCCTTATTTCCGCCAGTTGAGTTTTTAACCATTCTTGTAATGAATTGTTTGTTGTTTTCATTTATTTTGTTTAAACATTTCAATTTTATTTATTAAATAAAAAATAAATAAAATATAAAAACCAATAACTAATAACTATGATAATATTCAATAATTAAATTTTTCAATAATATTCATAAATGAGTTATCTATATTCAGAATGCTGTTTTTATTATATTGATTATAAAAATCTCTTACATGTAAATCTGATAATAATTCACCCATAAAACGATTTTGTGTTTCCTTACTTTGCTCGTCAGGTTCTAGATTAAAGTGGTTATAATAGTCTTCAAATATATCATCATTGGGAAATATTATTTCTTCATTTCTATGATCTATTATACCATTATATTTTTCTATTCTTTTTCTCCATAATGGCGAATAAGATGCCCAATAATGCCATTTATAATACATTCTGTCTTTAAATAATGGGTTCCTATGTTCGAAAGAGAATAATGTCATATATTTTTGATCCGGTATTTTGCATAAACAAGCCGTTTTCAATATCTTCCGTGCTGGTAATTCGTGTTCCATCGTTTCATAAACGATCACTTCTTCCGGTTCAATCATTATAATGACATTTTTTCCCATTTTGATACCCTTTTCAATGGATATAAAATATAAATAGCGGGACAAAACAGCTGAATAGAGATCAATAATTCTATTTTTTTTTATTTTTTCAAAGTCTTTGACTTCATTTTTTAATTGAATATCATTAATAACGCACTTTTTGTGAAAATATGTAATAATGTTTTCAAACAATTTCACTAATTTTGAATTATTTTTAGAATTATTCATAATGTCTTTTAGAAATGTCATTGTATTATTTTTTATAATAAATTCTTCTTTAACACCTATTTGTTTCAACAAAAACACATCTATTGTATAAGGCCTATAAATAAAATTATGAATAATGCTGCTAATAATTTCAGGATTGGTTTCACAATCACTTAAATTATTTTTGAGTTTTATTAATAAATATTTTTCAAATTTAGGATTTAAACATGCGAAGAAGTCATAGTAAATTTGAAACAAAAATTGTGACAATTCTTTTTTAAATCCAGAATAATATAATTCATAGGCCCAAAATACAGCATCTTCCTTTTTGTCCAAAATAGATAACAAAAGAGCAATTTCTACTTCTTTTTTAACGTATAAATATCGCGTCAATTGCATTTGAATTTGATTCATTTGAATTATCTTTATTTAGTATTTTATAAATTTAAAATAAATGTTTCAATTTTAAATTTATTCATTTAGAAAATCAAAAACATTTTTTGTTTTTATCTTATATTATAATATAATGATGTCAGAGTGGAACAAATTTGTCAAGAAGGTTTTTGAAGAGGGTAAGGCTAAAAACAGCGATTATTCTTTTAAGCAAGCGTTAAAGGATGCTAGCAAACGTAAAGGAGAGATGGGTAAAAAATCCAAGAAGGGTGGAAACTGGGATGAGGAGAATCAGCAACAACAACAGCAACAACAACAAGGTGGTCGCAGACAGCAACAGCAACAACAGCAACAACAGCAACAACAACAAGGTGGTCGCAGACAGCAACAACAAGGTGGTAGAAGACGTAATCAGAATGCTGGAAACTGGGATGAAGATTTAGACCAACAACAGCAAGACCAGCAACAGCAAGACCAGCAACAACAGCAAGACCAGCAACAACAGCAAGACCAGCAACAACAGCAAGACCAGCAACAACAGCAAGACCAGCAACAAGGTGGAAGAAGAAGAGGAGGTAGCAGAAGAGGAGGCCAAAAGAAGGGAGGTACTAAGAAGGGAGGCCAAAAGAAGGGAGGTACTAAGAAGGGAGGCCAAAAGAAAGGAGGCCAAAAGAAGGGAGGAAGAAAAACTAGAAGACGCACTCGCAGAAATAATTAAATACCTCTGTTCAAAACACTAGTATTATTCGCTTTGCAAAAGAGTATATAAATCTGCTAATTTTTTCTTATCCATTTTGGATACAAAGCTCCAATCTATATTTTTATATAAAAGCTCATTGTATTTGTATAAGATATTCTCAGTTGTTTCTCTCTTTAACGGATTTGGATGGAGACATTTTATTAGGAAAGATAAAAATTGACCCATAAAGGTTCCCTTTAGAGAGAAAATCTTAAAAACATTCGCAACAATATATGTAAATAAAAAAGATATGCTATAACTATCCCAGGTTTTTGCATAAGATAATATACATTCTATAGTATATTTTTTAGGTTTATCTATAAATGTGCTGAAAAATTCTGTTGCATCTTTAACATAATTGTCACGATAATCTGATGAAAAAAATGTGAATATTTTAACGCTGGAAACAAAATGATTAACAATCATTTTAATCAAATCCGCGTTTAATTTATCAATATCATTGTTCAACAAAAAAAATAATACATGGATTTCAATCGGGTTTGAAACAAAATTATCATTACTCTTTAATAATTGAGAGAAATATGTTTCATTTAGATTTTTTAAAACAATACATTTTTCTATATTTTTTAGAAGAGGTATGCCATCAAACGTGTAATAAATATTTGCAGCTGAAATGTTATAAAAAACTATGCCAAGATTAGACAAATTTACCAAATTTTCTAATAATTTTCGGTATGTTTCTAACAGTGTAGAGAGAAAATATCTTGGATTAGCAATGGAATATAAAAAACTAGAAAAATCAAGTAAATCACTTTTTAAATAAGATGCTATTACATACTTATCCTTCAGACTTGTATATTCTAATGTATTTAAAAAATTCTCTCCACATTCAGCTAAGTTTAACGTTTTGTAATCTATCATTAAATCATAATAATTGCAAAATATTTTACTCGCATTTAGTGTTTCTGTAATTTCTAATTCATTCAAAAAAAGAAAATCATATCTTTTTGTTATATATGCACGTTCATTTTGCTCGTAGTCATCTTTCTCTCTTTCATAGAAAAAAAGGTTGTTTTTTATTTGGTTTAAATGAATGTTCAACATATTTTATGTATATTTTAAAAGGAATAATCTTTATTTGAATTCACAATGCAAATCATTTATAATATATTCAAAATAATTCAATTTTTTACAAGTATAAAATATCTATTTTTATAGGTCTTTTTAATTTTATTTTTAATCTCAGTCGGATCGGTAAAGCCGTTCTTAACCAGTAAATTCACTTCATGTTTCAATATTTCTTCATTTTTTTTACAATAATCATCAAACCCATCGGATGGTTTATAGTCTTCATTATCTATATTTTTTTGTATATGTTCATCCATGCTATCAAGTAATTTTTTGCTTACGCTAATATAGTCCCGACGTTGAGCAGGTTCCTTTTTTTCAGTACTCTTTTTTCTAAAATAATACCTTGCACTTTTAAACATTTTGTCTAAAATATCGCCATCATATCCCAAATTGATGAGTCTTCTCATTTCCAAATGAACCAAGTCGTCATTTTCATCTACCCAAATATTCCATGCTTCTTTGAAATCTTTCCTGGCATCATACTGGTGAATTTTTGAAAATTTATATAATTCATCCACAAAATCTTGTGAAAATTTGTAGCGAAATATATTTATGGCTTGATTATTATCTGAATACGTTTTATCTGTGGTAATTTCCTCTTTGGAATGACCCATTTTTTCACATTTGTAGTTAAGATCTGGTTTTGCGAATTCATGAAATAGTTTTCGATCAATACCATGATCAAAAGCATCAGAAGCACAATCAGTAAAAACTCCACAAAATCGTTGCTCAAATAATTTGTCATTCTGCATTTTTAATTCACACGCAAATTCTTTTTTGGATGAATTATTTTACTTCCCATTTTTTAGATTCAATTTTTTTTAATAAAATTATAAAAAAAAATTGAAAAGCTTTTTTCTAATCGTTTCCATTCAAAACAGCATTAAAACAATGGCCTTCAGTCTTTACATTCCTTTTGTCTCCGCAGATATTACCCAAAAATTCATCTCATACATTTTTGAGAGGGATTATGGTAAGGTAAATCATATAGATTTAGTAAGTAAAATCGGAAATAATGGTGAAAATTATCATTCTGCGTATATCCATTTTGATTATTTGTATGAAAATGAATTAACGGTAAAAACTTTGAAAAGTGTAATTGACCATGATGATCCGAATAGAATGAAAAACCATGGTCTAGTATTTTACAGTGATCATTCTTATTGGAAAGTCCTTAAGAATCGTTCTAAAAAAGTCGTCTCTGGAGATCGTAGAGAGAAGTTAGAATTATCTAAGAATGCAAAGAAGGACGAATTTCCTGCTCCTCCACTTGACCCAATGCTGACCAATGCGGATTTTGCGAAAATGTGTTGGGCACCTAAAAAAAGTGAAGCAGAATACATTCTAGAAGATGAAGAGTTCAAGGATATATGCAAGACATTGTTTTCAGAGCCGGAACCATGCGATATTCAAAACTTTGAGTTTGTTTCCGCGGATTATGCAAAGTGTTTGGAAAATGAAATTGCATTCTTGCGTAATGAATTGGCGAAAGCTCGTAACAATCAGTATCCTGTATCGGTTGATTTGTAATTTATTTGCCATGTAATTTATTTGCCATGTAATTTATTTGCCATGTAATTTATTTGCAGTGAAATTTATTTACCGTGTAATTTAGTAATTAATTTATTCTTTCAATCTTTTTTACTTTTCTCTCTACAGATTATATGTCAGAGATAAAAAAGAATAAGAAAAATCATAGATTTATTATTGAAAACACTTCATCGGCATCTAGCAAAGAGAGAAAATCAAGCAATAAAAGTTTTTCAAAAAAAACAAAACAAAAAAAGAAAAAAAAGAATTCACAAAAAACAAAAAGAAAACGGTTTTTTATTGTTGAAAGCTCTATGTCGTCTAGTTCCAAAAAAGATGAAAATAAAATTGAAATTTTTAATCCAGAAACAGTGGTGGATAGAAAAGATTTAAAGATTTCCACTGATATAATCAAAATGGAACGAATGAACGAGAAGTATATAGACCTTATGGAAAGGCTTTCGGATATCATGTTAAAACAAGGTGAGCCCTTTCGTGCAAGGGCATATCAAAAGGCACAAGAAACTATTATGGCTTTTCCGGATGATATTGCAAGTCCATCTCAATTGAAAGGAATGCCGGCCATAGGACCTACTATTATGGAGAAGTTGGAAGAGTATATGCAAACAGGAACCTTGAAAGTGTTGGAAAGAGAGAAAAATAACCCAGTCAATATTTTGGCAGAAGTTTATGGAATTGGACCTAAGAAGGCAAAAGAATTGGTAGATGCTGGTATAACCACTATTGCAGAGTTGAGAGAAAATGAGCATCTGCTTAATAATGTACAAAAAGTAGGATTGCAATATTATGAAGATATTTTAAAACGAATCCCACGTTCCGAGATAGACGAGTACAAGAGTATTTTTGAGGAATCCTTTTCCAAGGTTGCTACCCCTAGCTCACATTTTGAAATTGTAGGTAGTTATCGTCGTGGAGCGAAAAGTTCTGGAGATATTGACGTGATTATAACATCAGATAACAGTAAAGTATTTACAAATTTTATAAATTCATTGCGTGCAAATAACATTATTACTGAAGTTTTAAGTAGTGGTCCAACCAAGTGCCTTGTAATCGCAAAAATACCATCATCAGATAGTTACAGGCGAGTAGATTTCCTTTATGCTACTCCAGATGAATATCCATTTTCCATTTTATATTTTACGGGAAGCAAAATTTTCAACACAGTTATGCGTCATCAAGCACTAACTATG
>Ga0194123_10001085_pt1 | contig 43682 bp, 40 predicted proteins | sample TA2MahsurfametaG_5_FD_155479 | JGI IMG/M metagenome (GOLD analysis project Ga0194123, IMG submission 155479) | Freshwater microbial communities from Lake Tanganyika, Tanzania - TA2015023 Mahale A surface | ecosystem: Environmental > Aquatic > Freshwater > Lake | place: Tanzania: Lake Tanganyika... | reverse complement strand
AATTTTCCCAACGCTTAAAAACTTTGTGTCCCTTTCCTTTTTCAATAATTTTACCTTCCCAGTATGCCTCAAAGGCCGTTTGGGTTTCATAAAAATTAACATTCGGATTCTTCATCATTTCGACCCATTCTTGAGAGAACGAATTAAAAGAAATGAAAGAGCTTATCACAAAAAAATAAAAGGTAATTCTAAGTTTCATATTTTAAAGATACAAAAGGATTATTAAATGTAATATTATTCAGCTGAAATTACAACAACTATTTCTCCTTTTAGTTCTTTTTTCTCAGACATTTTAATGAGATCTTCAATGTTTCCTCTCCATACTTCCTCATACAATTTTGAAATTTCACGAATAATTGCAATTTGTCGAAATGGATTTATATTTTCTTTTAACTGCTGCAATAATTTTTGAACTCTATGAGGAGACTCGAAAATAACACTTGTCCTTTTTTCTAAGCAAATTTCTTGAATTCGAGATTTTCTTCCTTTTTTGTGCGGAAGAAATCCTTCAAAAACAAATCGGTCGGTTGGAAAGCCACTTACAACTAATGCAGGAATAACTGAGGTAGGACCTGGTAAACACTCAATTTGAATTCCTTTTAATATACAAGAACGTATCAATAAAAAACCCGGATCTGAAATACCAGGGGTTCCCGCATCACTGACGAGGCCTACCTGGTTTACTTCTGTAATTTTAGCAATTACCTGATCTAATATCTTGTGTTCATTGTGAGTGTGAAAAGAAAAAACTTGTTTTGTAATATTTAGATGACTCAATAATTTTTTAGTGACACGAGTATCTTCAGCGAGGAGAAAATCACATTCGCGCAACATCCGAATTGATCGCAAAGTTATATCCTCTAAGTTGCCAATTGGAGTAGGAATTAAAATAAGTTTAGCCATTGGACTTAATTATTCTGTTTTTCGTCGTCCTCAGGTAGTTTTTCACCCCTAATTAATCTCATTCTTTTTCGAGCTTCTGCAGAAAATAAGCTTCCTTTAAAGTTAGTAATAATTGACTTATAATAGTCAAATGCCTTCTCCTTGTCCCCTTTCTGAATCTCGTAAATTTCTGCTAAATTGAATGCTGCATCATCAGCTAAGATATCTCTACCAAAGTCAGAAATAACTCTTTCTAAATAAGGAATAGCATCATCCCATTTACCTTGCAGTTGCATTGCCTTTGCTTTTCGAAAAAGTATTTCATCCTCTAAAGAATGTCCAGGTTCTGCCCTCAAGACGCTATCGTAATAGTTGAATGCAATTTCGTATTGATGTTGCTCCAACTGCAAATCTCCCTGAGAAAACCACCCCATTATCTGGAAATTTGAATCCAAACCAAAATTATCAGTAATTAAATTGGATAATTGAATAGCATCATTTGCGATAAGTTTTGAAGTAGATTCTTTCAATATACTCAATTGAGCTTGCGCAAAATCAAATTCTCCGTCGTAATAAAATATTCGTGCGTTTTTGAATTTTGCTTCTTGACCAATAACCTCGTACTTGTAATCATTGTCAATTTGCATATACAAGAGACTTGCTTCCCAAATTTCACCTGTCAAAACCTGGATATCGGCTAATTGCATCTTACACGTTGCCTTTTGAATATCTGTTATTCCTGAAACTAACATTAATTCATTAAGAAAGGTAATTGCCTGTTTAACTTGATTTCCATAAAAGGCCTGAATATATGTGAGCTCTAATCCTAATTCAAATGAAATTCTATTATTATCAATACGACTTATGGTTTTTCTGTACTCATCGATTGAAGCAGTAATTTCATCTTGCGAATAATTTCTATTTGTGGTTAATTCCAAGAAACGTACTTTGAGATTTAAACGCTCCGCATCAACAAAATATGGAGAGTCAAACCCATAACTCATGACACTTTTAAACGCTTTTCGAGCAAACTCATAGTAGCGGTTCTCAAGTGCTATTTTTCCAACATCTAAAGTTTGTTCTCCAAATGTATTCAACCTTTTATCAATTGCTATTGATTGCGTTATAGCTGCTCCAAAATCATCTGATTGAATAAAAAACCAAATTAGCATTTCAGTAAAAATAAAATTATCTGAATTTTTTTTACTCTTATCAAATAAAATTGACTTCAAAGATTGATATTCTTTACTTTCTTTATCAGAAAAATCTACAAAGCGAACCAATGTATTTTGCACCGCAGATTGATTTGTTACGCTAATTTCTAGAAAATCAATGAGTTCTTTAAACATATTTTCAAAATCTCCATTTGCCGCATAAACCTCCGCAAATTGTACATTTAACGGATAAGAATATCTAAGTAGTTTCCTGCCTTTTTGCAAAACATTTAAGGCCCAATCGAATTTCTTTTTCGTTATAAATAAATTCGATAATTCAATAATTTGATTTGGTACTGGCGATATGTCGTCAACAAGTTCGTTATATATCTTTTCAGCTGACTTCGTATTTTTATCCTCTTCGTAGAATAATCCAAGCATAATTTTCAACTCAACATCTTTTCGATTCGAATTAATTTGTTTTTTCAGTAATTTTTCGGCTTCTTTTCTATTTTTAGTCTTATTCAAACAATCAAAATATCTCAAAAAATAAACTTTTGTTGGGCTTTTGGAATACAAGTTTTGATAATATCCCAAGGCTTTATCAAACTCACCATTTGAATAATAATATTGAGCCAATTGGATATCTGTTTCAGACTGAGAATACCCGAAATTGAACCAAATGATAGATAAACATAATAGCCAAGTTCGCATTTTCAAAAATAACTTTGTACAATAATTAAACTCATCGAAAAATTATATAACTCCGGGTGTAATTTACTGTAAGTTTCTACTATTTTTTTTTGTCCTCGTTTACTATCATCATTCAACAACCCTAATTGATTTAATTTATTTTTTTCAAATTTTATGTACTCATCATATTTTTCTCGTTTTCCACTATTATTCTCAATATCAGTTTTAAGATTACTTAAAGTTTTACGCATTTCAAAAATTCCTTTCTTTACTTTTTCCCAATTACCTTTTAACTTTGGAATTGCTCTTCTCATTCTCTTGTACTCGTCCATTTTTTTTCCAAATTCCAGATTTATCGTGTCTAATTTGTAATTATTTTTAATTCTTAATTCAACACCTTGGGCAGCTAATTGCATATTTGAAAGAGAATCAATCTTAGATGAAGTCATTACTTTTTCAATACTATCCAACGTTTTTTCTAGAGCTAAAATTCTGTCAATGCGTTCATTTTTTTTAAGATCTGTACACGAAATTAAGTATGAAAAAAGTATTGTGATTAAGGGAAAATATTTCATATTTAATCAATTCTACTAAAAGTTAAATATTTATGTAAGACCTCTGGTATTTGAATTCCATTTTGATCCTGAAAATTTTCAAGAATTGAGGCCAAAATTCGGGGAAGAGCAAGAGCAGAACCATTTAAGGTATGACATAATTGTGTTTTTTTATCCGCCGTCTTGAATCTTAATTTTAAACGATTAGATTGAAATGTATCAAAACGAGAAACGGAACTAACCTCTAGCCATTTTTGTTGCGCAGCAGAATAAACCTCAAAATCATATGTTAGCGCAGAGGCGAACCCCATATCACCTCCACATAATCGCAAAATTCTAAATTGAAGACCTAGTTTTTCCAATAATTTTTTGACGTATTCAACCATTTCATCGAGCGCTCTCGCGGTGTTGGAGGGATGTTCGATTCGAACGATTTCAACCTTATCGAACTGATGAAGACGGTTTAAACCACGTACATCCTTTCCATATGAACCGGCTTCGCGTCGAAAACAAGGTGTATATCCTGTCAATTTAATTGAGAAATCCTCCGAGGGAAAGACTACGTCTCTATAAATATTTGTTAATGGCACTTCTGCAGTCGGAATAAGATAAAAGTCATCAGTTGGTGAGTGATACATTTGACCTTCTTTATCGGGAAGTTGGCCGGTCCCAGTTGCACTAGCCTCATTTACCATAAATGGAGCTATGTATTCGGTGTATCCTTCTTTTTCGGCTTCATCGAGAAAAAACTGTATCAATGCCCGTTGCAATTTAGCACCTTTGCCAATATAGAATGGAAATCCAGCTCCTGTCACCTTGACTCCTAATTCAAAATCAATTAAATTATATTTTTTAACAAGGTCCCAATGTGGAAGAGGATCAAAATTATACAAAGGTGCCTCGCCTTTTTCAAAAATTATCTCGTTATCCTCTGCACTTTTTCCCTGTTTAACTAATTCATTTGGAATATTTGGTAAAGAATACATCAAATTAGATATTTGAATATCCAACTCTTCGACATGCAATTTTAACTCGGATTCTCGCATTTTTAGCTCTCCTGTTTCGTTTTTCAGCTCATCGGCTTCTTTTTGCTTTCCTTGTTGAAAATATTCTCCAATTATTTTTGAAAGTTGATTTAATTTAGCGGAAATAACTTCCATTTCTGTTTTTGCCCCTCTCCACTCTGAATCTTTTTTTAGAATTTCATCCAAAATTTTTTCAGCGTGCAAATTTCGCTTCGCTAACCCTTTAATTACGATTTCTTTACTTTGACGAAGAGTATTTATTTCCAACATGGTTTATGATTATATCACAAAAATAAGGATTAATTATCAAACCCTTTAAAGAATAAAGGTTCAAATTGTAACATAACAAAAAGCCTCGGAGATTTCGAGGCCCTTTGATACCAAGAACTAATTAATTTATTTTAAAATTAAATGGCAGTCTACAAACGGTTCGTTTCTTGTCACCACCTACTTCACCGGCAAACCATTTGGGCATTTTATTTAAAACTCTGGTAGCTTCTTTCACAAACTCATCGCAGCCAGTCCTATTTGTCTCAACTGAGATATTTGTAATACTTCCATCTTTCTCAACGGTAAACTTCATAAAAACACGCCCTTGAGCATCCATGTCCATACATATTTCAGGAAATTTAACATTCTCGCCTAAGAATTTTTGAAGTGCTACTTCACCACCTGGAAATGCGGCTTCAACATCAGGAAATTCTATTGCCTCCTCTTGCTCAGGACAACCATTGTTTGATGCTGGGCCATACTCCTCAGGACATAAATCTACTTCATTTAATACCCCATCATCATCCAAATCATTATCAATAGGACAGCCTCCATTTTCTGAAGGACCAAATTGATCTGGGCACTTATCATCTATATCACAAACACCATCCAAGTCGTAATCTGACTGACAACCGTTACCTGCACTTACAGGTTCTTTGGTTTCATCAGTTGTTTTAATTTCTGAATCGGTTGGTCCCACTGCAGGAGTTGGTGCAACAACAGGAGTTGGTGGTGGTGGTGGTGGTGGTGGTGGAGTATTTGCTTCTTCTTCTTTCGAATCTTTCTTTTCAGATTTTGCAAGTTCAGAGGCTTTATCACCTTCAGAAACTGATTGATATGAAAAGGATGCCAATACAATAGTTACTATAAATAAAAACCCTGTAAAAATCAACGGCAACCTCAATTTTTCAAGGTCAGCGTCGGGACTTTTCTTACTTTCCATAATTTTTAGTTTTTAAAATTCAATTCAAATATTATTCCAAACTAGTCTAAATAAACACAACCGTTTTCTATATCAAGGTATTGGATTAACTAATCAATGATATGTATGCCTCAGAATCCAATAATCCATCCAATTCGCTGATATCACTAATTTTAACTTTCACCATCCAACCATCATTATAAGGATTTGTATTAACTAATTCTGGACTACCATCCAAACCTTCATTTAATTCCAATACTTCGCCTGAAAGGGGCATAAATAAATCTGAAACTGTTTTAACTGCCTCAACAGAACCAAAAACCTCTTCTTTCCCTAAGGTCTCTCCGACAGTTTCAATTTCTACATATACGATATCCCCTAATTCATGTTGAGCATAGTCTGTGATACCTATAACGGCAATATCTCCTTCTACTCTCACCCATTCGTGATCTTTCGTATACTTTAATTCTTTAGGAACATTCATATTTGTTTACTTTTAAAGTACAAAGTTAATAAGATTATTATTTAAAATTTGTACTTAATAAAAAGTTTTAAACTTGCTATTCATTCACCATATACATCTTCAAAAAGATTTTAACTGATCGCTCACTCAATCAAAAATATCGTTCATGGTTATTTGAATCTCTTGAACTTCCAAAATACGATGAATTACCCTATCCATAATAGAATCTGGACAAGACGCTCCCGAGGTAATTGCAATACTAATTTTTTCTTTTTGAGGTAAAAAGTTATGCGTACTTTTTAATTTCTTACTATGAATATCAAAATGCCTAATTTCTTTATTTGAAATTATTTCTGATTCCCCTTTAATGAAATAAACAGGATATTTTGACTCCATTAACTCGACCAAGTGTGTTGTGTTCGAACTATTGTATCCACCAACAACAATACCAATATCGGCCTCTAATTCCATCAAGCCAATCGTAGCACTCTGATTGTCATTGGTCGCATAACACAAGGTATCGCGGGTGTCGGCCATGTGATTTTTAATATTCAACTCACCGAACTTATCAATCATCACGCTTCGTAAATAATCCGTGATTTCCTGCGTTTCGCTTGCAAGCATTGTAGTTTGGTTAACAACACCAATTCTATCAAGATGAACTTTCGGGTCAAAGTTTTGAGAAAAACGACCTTCAAAATCCTTGTAAAATGTTTGACAATCCTTTTTCCCGTTAATATATCGTGCAAGGATACGCGCCTCGTTAATATCTTTTAAAATTAAGGAGGGTCCGTGTATGGAACTTCTTGAAAAAGTAGCTCTAGTTTCTTCATGATTATATTTTCCATGAATAATGATTGTATGATTCGACTCCCCTAATTTCTCAGATCTATTCCATACTTTTTCAACAAACGGACATGTGGTATTGTATTTTTGAATGTCTATTCCCTTAAGCGTCAAAATTTTTTCAATAGCTAAAGTTGATCCAAAGGCAGGTATTAAAACAACATCGTCTTTTGTCAATGTTTCAAAATCAATATTTTGCTTTCCTGATGTGTCTTGAAGAAAACGAATTCCGTTAGCTTCCAAATCTTCATTAACATCCGGATTATGAATCATCTGACTCAATAAGAAAATACGTTTCCCAGGATTTTCATTAATTGCTTTATAGGCTCTTTCTATGGCATTTTCAACACCGAAACAAAATCCAAAATGACGCGAAATAATAAAACTTACTTTCCCAAAATCTAAAATCGTGGGTGAAAAATCCTTTTTTCGTGGGTCATCCAATTTTCTCATTGTTTTTACCTTAGAAATAATAGGAGAACGATAAAATTCAGGAATTTGAAATTGTTTCATGAAACTATTTACGTTTTAACCGCCGAATTGAATTATTGTTTTAATTATACAAAGGTAAAAATATGTCTTTATTGAAATTCGAATACAACTATTATTTTTAATTAATCAAGATTTTTTAATTATCTGTTTTGTAACTTTGAAGTGATGGACTTCAAACAAATAATTCATTCAATCAGGAACAAGGAATTTAAACCAATCTATATTCTGCATGGGGATGAGCCTTATTTTATAGATAAAATTAGTAACACAATCGAAGAATATGTTTTGGAGGAACACGAAAGAGATTTTAATCAAACCATAATTTATGGCAGAGATGCCGATTTAGTGAATCTAATCAGCGAATTGAAAGGATATCCAATGATGTCTGAAAGACGACTAGTTATCCTGCGCGAAGCCCAGGATTTTAAACAAATTGAATTACTCGAATCATACGCAGAAACACCAATGAATTCTACGATTTTTGTTATCTGTTGTAAATACAAAACCCTTGATTCTCGTAAAAAACTAATAAAAGAAACGACAAAAAGCGGTATTGTTTACAAATCAGATAAGGTCAAAGAATATCAATTACCTGATTGGATCGTAAGCTATTTAAAAGAAAAAGGATTTACAATAAATTCGAAAGCGACTATGCTTTTGGCTGAAAATGTCGGTAACGATTTGTCAAGATTGGTAAATGAGATTGAAAAATTAAGTATTATTCTTCCTAAAGGCAGCTTAATTACGGATCAACATATTGAAGAAAACATAGGGATTTCGAAGGATTACAATGTATTTGAACTGACAAATGCCATCTCTAAACTTGATATTTCTAAAGCGAATAAAATCGTAAATTATTTTGAGCACAATCCTAAAGCAACGGATTTGACCGTTGTTGTTAGCAATTTATTTAAGTTTTTTACTCAAATTATGCGAATTCACTTTTACCCCAATAAATCGCGTGATTTTGTTGCAAACGCTTTAAAAGTTCATCCTTTTGTTGCAGGGGAGTTAAGTCAAGCATCTGGAAAATTTCCACCAAAAAAAATTGCAGCTAATATCGAGATTTTGTATGAATTTGATTTGCGTTCAAAAGGCGTAAATAGTAATAATGTAGAGCAAGCAGAATTACTTAAAGAATTGATTTTTAGACTATTAAATTAATGCACCGTTTTTATACCCCCGAATTGACCATTGATTTTTCTAATCTCACTTTGTCTGAGCAAGAATCAAAACATGCGGTTCAGGTAATGCGCTTGCAAAATGATCAACAAATCGAACTTTTTAATGGGAAAGGGTTGTCTGCAATTGCTACTGTAATTGATAATCATCCCAAAAGATGTTCTGTACGAATTGATCAAAAAAGTGAACATCCCGAAGAAAAACCAATACATATTGCCATTGCTCCTACAAAAAACATGGAGCGTTTGGAATGGTTTATTGAAAAAGCCACTGAGATCGGCATCACAAAAATTAGTTTTATAATTTGTCAAAATAGTGAGCGTCGAGAGGTTAAAACGGAACGACTAGAAAAAATACTTATTTCCGCTGTTAAGCAATCTGGTCGTTATTTTCTACCTATAGTTATTGGTCCCATTAAATGGAAAGATTTTTTAAAACAATATCCAACTGGTTTAATCGCTCATTGTCGAGAAGGCGAAAAAATGAAGATTGAAACTTCATTTCAAAATAAGGTCATAGTAATAGGACCAGAGGGTGATTTTACGGTCGAAGAAATTGAATTAGCGCTGACCACAGGATATGTGTCAATTACACTAGGTGAAAATCGGTTACGCACAGAAACCGCAGCCTTAGTGGCTTGTATACAAGCAAAATTCAGCTCGTAACTCTCTAACTTATTTTGCCAATTTCAATCCTTCTTCCAACCATTTCTTGAATGCGGCAGCATTTCCGTGGTGTTCAAAATCGGCCGGACCGTTATCTAAATCCTTTCCATCCGGAGAAAGCATTCTGTAATGAGGTTGTGAATTGCTTTTGTAGCGACTCATTTGCATAAAGCCCCATTTATGTCCAACCTGTGTAATTGACATTTTCTTTCCAGGAGCATATTCTAATTCTTTGTGCTCAGATGCCGGCAATTCTTTTTTCTCATCAACATATAAAGAAGCGACAACCACTTGGTCTTTCAAAATAGATAAAACTCCCTCTACATTCCAAACAGTTTCTTCCATTTTTCGACAATTTTGGCAACCCCACCCCGTAAAATCTAGCATTAAGGGTTTATTCACCTTTCTAGCATAAGCTAACGCCTTATCGTAATCGTCAAACATCATTATTCCGTGAACTCCTTCATGCATTCCTTCAACGTGTTCTTGGGAGGTAGTTAATGCTGATGAGGCACTTTGTTTCCATTCACTGTAGGTTGGTGGCGGCGGAAACCCACTAATCAACTTCAATGGAGCTCCCCACATTCCAGGAATTAAATAGGCAACAAAAACTAGAGTAGTTATTCCTAATAAAACACGACCGACTGATAACCTTTCAATTGGACTATCATGAGGGAGTTTAAACCCACCGAATAGGTAAACTGCTAGAGCTGTAAATATTCCAATCCAAATAGCGATAAATAATTCTCTTTCCAACAAATGTGCTTGAGAAACAAGATCTGCTGTCGATAAAAATTTAAATGCCAATGCAAGTTCTAAGAATCCAAGGAATACTTTCACGGTATTCAACCAACCACCTGATTTTGGCAATGAATTCATCCAACCCGGAAAGGCAGCAAATAAGGTAAAAGGCAAGGCTAATGCTAATGAAAAACCGAACATTCCGACAAAAGGAGCGATTCCACCGATGGATGCCGACTCAACTAATAAAGTTCCTACTATCGGACCAGTACATGAAAAAGAAACAAGCGCCAATGCCAACGCCATGAAGAAAATACCGATAAAACCTCCTTTATCCGAAGCCTTATCTGCCTTGTTCAACCATGAATTAGGTAGCGTAATTTCAAATGCTCCCATGAATGAAATAGCAAAAACCACGAGTAATATGAAGAAAACTATATTGAACCAAACATTTGTTGATAAGGCATTTAGCGCTGCAGGACCAAAAATGGCAGTTACAATTGTTCCTAAAATCACGTATATTGCAATTATTGAAAAACCATAAAAGAGTGCATTTCGAATACCAATCGCTCTGTTTTTACTTCTATGAGTAAAAAAACTAACTGTCATTGGAATCATGGGAAAAACGCAGGGAGTTAATAAAGCAGCGAAACCACTTAAAAATGAAAGGATAAAAATAACCCAAATAGATTTGTTTGCGTTCTTATTTTCAATAGGTTTCGTTATAAAAGGCTTTTCATCTGAATTAGTTGAACCCTGTGTATTTTCATTGGCAGAGGTGGTATGTGCACCTGTAAGAATGCTATCGATTTTCTCCTTGCTCATTGCACATGCTTTTGCAGGTAGAGAGAATTTCATGATAAATTCAGGTAGGCATTTTACTTCATTACATGTTTGAAAAGAGAATGAACCTGAAATTGTCAAATCTTTATCAGAAGAAATGAGAATTTTTCTTTTTAATATAAAACTCCCTTTGTGATAACTTAAAATTTCGTCAATATCTGCATTGTTTTCTATGATGGGCTTTGGTTCAATAACACCAGATACTATTGATACCCCAGTTGATGCATTAATATTCAAATTTGTTGGAATCGAAAAAGATCCTGGAGGTAGTTTGTTTGAATTAATATGCCAACTCGGAACAACAGTTACTTTGGCTACTACAAATGCATCACATCCATTTTGTTCGAGTGAAAAGACTGCTCTGACCTTTTCTTCAGGACTTTCCATCTGAGCAAAGTATTGACCAAACATCAATAAACTCAATAAAACCAAACAAACTTTTAGCAACTTCATCATTTTTCTAATTTAATTGTAAATTTTTCCTCTTTCGGGGGCAGACACCTCGTTTTATCACATACCATATAAGTAACGGAAATTTCTATTTCGGTACTTTTTTTCAATTTAATTTTTTGTCTAAAAATCGCATTATTGTCAAAAACTGCAATGTTAGCCATAAAATTTTCATCGTACATTGCGTGTCCGTTTTCTTCCTTGGGCTTACCTTTCAGTTTTAGATTTTTATTTTTCGTGAATTTTATCGTTGTTGGAATTGGTCCTGCATTCGATGAGATATACTGACTATATAAATGCCAATTTTCATCAATTTTGGCGATAATAAGAATCTCAGATGTTTCTTTTGAGTAAGATGCACTCCATTTCACAACATTTTGTGCGAAGAACAAATTTGTTGCGAATAAGAAAAAAATAAGAAAAAACCTCATTAAAATTTTATATTTCAATTTCTATAAGGCGACTAATCGGGATCCAAACACCACCTTTGAGACAAATAAATTTTGTTCCAGCAGACCAAATTGTTGTTTCAACCTTTTTCATACTAATATCATCCAAAAAATAAATAGCCACTTTAGAATGATGGGTATTTCCCAAAATGGTTGCCTTTTCAATTTGCTTCAATAATTCCGGATGCTGGGAAACCTTGATATTTTCTTTAAAAGTAAGTGACGGAATATCTTCTTTTTGGATTAACTCGGCTTTCATTTGTATATCTTGCATCCTAAAATAACGATTAAACTTGATAAAATTATGTTTGATTTCATATTTTTTTTCAAAAGTCGCGTATTCGTGCTGAAGCTTGGACGGATTGATCTACAAAATTATTTTGCAAATAATTAAAATATCCAGAGACAGCAATCATACCAGCATTATCAGTACAAAATTGAAAATCAGGAATAAAGATTTTCCATTTTTTTTGTTTTTCATACGATTTTAACCTATTTCTTAAACCGCTATTTGCAGAAACTCCTCCTGCTATTGCGACCGAAGTAATTCCACTTTTAAAAGAGGCTAACTCAAGGTTATGAAATAAAATATCTAAAATTGTTTTTTGTAAACTCGCACAAAGATCAGTAAGATTTTCCTTAATGAAACTTTCATTTTGTTTTTTTTCCTTTTCAATAAAGTATAAAAAGGATGTTTTAAGTCCACTGAAACTAAAATCTAAACCTTCAACTTTTGGTTTGTTAAAGTGAAATCGATTTGCATTGCCCTGTTGCGCATACTTATCAATCAGTGGTCCACCTGGATAGGGTAAGCCCATTATTTTGGCGCATTTATCAAAAGCTTCGCCAGCTGCATCATCTATTGTCGATCCCAAAATTTCAAAATCATAATAAGAATTAACTCTAACTATTTGTGTGTGTCCACCTGAAACTGTTAAGCACAAAAAAGGAAATTCAGGTTTTTTATTCTCTTCATTATCAATAAAATGAGCCAGAATATGAGCTTTCATGTGATGTACCTCAATTAATGGTTTTTCGAGAGCCAAACATAATGATTTGGCAAAGGAAGTTCCAACTATCAATGAACCTAGTAATCCAGGACCCCTCGTAAAAGCTATTGCATTTATTTGTTCTAAAGAAATACCAGCTTGGTTTATTGCTTCTTGAACAACAGGAACAATATTTTGCATATGTGATCTACTTGCCAATTCGGGTACAACACCACCGTATTTTTCATGTATCTTTTGCGAAGAAATTACGTTAGAAAGAATTTGAGTATCAACAGAAACGGATGCACATGTATCATCGCATGATGATTCAATTCCTAGGATATAAATTTTTGGTTGCACCGGAATTATTTAACTTTGTATACTAGAGCAAATAAATGACAAAAGTATTTAAAATCATCAGTAGAACAACGGGAATCTTTCTCGAATGGCTGTTGATTGCTTTTTTTTTAGTCGCTTTTCTAATTCGAACATCAAGTTTTCAAACCTATTTGGCCAAAATTACGACAGCCTACTTGTCGAATGAACTCAATGCCAAAGTTTCAATAGATAAAGTTGACATACTTTTTTTTGATCGTTTAGAGTTAGTAAATTTTTATATTGGAGATCAACAAAATCGGACGCTTGCGTCATTAAATTCAATTGTAGTAACAATTCGTTTAATAGATATTTCGAAGCAAGATTTTGTTCTTGAAAACGTACAATTGAATCAAGGGTTGATTAAAATCAATCGCTCAGCAAAGGACGGTAAATACAACTATGCGTTTTTAGAAGATTATTTCAGTTCCAATAAAAAAACAAAAGAACCAAGTCCTTTTTCTCTTAAAATAAATCAAATTCAACTTTCTAAAATCAATTTTTACTATGATGATTTTAGACAACAGCGAATTTCGAAAGGGATAGATTGGAATCATCTAGTAATAAAAGATATAAATCTCTCGGCAAGAGATTTATTTGTCAGTCTACATACTTTTAATGTTAATCTATTGGAATTAAAACTTCGGGATGATTCTGGATTTACGATCAATCAACTATCGGGAAAACTGACCATTGACAATAAGGGTATTCAAATTCAAAATTTTGATTTATGTACGAATGAATCGGAATTACAAGCGAGTAAATTTAATCTTCTTTATGCTCGGGGAAAAGATTTTCAGGATTTTACGAACAAGGTTAAATTTGATGCCTCCATAATTCAATCCTCTATCTCTCTTGGTGAGTTGGCCTATTTCACCTCGGAAACAGAAGGAATGCAAGATTTTGTTACATTAAAGGGGGATGTTTCAAATGTAGTCAATCAGCTTTCTTTGACCAATTTTTCACTTGGCTTTGGTAAAGTATCAAAAATTCAAGGAGATTTTATTTTGCCAAATTTTGAAAATAAAAGCGCGCTTAAACTAAATCAAAAAATTAATTATGCCTACATATCAATTGAAGATCTTACCAACTTTAAACTACCAAAAAGTGCAGGAATTTCAAAATTGAATCTAGGCAAAGAGGTTGAACGATTGGCTTTTTTTGAAATGCAAAACATGCAAATTGACGGAACGGAAAACGATCTATCATTACTTTTTGAATCTACAAAAACCAAATTAGGTGAAGTAAGATTGAATAATCCTATACAACTAAAATTTTCTGATCAAAAAACAGAAATTAATACATCCACAAAAAATGGAAATGACATTGTATTTATTGATTTTAGGTTAGGTGAATTATTAGCAGACAATTCACTCAATAAAATTGATGGAGCTATAAGTATAAACTCAACCTATTTCGACAATGGTAATTTTGAGATCTCTCAATTGGATGGAAAATTAAACCAATTTGATATCAATAATTACTCGCTGAATAGGGCAACTATAACAAATGGATCTTTAATCAATAATATTTTCAAATCTGACATTCAGCTTGATGACGATATTTTGAAACTCACTTATTCTGGATACATTGATCTCAAAGGAAATAAAGAATTAAAGTTTTCGATTAATTTAACTGAGGCCATTTTAAACAGTTTAAATTTAGCAAGAAGTAAAAAGGTTTCGAAACTTAAATCAAATATTGAGGTTGACATCAGAGGATTAGACCCCATGACAATGAGTGGAAATATTCTGCTTACAGGTTTTATTTATCGTGAGGGTGAGGACGAAATTGAAATTCCGAGTATTGAATTAGGAATTTCACGCGGCAAATACGAAGATATTTTCCGAATAATTAGTTCAGGTGTTCTTGATCTAGAGGTAAAAGGGAGATTTGATCTAAGAAGCATCAAAGATGAATTACTCAATAAATTAACGGATGCTTTCCCTTTTCTGATCACATCAATTCCTAAGAAGAAAATAGTAAAAAGAAATAATTTCTCGTATAATTTAACACTTGAGAATACAAAAGATTTATTGCCTCGGTTTTTTCCGAATATTCGAAATTTTGTAATTTCCAATGGCACAAACATCAGTGGAAAATACGACTCTGATAATAATTATTTTGATCTCAATCTCTTTTCATTAGGCGGACTCTCGTTTAATGATTTCTCTTTTGGAACAATTTCATTGAATCAGAGAATCGATATGGATAAGCTGGATTTTAATTTAGACATGTTAAATTCTTCTTACGATAAAAAGGTGAAATTCAAAAGTATTAATTTCACTACTACCAATGAAGGAAAACGAAAAGATTTACTTACATCAACAATCACATGGAAAACCACTGATAATATTAATTCCAATTTATCCTGGTTAACAACTGTCAAAGATGTAAATAATTTTGAAATAAATCTAAATGAATCTGATTTTTCAATAAATGGCCAATTATGGCACATCAATGAAACAGCATACATCTCCTACGATTCAAAATCTTTTACATTTGATAATTTTTTACTCTCTAATACATCGCAAAAAATAGGTCTTAACGGCAGTTTATCCAATACAAATAGCGATTCCCTTTCTTTCTTCTTAGAAAATATTGATTTAGCAGAGCTTGATAACCTGCTTGGATTAAAACAAGGATTAAGTGGAAAATTAAATGGTATTGGTAAAATATCAGATCCTTTAAATCGCACTATATTGACAAGTAAAATTGACGTTCTACAGTTCAAATTACAAAAGCAAAATGTTGGAAATGTTCGTATAGTTCTTGATTGGGATCCATCTAAAGACTATCTTGACCTAACGGGAAATATAAAAAATGGAGAAAAAACTAACTTTGACTACACCGGAAAATATTATTTTTCAAAAACAAGAGATAACCTCGATTTTTTATTAAATTTTAAAGAATTTGATATTTCGTTTGCCAACGCTTATGTTGATAAAGATGTAATTAACGATATAAAAGGGGTTATTTCAGGGTCTTTAAAATTAAATGGAACACCAAATAAACCTATTTTTACAAGTGATGATTTATCGATTAAACGAGCAAATGCCAAAATCGAAATTTTAGGAACTAATTTAGCCATAAACGGAAAAATTAATATCAAGGACAATAAAATTTTCGGCGAAAAACTAGAAGTCATTGATGAGGAAAATAATCGCGCATTACTGAATTTCGGGCTGAATGATTTCCTTGGAAAGTGGAACTATCAGATATCAATTAATATTCTCGAGAATCTAAATCCTTCTGGAAGATTCTTAGTGCTTAACACAAACTATAAGGATGGTGATTATTACTTTGGAAAGGTTTATGGAACTGGAAATTGCAGTATTTCGGGTAGCTCAAATAATTTAGATGTATTTGCTGACATAAAAACATGCAAGGGAAGTAAGTTAATTCTTCCACTTTACGGTGCAAGTGAGATTGAAAAAGATGATGATTTTATCATTTTCGCGAAATCAAACATAAACATAGATACCGTAAAAAAAATCAATCTTAGCGGTGTTACTTTGGATATGAATTTTGAGATCACACCCGAAACCGAACTTAATGTTGTTTTTGATGATCAAACACAAGATAAAATTGTCAGTTATGGCAATGGAAAGATAAATATGAAAATAGACAACAGTGACAACGATATTAAAATGACAGGTAAATACGATATTGAAAATGGAAGTAAATATAATTTTGCCATGGGTCAAATTAAAAAAGAATTTAATATTGAAGCAGGTAGTTTTATCGAATGGTCAGATAACATAGAAAATGCAACTGTAAATATTATTACCTCATTTAATACCAAAATAGACTATGGCGAATTAGCTCCTGAATTAGAGGAAACAACACTTGCAAATCAACTTGTAAAATGTGAATTAATGCTTAACGGCCAACTTTTAAAACCTGAAATTACATTTAATCTGAAATCTGATCCAGCTCTTCCAGAAACCGGAAAAGCTTTATTGGATAGAGTGCTTGACGATAATACTGAAATCAATCGCCAATTTTTTTCCTTACTCGTTTTCAATCGCTTTCAACCCTTGAAGGGAGACATTTCTGCAAGCGGTTCAGCAGCTCTTGATATAGCTGAAGCACAAATCAATGATTTGTTATCCAAAGCATCTGAAGAATTTAAAATGAAGATGAATATTGATAATCAAATTGAATTAAATATACAGAAAACATTTTTAGAGGATAGACTGATAATTTCTACCTCGCTCGGAGTTGAAACAGGAACAAATGACTTAAATAGTGAAATTGAATCCAGTTCTATTTCAACAACAACAAATAAAAATTCAATTATTGGGGACGTGCGTATTGAGTATTTAATTAATGAAAAAGGAACCTTCAGAGTCAATGCCTTCAATGAGTCGAATAGAAATACCGTTAATGAATCGGCAGGATTATTTACTCAAGGTGCCGGATTAAATTATCAAGAAGAATTTAATGGCTGGAAGGATTTTGGGTTAATTCAATCTTTCTTAGACATATTCCGGGCGAAGAGAAATAAGAGGATAAAAGTAAAACGTAAAAAACGACAAGTAAAATTGAACAAAGACCAAGATAGGTAGAATAATTCAAAAAAATATTTTTGATAAAAACTATGACTATTTATTTATTCTTTCAACCCTGCTCTTCTTATTCGGTCATTGATGCTTATTCCTAAACCCACCTCAGGAAGAAGACGAATAAATATCTTCTCCAACCCTAATTCGTCTAAGGTGTAAAATGCTTTGTATAAATTTTTTGATGCTTCGATAAAATTTTCATCACTGGAGAGAATCACCTGATTCTCATAGGGAATACCCTCAATTTTTTCCTTATTAAAAAGAATTACCCCCATTTTTTGTGAATATTTAATCTCAGAATATTCTGATACTATAATAAGTTTGGTTTTCGGAGCGTAATGATGTTTAACCATTCCAGGTGCAATAATTATTTCTCCCTCTTCGTTTTGAACGTACACCTCATCACCACAAATATCAATTACATCGTCAATGGTTATTTGCCCCAATCGATAAATAATTGTTTTTTCTTCTTCAAAACCAATTATGGTTGATTCAATTCCCACATTGCATGGTCCCCCATCCAAAATTAAGGGAATTTCATTCCCAAATTGAAATTCAACATGGCTTTTACAAGTTGGACTTATGGAACCATATTTATTCGCACTTGGAGCAGCTAAAGGAAAATCCAATTGTTTGAGTAAGTTCAGTGTTAATGGATGATTTGGAACCCTTACACCTACCCTGCTTCCACCAGCAGTAATACTATCAGGAACCAAATCATTTTTGGGAAGAAGTAGTGTCAAAGGACCAGGCCAGAATCTATTAGCCAGCTTTATTCCTTTCTCTGGAATTGATGTAACAAGATCCAAAACTGATTTCAGGGAGGCACAATGTAAAATTAGAGGATTGTTATGGGGTCTATTTTTCAGGGAATATATCTTTTGAATTGCGTTAACTGAAAACCCATTTGCAGCCAAACCATAGACCGTTTCAGTCGGAATTGCAATAACCTCGTCTTTTTTCAATAGAATTATGGCTCTCTTAATTTGATCTGCTTCAAGTTGATTTATAAATTCAGATATAACAAAATGAATCGATGAAAATGTATTTTTATAAATTTTTTGAAATTTAGACCTTGGAAGCCACACAATTTCTGTAATTCCCTCTTCCTCTTGACATCTTGTTTCTTGATGGCTTTTTAATTCAAAATGATACCAAATAGTTTTTTTAAGATACCATTCATTTTTAAAAAAATAGGTATGAAAAGTCGAGCAAATTTGATTTTTTAAAATTAAATTATTTATGCCACATTCCTCTTCAATTTCTCTCTGTGCGGCCTTTTCAAAAGATTCCCGATTGTTAAGTTTTCCTTTCGGTATATCCCAATATCCATTGCGCTTAATAAATAAAAACTCATCATTTTCTTGAACAATACCTCCCGCGGCATCGACGAAAATAAACTCTTTAAAAAATATTTTCAAATCAAAATTATACTGATCGATATAAACATATACCGATTCATTTTTAGGCTGAGTACTTAAAAGGGGAATTAACTCATGAACAACTGATTGATTTGAATTAAATTTAATGTAGGATCTTCCATCAATTGAATTTAAATTGTTTGTAAAATTAACTTCTCTATTATCGATAAAAACTTTGTACATTTGCGAATATGATCTATCACAAAGATAAAGCTTTAAAAATTGCTGAGTTTCTTTTACAAATTAAAGCGGTAAAATTACAACCAAAAGTACCATTCACATGGGCTTCAGGATGGAAATCCCCAATCTATTGTGATAATAGAATAACCTTATCTTTCCCAAATATCAGAACTTTCATTCGTCAAGCCTATGCTCAATCAATTATTGACTATTTTGGAAAACCAGATGTAATCGCGGGAATTGCCACTGGTGGAGTTCCTCAGGGTGTTTTAGTAGCACAAGAGTTAGGCGTTCCATTTATTTATGTAAGAAGTTCACCAAAAGATCACGGAATGGGAAACATAATAGAGGGATATTATGAAAAGGGACAAAGAGTTGTAGTTGTTGAAGATTTAATCTCAACTGGGGGAAGCAGTATCAAAGCTATTCAATCTCTTCGTGAAGCGGGTTTAGATATAAAAGGGCTTGTGGCTATTTTTACATACGGTTTTGAAATTGCCCTAAAGAACTTTGAAAATGCTGAATGCCCAATTCTTACATTATCTGATTACGACACATTAGTTGATTCAGCATTAAAAACCAAATATATAACTGAAGATGATATAGTTTCTCTGCACAAGTGGAGAGAAAAACCTGATTCTTGGTTACCTTAATTGACCGATGCAAATAATAAGTCAAAAAGTTGAAATTAATGCTGGTCCTGCTGAAATTTTCGATTTTCTTTCCAATTCATCAAACATCTACCAACTCCTTCCTCACGATAAAATCTCTGAGTTTACCTCTACAGAGAATGCCTGTTCATTTAAAGTACAAGGAGGAATAATTATTTCCCTTGTTCAGGTTGATAGAAATAATGAAAAATTACTATTAAAATCTGGAGAAAAGACTCCATTCCCATTTGATTTGATAATTTACGCTCAACCTACAAAAAATGGCAGCACCGGTTTCCTTGAATTTAATGGTGATGTTAATCCTTTTTTAAAGATGATGGTGGAAAAACCATTGAATACGCTTTTCAACTTTATGACGAATAAACTGAAAGACCAATTCTCATAGTTAACAACTATTTTATTTTTATTTCGTAGTATTAGCCTTCTTTTTTTCACTCTTGCTTACTACAGAGATAAAAACTCCATATACAATCATATAAATTATGAGCCCCTTGGCGATATTACTGTATATTTCATTTTCAAAATTATTCCAAACAATAAAAAATAAATACCCACAAAAAAGGACATTGTTTAAGAAAGAGAGAATGATAACTCTTTTTGAAACGTTTGAAAAAAATCGTATACTAAATGAACAAAAGACAAAGAATAAAAATAAAATAAGTTGGTATTTCCAGGTTATAGAAAAAAATTGCTTGTTTAAATTAAATAATAAAGAAATACCAATAATGTAACTGAAAATCCAGAGGATTTTCAATAATCGTTTTTTCAACTCAGAAAAAATCAGCATTAGTTGGATAATAAAAATACCAAAAGATGCAGTAAAAAAAACGAAAACATTATAAGAAGGTTTTGTGTAACTATAAATGCCACATACCAAAAAAAGTAAGATAGACTTTACAAATAAAATCTTAAATAGATTTTGGCTACTATACTTCATACATTCTTCGAGACTTTTCTGTTAAACAGATTAAATTCCACAATGCTCGTGCACCAATATTTGCATCAATATCAGTTGACGCCCCGGGTGAAACCTCATTTAAATCAAAACCAATAATTTTTTTTCCTGCTTCAACTATGTTAAAAAGGAGAAAGTTAACTTCTTCAAGTGTAAAACCTCCCGGCACGGGTGTCCCTGTATTTGGACAAAGAGATGGTATCAAACCATCAATATCAAAACTAACGTAAACTTTTTCAGGGAGTTCACTAATTATTTTATTAACCTGTATGGCCCAATTTTGACCATGAAATTGTTCATTTTTCAAATCCCAATCAAAAAAAGTTTTAATGCGATTTTTTGATGACTGTATAAAGTCAATCTCCCCTTGTGAAATATCTCTTATTCCAACTTGAACCAATTTTGATACATTTGGACAAGTTTTTAAAACATTAAACATGATACTTGCATGGGACTGATTGAAATTTTCATACGAATTTCTTAAATCAGCATGTGCATCAATTTGCAATATTCCAAAATTTTTATGTTGATTATTGAGTGCTTGGATTAATCCTAATGGGGTTGAATGTTCACCTCCAAGTACGGCAATAATTTTATTTTCTTGGAGCAGTTTTTCACAACGTTCTTTCAAATTTGAGGTTAATGCTTTGTGGGCGTGATCCACCTCCGCAAGAAAATTTGAAAATTCTGAGTAGTCACCTGAACCAGACTCTAAATGTTGCATATATTCTGTCGACTCGATGGATAACTTTTCATTTACTTGCAGCCATTCATCGGAAATGGGGGTCATAAAAACCTTCGTTTTATGCGCATTTTCTAATTTTGGATGATAAAAATCCAACTGAATTGAAGCCTCGAGAATCGCTTTCGGCCCTTGGCTAGCTCCCTTGCGATAGGATGCGGTTACATCCCAAGGAACAGGAATAACAATAATATCTGCGCTTTTCTCTGTAATTGGAAACCCAAATAAATTTCCGTTTGAGATTCCAATACCATCGGGATTAAAGTCAACCATCTGTGATTATTTCTAATTATTTCGATGAATTAATTACTCGCTACTTCTTTTTTTTAATTTGTATTACTTTATTTAACACAACAGATGTTGGTATGGTAATCGTTTCTCCTTCAGCATTTTTTATATACATGAAAAAGAACGATATATCAATTAGTGTTCCTGTTATATCGTACTCCTTGTCTAAGATTTGAATTTCTTGACCTATTTTCATGGGGTGATTAAAAAATAAAATCAAGCTTGATGTTACATTCGATAAAATTGACCATTGCGCGATAAAGCCTACACCAGCAATTGTTAATGTTGAGGTTAAGAAAACCAATAATTGAGAACGATCAATGTTCCAAATCCCAGCTAAAAATATCAAACCAATAAGAGATAAGAAAAGATTAACTATTTTATGGCTTATTCGTTTTCTCTGCAAGCCAAATTGGAATTTTAATAAAATTTTATTTATTGAATTTCTGGCAAGAATCTTAAGAAGAATCAAAAAAGTAACTAAAATAGTTGTCTCAAGAAACTGTGTTTTATACTCTATAAAATTCATATATTTTTTTTTAAGCTAATCTTTGATTTTTCCCAATAAACATCCATTTCAGATAGGGTCATGTTTTCTATCTTCATTTTTTCAGCCTTAATTAAACTCTCCATTTTTTGAAAACGCTTGATAAATTTGGAATTTGTTTTGGCTAAGGCATTTTCCGGTTGAACATGAATATATCTTGATAAATTTACAAGAGAAAATAGTAGATCTCCAAATTCCTCCTCAATATTTTCAGAATTATTATCAATCTCTACTTTGAGTTCATTTAATTCCTCAGCTACCTTTGCCCAAACGTCCTCAATATTATTCCATTCAAAACCGATGCCTTTTACTTTTTCTTGAATTCTTGTTGCCTTCACTAATGCTGGTAGTGATATTGGAACCCCCTCTAAAATGGATTCTTTTCCTTCTTTCAATTTCAATTTTTCCCAATTACTTTTAACATCTTCCTCGTTGTCTATTTGAAGATCAGAATATATGTGGGGGTGGCGATCAATCAATTTATTACAAATACGATTTAAAACACTTTCAATCGTAAATATTCCTGTTTCGGACCCTATTTTACAATAAAAAACCAGGTGTAAGAATAAATCGCCTAATTCACCCTCCAATTCTTTAAAGTCCTTTTGGATAATCGCATCAGTCATTTCATACATTTCTTCAATACTTAAAGGCCTGAGAGTTTCAAAAGTTTGGATTTTATCCCAAGGACATTTTTCCCGAAGTTCATCCATTATTGTAATAAGTCGGCTAAATGCTTTTAAACTTGCGTCCATCGATTCAAAATTACTCTCTTTCTTCTAATTGATTGTTTAAATTTGTTTAATTTTTAACACCTTCTGCTTTTTATTTATAGTTTTAGGAATATAATGAAATTAAATTCAGTTTATTGGGGTATTCTATTTCTTCTTGTAATTCCTTTAAATTTATATTCTCAGGTTTCAAATTGGTCTTTAGAGTTTCGACAAAAAGTAGGTTTCCTTGCCGCGCATCGAGTTACAATGGCTCACTTACCCGAAAGATTGGCATTTCCTGTTGAATTCAGTTGGATCATAAAACCACCGGGAACGAAAAAATGGCATCAAACATATAAACTACCAGAACACGGGATTTCTTTATTCCATGGTCCTGTTGGGAACGATAAAATCCTTGGAAGATTTACAGGTATTTACGGATTTATTCAAATACCGATAATAAGGCCAACAAATTCCTTTCGTTTGGATTGGCAATTTGGAACAGGACTTGGCTATACTCCAAAAATTTATGATCCAATAGAAAATCCAAAAAATATTGCAATCGGGTCTCACATAAACGGTTTAATGTGTTTGGGTATTTATTCAAAGTATTATTTTGGAATGAACAAACTATCATTGGCGATAGATATTACTCATTTTAGTAATGGTGCATTTCGTGTTCCAAACTTAGGATTAAATGTATTTTGTGCCTCATTAAGCTATTCAAGAAATATAGGTAGTTTTAACTCAAACAAAAATTTTACATCCTTGGATGATAAGTTCAAAAGGTGGAATATTGGAGCAACGACGATTTTTACGGTAAAAGAAACCTATAATGACAACCCAAAAAAATATCCAGTTTATGGATTGAATATATTAGCAAGAAAAATTTTTAACCCAAAGGCGGGTATTGAACTTTCATTGGATTTAATATCTAAACAGGCAGTCAAGGCTTACTTTCCGGAAATTCCTAAAAGTCAGTGGGATATTTTTCAAATGGGAATTTTTGCTGCCTACTTGCTCCCTATTGATCACTTACATTTTGTTTTTGGAATGGGGGCATACATCAAAGATAAATTTCAGCCCGAAGACCCGCTTTACCATAAAATTGGAGTAAGATACCAATTTAATAATGGATTTAATGCGCAATGGATATTAAAAACGCATTTTGGTAGAGCAGATTATTTGGAGGCAGGTATCGGATATTCTTTTCCAATTCGAAAACATAAGTAAGAGACATGAAAAATTTAGTTCCCATTCTTCTAATTTCTTTTTTCTTCTATTCTTGTAAAAAACCCGAAGATCGATTGTGTTGGAAATCAGCAGGGGAAAAATCAGATACAGTTATTTATCTAAATGATTTTACAAAACTTACATTAAACGAAAATATGACTTTTGAATTAGTCCAGGACTCATTAAATAAAATTGAGATTTCAGGTGGAAAAAATTTAATCACTCAAATACGTGTTGAACAGTCATCAGATGGATCAGTTGATATAAAAAACTTGAATAAATGTAATTTTTTACGTTACCGAACGGGTAACATTACAGTAAAAATACATGTTAAAAATTTGAGTTACGTAGCCTATCGCGGAACTGAAACATTGGTATCGCAGGATACACTGCGCTTCCCCAATTTACAATTTTTTATGACTGATGGTGCGGGAAGTATTAAATTGAAGCTAAACATATCAAATACGTTAAACGGATATATTACTCATGGTGCCGGTGATTTCCAACTTTATGGTTCTGCTAAAAAAGCAACTTTCAATATTATGACACAGGGAAGTTGTGACACTCGTAACCTAATAATTAAAGATGTGATTTCAATTGTCTCCAATGCCAATTCTCCCTGTTTTATCAATGCAGAAAACGTAAGTCTCAAAGCCGAAATAACAGGTCAAGGAAATGTTTACTATTTGGGAAATCCAACATCAATTTATGAGCAATTAACAAATAATGGAAAACTAATTAAACTTTAAGAATGAAAGAATCTATTTCATCTAAAAAAGTTTCTTTAAAAAAAATTCGATGGAAATTATTTCTTCTTGGTCTTTTTAAGATTCCTCAAATTTTGTTTGTTAATCCAAAAATAATTTCTATCGATTCTGAAAGGTGTATTGTTAAAGTAAAATTAAAAAGAAGAACAAAAAATCACTTGAATTCAATGTACTTTGGATCGATGGCTGTTGGTGCTGATGTAGCTGCTGGCATTCATGCATTTTACTTATCTGAAATTACGAATTGTAAGATTTCATTGGCATTCAAATCATTTAGTACCGAATTTTTCAAAAGAGCTGAAACTGATATTTTATTTATCTGTCACGATGGTAAAAAGATTTTTAATACTCTCGAAAATAGCAAAACTGAAGGTAAACGAATGAATGAAACAGTTGAGGTTTTAGCGTTTAATTTATCAAACGAAGTTGTTGCAAAGTTTGCAATGGAATTATCACTTAAAGTTATTTAATTCACTGAACTAGCCTCATTTTGTAAAATTTCTTTTTTCCGATTGTTGAAGCCAATAAACAAAAAACATGAGCTTACTAAATAGGAAAGTGACATTGCAATTGTAGCTCCATAAACTCCAAATCTTGATAAGAGTAAGGGGGTTAAAACTAAGGAGACCAAAAATCCAGCGATGGATTTCTTAATTAAAATTGATTGATTGTCTTCAGCAGCAAAAAAGTGTCCATATATATTTGAAACAGCAATTGCTAAAATCCCAGGGGCAAGAATACCAAATATCTTTTTTGTTGAGATAAAATCTTTTGTAAAAAGACTAATTATGAAAGAATCGGGAATGCATAGAATGGCGAGAATTAACATCAAGCTTATCCATAAGCTATATCTAGCAAATTTCTGGGTACGTTTAAATCCGAGTAATTCAACTTGCTCATTGATCTGTTTTGCAAATAAGACTGTTGAAATACTTCGGCTTATTATCCAAATTGATTCAGCAATAATTATTACAACACCAAAAACTCCTAATTCAGAAACCCCTAATTCGTTGTAAATAAAAAAATAAGAAAGACGATAACTCAAAAATTGGAAAAGATAACTCAATTCATTCCGCCAACCGTAATTTAACATAGCTAATAGTTCTTCCTTCCTAGGAAAACCATTAAAATTTAGCTTTACAAAAAATACAGTTATAAAAATTGAACTAACAATTTGAATGAAAAAATATATTTTCCAAGAAAGTTGACTCTCCAATTGCCAGAAAATAAAAATACATGCGACAAATAATAACTGGACTAAAACTGACAGCATATTTGCCTTGCTGAAATTTTGAACAGCAAATAATTGATTAACAATCAGGGTATGGAAAGAAATTGCAAATGATAATACGAACAATAAAACAAAACTTATGGTGTGAAAGGCAGTCAAGGTAGCTGAACCAATTAATGAAGTTAAAATAATCCATACTATACTTGTTAAAAGCACTTTACTTTGCCCAAATTTTTTCATATGGTACATAGCAGAACTCCCTGCTAAAATATTTGATAAAATAGCAATCAAAGCCGCATCAGTCAACAAAATTGAAATATACCCACGTCCTTCAGATCCCCATATTTTAGTTGAAAATATAACTAAACCAAAAGAGGATAAAAGACCTATAACCTTTGAAGTTATGGTTATTTTTATGTCTTTATTATCACTCATTTATTTAGTTACAAAGCGAATAAATTCATCTTTTATTGTTTCCCATTGATGATTCTCAGAGAATTTTCGAGATTGTTCACATAACGCGATATACTTATCTCGCGAAGAAATCAAATCAAGAACACTTCCGCAGATCGTTTCATAATCGTCATTTTTACAAAATTTGATAAATTCTTCATTGGGGTATTGGTGTTGGATTGCATGGATTGATGAATAAATCATTGGCCGTCCAACAGATGCATAGGTGAAAATTTTAATCGGTAGACAAAGATTATTTTCAGCGTCTATGTCCCTTAAATCAAAAAAAATGGTGGTTTCTGAAAGTGAATGACAATAACGTTCGAATGGTAGATTCTCCTGATGGTGAATTTCAATACCTTCAGTTAATTTATAAAATTGTTCTGAAACGATATTGCTTTCAAACCAGCCTACAAGTTTTACGTTAAAATAGGTATTTGGATTTTTCTCTTTGAATACTTTTAAAAATGAGGCAAATCGGATGATTCCCTTTTCCTCAGAAAACTTTCCCGTATAACTAAAGGTATGTATATTTTTGGGTAAGGTAAAATCAGGGTAGTAAGATAAATCTTGAAAATAGGGCAAATAAATGAAAGGTTTATTCTTGAAATTCGACCTATAATAGAGTGATTTATAATGTTCGCCAAAAATGAATGCATCAACCAATCCTGATGCCTTTCGATTAAGTAAAATCATTCCAGCCAATGCAAAAATTTTTTTAATAAATGAAAATTGAACAACATTCTTTTTTGAAGGATAAAATTCAGTTACATCGTATATTATTTTACATTGTGATTTCTGATTTTTATAACGATACGCGCCAATAATTGGAAGGGGTTCTGAACAAATTATAACATCTGGATTGAATTCAATACACTGATTGCGGAAAGCCTCTATTTTTTCATTTCTCGATTTAAACGATTTAGCTTGGTACTCAATTATCAAATTTTCTTCGCTTCTGCATTCGCCCCCAAAAGTTGAAAATACTTTTACTCGATGTAATATTGACAGGGATTTTGCTTGTAAAAAGTAAATCCGATCATCATTTGAAAAATGGGCAGAGGTCAGAAAAATGATTTTCATAAAATGGTGAGATCACAGTGTTTGTTCGAAACTGGACTTGAGCTGTTCGAGCGTAAATACAATTTCTTCTTTTGTAGTGTATCTCGAAAAGGAGAATCGGGCATTAGGCCGTGTTAAATCTGCGCCTATCCCCTCTAAAACATGAGAACCTTTATTCGATCCCGATGAACATGCGCTTCCTCCACTTACGGCTACACCTTTAAGGTCGAGGGTAAATAATAACATTCCCCCTTTTTTTGTCTTTGGAAAACAAACATTTAAGACGGTATAGAGAGATTTCGAGGGCTCAATCTCACCGTGAAATGAAATTGTTGGGAATAACTTTTTTAATTCTTCAATCATAAAAGATTTTAATGACTGAATGTGTTTCTGGTGCTTCTGTAAATCCTCATAGGCTAAATCCATTGCTTTAGCTAAACCAACAATACCATAAACATTTTCAGTTCCGCCTCTCAATCCCCTTTCTTGTGAACCACCATATATCAACGATTCAACTTTATTTTTCTTATTGATGTACAAAAACCCGATACCCTTCGGGCCGTGAAACTTATGAGCGGCACATGTAACAAAATCCACATCAGTATCCATCAGATCAAATTGGTAATGTCCCATTGTTTGAACTGTATCGGAATGAAAAAAAGCGTTGTATTTTCTACATAAGACAGATACTTCTTTTAAGGAGAGTAAAGTAGCTATTTCATTATTTGCATGCATCAGAGAGACCAGGGTTGGAATTCCCTCCTTCAACAATGATTCTAGATGAATAAGATCAATATTTCCTCTTGAGTCCACATTCACTGGCTGATTTAAAATAGAATTATTTGATGCCAAAGCATCTACACAATGACCTACTGCGTGGTGCTCAATTGGAGAAGTAATAATTCTTTTCACACCCAAATCATTAACGGCACAAAACAAAGCCATATTATCGGCTTCAGTACCACCAGAGGTAAAAACGACTTCTGACGGGGAACAATTAATATGGCGTGCAACTTTCCTTCTTGATATCTCAATTAAAGCTTTAACTTGCCGGCCATAAAAATGTGTAGATGAAGGGTTTCCAAAATCGTCTTTTAAAACCTCGACCATAGCATCAACTACTTCAGGCGCTATTTGCGTTGTTGCTGCATTATCCAGATAAACTCGCATTAAAAAATATTAAAAAACGAAGATAATAAACTAATATGAACCTCCGTATGACATCAAATAAGATTTAAGAAAATCATTTATTTCACCATCCATAACAGAATCTACATTTGTAGATTCAAAACTTGTCCGGACGTCTTTGACTAATTTGTATGGATGCATAACATAGTTTCTTATTTGAGATCCCCATTCGATCTTCTTTTTATTTGCTTCAATTTCGTTTCTTTTTTCCATTCTCGCACGCAATTCAAGCTCATATAGCTGAGAACGAAGAAGTTGCATCGCTTTCTCTTTATTTGCAAGCTGTGATCTTGACTCTGAATTTTCAATAATGATTCCAGATGGGGCATGTCTTAATCTAACTGCTGTTTCTACTTTATTTACATTTTGGCCTCCAGCTCCGCCAGATCTAAATGTTTCCCATGAAATATCAGCTGGATTAATATTTATATCGATTTGATCATCGACGAGAGGGTAAACGTAAACAGAGGCAAACGAAGTATGCCGTTTGGCGTTAGAATCAAAAGGGGATATTCTTACCAATCGATGTACACCATTCTCTCCTTTAAGATATCCGAATGCAAAATCACCTTCAAACTCAAGTGTTACTGTTTTAATTCCCGCCACATCTCCTTCTTGGTAATTTAATTCTGTTACTTTGTATCCATTTTTTTGACCCCACATCAAATACATTCGCATTAGCATAGAGGCCCAATCACAACTTTCAGTTCCGCCAGCACCAGAAGTAATTTGAAGAACTGCACTCAATCGATCTTCCTCTCCGGATAACATATTTTTTAATTCAGTTGATTCTACTTGATCTAATAAAACTTTAAATTGTTCGTCAATTTCTTGTTCCAAGGAAGAATCTTCTTTAAAAAATTCAATAAGAACCTCAATATCCTCCTGAGATTGTTTTAAATTTAGGTAAGTATCAATCCAAAATTTGAGTGAACGAATTTCTTTCATCTGAATTTCTGCTCTTTTAGCATCGTCCCAAAACCCCGGATCTTGGGTATTTAATTCTTTTTCTCTTAATTCAATTTCTTTTTCACCAATTTTTAAATAGACGTAGATGGCCTGAATACGTGAAACGATGTCTTTAAATTGATCGGTTGTAATCATTAGGCAAAGTTAACCAAGAATGTTAAAATATTTCGAAAGATAAAATACAGAAGAATCTTATTCGATAGAAAAATTCCCTCTTTTTAGCGGGGATTTCTCAATACTCATCTTCATTGAAAAGAAAATCCTCTCTTGATGGATAATCGGGCCAAATTTCTTCAATACTCTCGTACATGTCACCTTCGTCCTCCAAATCTTGAAGATTTTCTACTACCTCCAAAGGGGCACCTGTTCTAATTGCAAAATCAATTAATTCCTCCTTTGTGGCTGGCCAGGGGGCGTCTTCTAAATATGATGCAAGTTCTAATGTCCAATACATATAGTTAAATATAAAAGTTTTAATTTTTAGGACGACAAAAATAGTTTTTTTTTCAAACTTTAGGTAAAAATTAATCGTATATTTTCCAAAATTTTTAGTTTTTAGCTTTATTTAGCCTTTTTTTCGAGACACTACAATATTTAACATGTTAAAAGCAAATACAAGATCAAACATTCTATTTATTTTTAGTCTTTTCATGGCATGTATAGAGGTTTTGTCCCAAGAAATTGTCTATTCAAATAAAACTTGTCATGCGAGGGGAATAGTTACGAGAGGAAAATTCATTTATGTTTCAACAAATACATCAAAAGTTTTTAAAATCAATCCTTCAAATGGGAAATCTAAAGAAATCGTTCTTTACAGGGAGGAAAAACCTGGTGAATTTCGGGATATCGAATTTTCAAATGGCAATATGCTTGTTATGGAATCCGGCGATGAAGGTTTCATTTATTTGAACAACAAAGCTATTCCTTTCCCAAAAGTATTTCTAGATGGAATGTCTTTTCATAAAAACACTGGATTTTTGATGGGAGATCAAGTAAACAATTGTTTATCAATTTATTACACAACAGATTCAGGTAGAAATTGGTTGCCTTGTGAAGGAAAAATTAAAGCTTCGGAAAATGAAAATGGATTTGCTGCTAGTGGTACAACCGTTCATTGCATGAATGATTCTACTTTCATGTTTGTATCAGGTGGCGGAGCGTCAAATTTCTATAAATCAACTGATAAAGGAAAAACTTGGATTAAATCTCCCATTCCCTTTATTCATTCGGAAAGTTCCGGGCCTTTCTCAATGATATGTACAACTGAAAATGAAATCGTGGTAATTGGTGGTGATTACAAGAAACCAAATGACTCGACTTCAACTTGTTTTATTTCAAAAAATGGAGGAAAGGATTGGATTAGTCCTAAAACCTCTCCAAATGGATACCGATCCTGTATAATATACCATAATGGAGTCTATTTTTCATGCGGAACAAATGGATTGGATTACTCTTTAGATGATGCAACAAATTGGAAATCATTTAATAAAAAATCCTATTTTGCACTTTCTATTTATAAAAACTATCTCGTGGCCACAACGCCAAATAGCTCGATTGAATTATTTAATTTGACGTTCTTTAACTAAAAAAGAGCGCTTGTATCCAAGCGCCCCTCAGAATCAATTATTAGAAAATACCTCTCAATGTAAGAATAAAATTCCTTCCTGGAGCTGAAATATTTGATGCAAAATTTCGATAATTCTGATCTAAAATATTCTCACAAGCCACCTGAATTGAAACATTCTTATTAAAATTATAGCCTGTCCTTACATTCAAAGTAAACCAGCCAGGCATTCCTTCTGGTAAAGCATAAGTGTAATTATCCTCACCAATTAAATTGTAGTCTTTCAATCTTTTCCAACCGGAATAATTTGAAAAAAGCTCTGCTTTAAATTTATCTATATGATACGTCAAGCCGATTTTACCAAAAACAGGAGGAATATGATCCAAAGGATAAGGAATAGAATCTGTTTTAATTCTTCCGTAAGTATAATTCACAGTTGCAATTATTGAGATAAAATCTCCTAATTCACCGGTTATGAAGCCTTCAAAACCATAAACGTATGCACGACCAGCATTTGTAGTTGTCATAACCTGACTTAACGAACCATCGTAAACAATTGAATCTAGACCATTGTACGTAGAATTTTGAACCGTTAATGCGTTGGTTAACATAGTATAATATGCATTTGCACCAACATTAACTGATTTGGCAAAGCGATAATTACCACCTACTTCTGCACTGTACGAATATTCGTAATTTAAATTTGGATTCGGAACAATAATCTTCCCCGGAACTGATTCAAAAACTTTTGTTAAATCGTCCACATTTGGCGCTCTAAAACCCGTTGAACCGGTTGTTGTAATTCTTAGATCTTTTGTCGGTAGATAAATTAATCCAACATTTCCATTAAGTGCAGAATGATTCTGATTAATTGTATTAAATGGAAAGGGAAAGAACGTTTTATCATCAAATTTGGCTGATAAACCGACTTGAGAAAACCGAATACCATCATTGATGATTAACTTATCTGAAAGTTCCCATGTATGAGTTAAATAAGCCGCGAGTGTATTCATAATTGATCCACCATCCGGATAACGAGTATCTAATTTACCACTTGTATCCTGAACGATATCTTTAACAAACGCTGTTGATGTAACCGAATTAATGTAGGCATCAAGTCCATATCTCAATTCATGTTTATCCAATTTCTTTGCAAAATCTGCATTGAATGTTATGATATCTAACTTTTCAATACGATGATTTAAGAAATCTTTTTTGAATCTACGATCCATGCGACTTTCTTCAATGGATTGATAACCTAAAATTACTCGTGCATTATCATAGAATTTATTTTTATTCGTCAATTCTAACGAATAAGAAACAAGCATTCTGAATTGCGGACCATAATACCATTCGGCAAATCGTGGTTTTCCACTGCTCAAAAGTGTTAGGCGATCATAGCGGTCTATATTGCTAGAATTTGACAATTGAAAATTTAGTTTATGTTTCAGCCAACTATTTTGCCTCAAAAGAAATTTTTGTGTGATATCATATTGCGTATACCCAGAACCAACTTGCAAGTTGGTGTCTGCATTGACAATCATTGAATCAGTTCCATTTATCCGCTCTACATACCAAGGTCGAGATCCGAAATTACCAACTAACGGACTTCTAACAGCGCCTTGTCTGAGGTCTCCATAACTGGAATAGGTGAACGAAGTTAATGATGCAAAACGCTTTGAACCTACTGAAACACTTGCATTTGCTGCATATCCATTTGCTGCTGAAAAATAACGAGAAAAGGCGCCTGCTTTGATAAGTGTTTTTTCTGTAGAACTAAAACTTGGATTTTTCGTGCTAAATGACATGACACCTCCAATCGCATCCGATCCATATACCACTGAGCCCGGACCAAAAACCAATTCCACTCTATCCATCATCGAATTATCAAGTGTTATTATATTTTGCAAATGTCCGCCACGATATATTGCATTATTCATGCGAATTCCATCAACAACCATCAATACTCTATTCGTTTCAAATCCACGAATGATCGGACTTCCTCCTCCCAGCTGACTTTTCTGGACGAATACATTTCCTGAACCGGCCATTGCATCTGCCATTGAGGTTTGATTTTGAAATTGTAATTCTGAACTCTTCAGGACTTGAATTTTTTGAGCTACATCTTTCTTTTTTTCTTCAGCCTTCGAGGCGGAGATAACCGTTTCTTCGAAGGTGTTGGCATTAGATTTCATAGCAATTTTGAATTTTTTTTCTTGTAAAAAGGAATACGGTACATTTAATTTCAAGTAATCTAAATGTGAAATTGAAACTGGAGTAGAAGAACTTACATCTGCAATCATTACTTTTCCTTTAACATCTGATATCAATACTTGAATTTTTAAATTTTCAAATTGTTCAACTTTTACTATGACCCCTTCAATCGGCTGCCAAGTATTTTGATCGTAAAACTGAATTGTTTGCTGTGCATTTAGGGTATACAAAAAACCCATCATAAGACCGAGAAAGGTCAAAATTGACTTTTTCATTTTTTATTTATTTCATTAAAACATAATTTGTTCGTAGGCTAAACAAAATTTCCGTTCGGCGGAGGAGTTTCAATAAATAAAAAAGGAAATGATAATTTTCTATTATAATAATGTCCATTTTCAGAATAAGCAGAAACGGAAGGTTCAAAAATTGGTTGAATGTCAAAATGAGAAACTAAATACACTCCAAATACCAACTTTGTCCAATTTTTCAAAGGTTTATTGGGATTTGAGTTCACCAAATTAGCTGATACGTATTGATCCAATTTTTCAAATAATTGCGTTTCTTGATCATCGGAAACACATTGAAATTCAATTTTTCCATTTCCAAGGTCTTTTTTCCAAACAACATCATAAAAATGGCCATTTTTTTTAAACTCATTTTTTTTTATCCAAACTAACTGATTGTTTTCTTTTTCTGAAAATTGAAAATAAATTAACTGATTTAGAGGAACTGCCTCTTTTGTCAATTTCTTAATCTCCTTTCGAATTCGAGTTGATTCTATCTGAAATTCAAGAAGATACCCTCCTATTTGCCAGAGAAATAAAAAAAGTAATCCAACTGAAATTAGCTTTCGCACACCCAAAATTATAATTTTGCCTTAAAAGAACCAAAATCAATGATTGAAAAACAGCTAACGATACAAAAAACATGTAGATATTTTTCGATTGGTGAAATAAATAGAACCAAATATCTATTAATTGCCCTTCACGGATACGGGCAGCTCCCCTCCTATTTTGGACATAAATTTAGGGCCTTACCCGATGACTTCTTAGTTGTTATTCCTGAAGGAATGCATCGCTTTTATTTAGAAGGCACATCAGGACGTGTAGGTGCCTCATGGATGACAAAGGAAGCGCGTGAAGATGATATAAACGACAATTTAAATTATCTGAATCAATTGATACATTCAATAATAAGTCAAAAGTCTTTCGAAAAGATAATTCTACTCGGTTTTTCACAAGGTGGAGCAACTGCGGCAAGATATTTCTATTCTAATTCAAAAATCAATCATTTGATACTTTGGGCAAGTGTTTTTCCACCTGATTTGAAAATTGAAAATGAAATGAAAAATGAAAATAAATCGAACGTTTTTGTTTTGGGGAATCAAGACCCTTATTTTACGAAAAGTCAATTTTCAGAAACGATAAATTTTTATTCAAATCTTGGATTTAAAACCATTGAATATTCAGGAAATCACTCGATTGATTCAGCTGTATTAAAAAATCTTTTGATTGATTTAACATGAATTGCTTTATTCAATTATCATCAATTACACTATAATTATGAGAGACTTTTCAATAATAACTGAATTAGGAAGTCAAAAAATACGCAAATTCTCAAAAGTTTTTCTCGTTCGTCGTCAGAATAATAACGAGAAATTTGTTTTAAAAATTGTAGAAAAAAATGAAACTACCAATTTGCAACAGAAAAAATTGATCCAAGAATCAAAATTCAATTTCGATACTCCTTTTTTTCAGAAAAACATTGATTTTTGGGAAGATGAAGAAAATATGTTTTTACTGAAAGAATTCATTCCTGGAGAAACTTTAGAATCATGGTGGAAAAATGAAAAAAAAATAAAGAAACTGGATAAATTAAAGTTATTTGTATCTCAATGTGTTCCAATTTTTAATGCGTTAAAAAATCAAAAAATTGTTCATAACGATATTAAGCCATCCAACTTTATCGTTACTCAGAAACATACACGATTTCAGTTGTCGCTCATTGATTTTGGGTTAGCTCACTCTTTTCCTGCCGAAAATGACGGAGAAGTTTTATTTTCCCTCGGTTTTTCAGCACCTGAAGTTATACTTTCAAAAAAATCTTTGGTTAATCACAGTAGTGACCTTTTTTCATTAGGAATTTGCATGTATTATTTATACAGTGGCAAACTTCCCTTAAGCCACCCAAATCCATCCATTTTTACAAATCTACAAATCACTCATCCCTTGATGAATTTTGATGGAATGCCAAAAAAGCTATTTGACTTAATTACCAAAATCTGTATCAAGCATTCTTTCCGTTTACCACCAAACCAACTTCCTACTGACGAGGTATTAGAGGCATTAAAGTTTGCCCAACAAGTTCGAATTCAATCTATTGATGAAATTAATGAGAAACTAATTGCTTTAAAAGAAAAATTCTGGAAGTTGATTTAATAAAATTCTTTTCTAAGACCAACTGTAGTAATAAAAATTATTCGTTGTACCGGATAATAGGAAGTATAAATAGATTGATTGCTTGGTTGAGCAAAAAGTAAATAATCGATAGAACCATCTAAATAGAGAGATCCAAATCCTGGAAATGTATATTTTATACCTCCTTGTAATCCCAAACATATTCCTAAAATAGAGCCCTTACCGAGTGTTTCGTCATCAATTGTATACAATCCGGTGTTGTAATCATTGACTTTAGCACCAATTCTACTTATTAGGAGTGAGGTTTTTCCACCTCCATACCCTGAAAAACCATTATCGTATCCGTTTCCAACGTATGATCTCGTTCCGCCCTCAACGGATATAAAACTGGTAGTATTCAAATACTTTACATTAATCGGAGGTAAAGTAGTATTTTTACCGACAGCGACTGCACTAGAAGAATCCATTTCTGCTCGTGGAAAGAAATAATTCAATCGCCCGTAAAACGTAACCAAGCTATTCTGTGGCAACTCAGCTCCTATGTGCAATCCATAGAATGTTTTGCTAACGCCAAATGAGTTTAATAAATTGGTACCTCCTGAGATACTCAATTGAGCCTTGCTTTTTTGAGTTATTAAAAAAGTAAATAAAATGAAAAAAATCAAATATTTAAAATTCATAGTCTTATTTATTAAACAAAAATACTTTTCTTTTAGCAGAAATTAAAATTTATTCTTCCTAATCAAATAATTCAATAATCTTTTTTGCACAATTTACGCCATCAACCGCGGCAGAAATAATACCCCCGGCATACCCAGCGCCTTCGCCACAGGGATAAATACCAGAAATTGTAATGTGTTGCAGGGTCTCATTATTCCTTGGAATGCATATTGGAGAGGAAGTTCGCGATTCGGGAGCATGTAAAACTACTTCCTCTGAGATAAAGCCTGGCATTTTTTTATCAAAATCAATAAATGCTTTTTTTAATCGTTGAGCAACAAATTTTGGAAATAACTCATGGAGATTTACACTTACTAATCCTGGTTGGTAGGAACTATTCGGTAAAGACTCAGATTTTGTATTAGAGAGAAAGTCTACTAATCGTTGGGCGGGCACCTGTTGAGTTTTCCCTGCCAACTCCCATGCTTTTTTTTCAATTTGTTTTTGAAAATTGAGACAAATTAAATAATCATTCGAATCGATAGATAAATCCTTAGGATCAACACTCACAACAATTCCCGAATTTGCATATGGATTATTTCTTTTTGATGGAGACCAACCATTCGTGACTACTTCTTCTTCTTGGGTAGCGCAAGGAGCTATTATTCCACCGGGACACATACAAAATGAGAAAACGCCTTTTTCTTCAATCTGAGTTACAAGGTTATAGGAGGCAGGAGGAAGAAATGCATCATTTAATCGACCATGATATTGAATTTGATCAATCGATGCCTGACTATGTTCAACACGCACACCGACAGCAAAAGGCTTTGCTTGAATTTTAATCCCTTTTTTATCCAGTAAATAAAAAATATCACGCGCTGAATGCCCTGTTGCTAAAATCATTTTTGAGCATAAAATTCTGGTTGAATTATTTATTTCAATTGCTTTTAACTCATCATTCTCACATATAATATTTGTCAACTTAGAATTAAAATGAACTTCTCCTCCACATACAATAATTGCCTCTCGCATTGCGGTAATGATTTGAGGAAGTTTATTCGTACCAATGTGGGGATGCGAATCTACAAGAATATCTTCTGATGCACCAAATTGCACAAAAGCTTTCAAGATTCGTTCTACATCTCCTCTTTTTTTTGAGCGAGTGTATAATTTTCCATCCGAATAGGTTCCAGCACCGCCTTCACCAAAACAATAATTTGATTCGGGATTCACAATCATTTCACGATTGAGTTTGGCTAAATCCCTTCGTCTCGATCTAATGTCCTTTCCGCGTTCATAAATGATGGGCTTTATTCCTTTGTCGAGTAGTTCTAAAGCGGCAAAAATTCCGGCTGGACCAAAACCAATTATTGTCGCTGTAGGAGAATTTTTAGAAATTTTTCGCAGCTTGAATTGATCTATTTCTTTCGGAAATGGTTGATTAGAAACCAGAAAAGTAGCTTGTATTTTTATTTCTTTTTGTCGAGCATCAATACTTCTTTTTCTCCATTTATAAAAAAAATCACGTGATTTTAGTCCGGCTTTTTTAGCCAAAAACATTCTTATTATTGCGTCATTTTTTGCTTGTTCAGGGGAAAGAATAACTGAAATTTCTTTCATTTCTATCCTTCAAAAATAACAGAAAAAAACCACAATTTATTGTATAAACTATGGATCGGATTTGAAACAGGAGTGTAATCTTGAATAAATGTGTTGCGAATACCATGTGAATACTTTAACTCAAATGCCAATTTAAAGTAAACCAAGAAAAACTCTATTCCACCACCAATTTGGTATTGAAAATCATTTCTTTTTATTTTAACATATGGATCAGTAAAATTTTGTGCCGCTTTTTCCTGTGATTGTAAGTCCATTGAATACTGAAACCCACCCATAAAATAGGCTGTAAAATTATTGTATCGTAAGGTTCTGTATTGGAACATTAGGGGAAAATCTAAGCTTGTAGAATTTACCCTTTCTTCACTTACCAAATCAAATTGTTTTGTCGTATCAGGATTGTCATAGGTGTAGACAATTGCTTTTTCTTGAAAAGAGAGAGAGGGCATAAATCTTAATCGAAAAGTTGGTTTCCACAATTTCATGGTGGTTAGAATACCAACTTGACCACCAGGTTGTGCCTTTGTTGTTAAAGTTTTAACCCCGTATAGTTCGTAGGCATTGAGGACAGGATATGACGTAAAATCTGCTTGGTTTGCCCCTAACATAAATCCAAAATGAAAAAGTCGATCATCAAATTTACGGTAATTCCATGTGCTTTCGGATTGGGTTAATCCGAAGAATGAGAGAAATAAAGCAATTGATAGTATGGTTAACCTCACGACAGAATAACGAAAAAATCATTTACAAATTACATAGATTCAGTTTTAACACCAATATAAATGGTGGCAATTCCACCCGAAAGTCTAATTGATGAAACATTTGAATATCCAACTTCAGTCAAAATATCAAGAAACTTATTTCCTTCCGGGAAAGCCTGAACGGACTCAGGAAGATACATGTATGCTCGTTTATCCTTGGAAAACATCTTTCCAAAAAATGGGATAAAAAAACGGGAGTAAAAAGCAAAAAGTTGTTTAATAGGGAAAAATTTAGGTTTTGAAAATTCCAATATTAGTATTCTTCCTTCCGGTTTGAGCACCCGTAATATTTCAGTCAAACCCTTGTTGAGATTTTCAAAGTTTCGGACACCAAAACCGACCGTCACAGCATCAAAAGAATTTTCTGAAAAGGCCAAATTTTCTGAATCGCCAAGTCGAAGAGAGATAATGTGGTCTACTTCTTTCGCTTTCATTTTTTGAATTCCAACTTTTAGCATCCCCTCTGAAATATCAATACCTATAACACTTTGAGGATTGATTGACAAAGATTCTAAAGCAAAGTCACCCGTTCCTGTGGCTATATCCAAAATGCGTTTTGGTTTAAATACCCTTAATTCTCGGATAGCACGTTTTCTCCATAATTTGTCAATACCAAGAGAGAGAAAATGGTTTAGAAAATCATATTTTGCTGAAATATTATTGAACATAGTTGCCACTTCCTGTTTTTTGGATGTACTATCATCACCGTATGGTTTTACAACTCGTTCGGACATAATTTCTACTGCTAAACAAGATTTGGATTGAAAAGTTTTTCAATTTCTTCTATAAGTTCAGCGCAAGTAATACTTACTACTCCAGATTTTTCACAAACTATTCCGCCGGCTACATTCGAAATTTGGGCAATTTCTTTTGTCGAACAACCAGAACACAGACAGAGTGTTGCTACAGCAATTACAGTATCTCCTGCCCCACTAACATCCGCAATTGTTCTCAAGTGGGCATCAATGTATTCAACAGATGAATGATCTGTAATGGCAACCCCATATTCGGATAATGTAACAAATGTCAATGAATTATTTATTTTTTTGTTTACTTGTAAAATGGCCTTCTCAAAAATTTGCCTTTCCGAAGGGTAATTGAATACTAATCCTGTCCCTTCCTTTAATTCTTTTAAGTTTGGTTTAAATAATGTTACTCCCCTGTAGCAATAAAAGTTCTTTAATTTTGGGTCAACTGTCGTATAAATATTCTCTTGCTTGCAGCGTAGTATTAATTCTTCAATTATTTTTGTGGTCAATAGTCCTTTGTTGTAATCCTGAAATATTACTGCATCAAACTGACTCGTAACAGATGGAAGAATATGGTCCAAAAAATTTTTCTCATCAAATTCATTTAAATACTCATTGACTTCTGAATCAACTCGCAGTAAATGTTGTTTATTCCCAATAATTCTTGTTTTAACGGTTGTCGGACGTGAATTCAATTGAAGAATTGTATTACACCCTATATTATTTACATCGCAAAGCTCAAGAATACGTTTTCCGTGTAAATCATTTCCAACGACAGATGCTAAGACAACCTGAGCTCCAAGTGAAATCAAATTAAGGGCAACATTGGCTGCACCCCCTAACCTTTCCTCTTCGTTCTTCATTTCTAAGACTGGAACGGGGGCTTCAGGTGAAATACGCTGTACATTGCCAATCATGTAGCGATCGAGCATTACATCTCCGATTACTAAAATTTTTTTGCCTTTGAATGAATCGAATAGCTGCCTAACGTTCATGGATATAGAAATGAATTACAACAATTTATCAAGTGCGTTTTTCATTCTACGCATCGCCTCTGTTAATGTTTCCTCTGAGGCTGCATAGGAAATTCGTAAGCATTCGGGCGCACCAAAGGCTTCACCAGAAACAAAGGCAACTAGGCCTTCATCTAACAAATACATACACAAATCATTAGAATCTTTAATTGTGTATTGATTATACGACTTACCAAAAAAGGTTGATACATCAGGAAAAACATAAAAAGCACCTCCGGGAACATTTGTTTTTACCCCCGATATTTCATTTAATTTTGACAATACTAAATCTCTTCTTCTGTGAAAAGCTTCGATCATATCTTTGAGAACTGTTGTTTGGGCATGCATAGCCGCAATTGTAGCTTTTTGAGTAATAGAAGATGTAGCAGATGTAAATTGCCCTTGCATTTTGTCACATGCAACGGCGATTTCTTTTGGAGCACCAATATATCCTAGACGCCAACCGGTCATTGCCCATGCTTTGGAAACGCCATTAATTGTGACTACTTGATTGTATACCTCTGAAAACTGAGCTAAACTTTCATGTTTTCCAATAAAATTAATGTGTTCATAAATTTCATCGCTGATTACAACCAACTGAGGATATTTTTTAATTACTTGAGCGAGTGCATGGAGTTCGTTCTTACTGTAAACGGTTCCAGTAGGATTACATGGTGTTGAAAAAATCATCATCCTTGATTTTGGAGTAATCGCCTTTTCCAGTTGCTCGGGAGTTATTTTAAAATCACTTTCAATTCCAGCGTTAACAACTACCGATTTTCCTTCAGCAACTTTAACAATTTCCAAATATGAGACCCAATACGGAGCCGGAATAATTACCTCATCTCCTGGATTAATAATACTCAGAACGACGTTTGCAATTGACTGTTTTGCCCCTGTGGAAACAACAATTTGGTCCTTCGTATAGTCTAATCCATTATCGCGCTTAAATTTCAGTGATATACTCTCTCGTAGGTCGTCATAACCAGAAACAGGCGTATACATCGTAAAATTGTTGTTTAAAGCTTCTACAGCAGCGTCCTTTATAAATTGGGGAGTGAAAAAATCTGGTTCGCCTAAAGACAATGAAATTATATCTTTTCCTTGAGCTTTTAATTCCCGACTTTTTTTTGCCATACCGATCGTGGCAGACTCTTCCATGGAATTAATTCTATCTGATAACGTAATCATATACTAATTTTCAACAAATCTAATTATTCAATTTTTGATATCTGAAAAATGTTTATAAAGTTTCATAAAAGATTCGGTCATAAAGAATAAGATAGATTGCTAAAAATCAAAAAAAATTAAATAATCAATTGATCATAAAAGGCTAATTTAAATTTCTTAGCTGAAGGTAGTTAAAAATATAAATTTTGTAGAAAAACTAATGTCTTTCTTGCATATCAGGTAAAATACTCTTCCGAATTCGTAGATTAAATAATGGCTCTTCAGATCAAAGTTTGCAAGAAAAAAAATGCTTAATGTAATTTTAATTTTAAATATGTGTAATTTAGTTCAAACTTAATTTAAAAATAATGAATAAAATTTTACTCTTTTTATTGACAACGCTTGTTACATCGCTTTCTTTCGGACAACTTTTCTCGGATGATTTCGAGAGTTATGCTCCCGGTTCTTACATTGGACCTCAGTCAACATCATGGACAACGTGGTCAGGCGCTGAAGGTGGTGCTGAAGATGTAACCATTACTACAAATCAAGCGAGTAGCGGTACAAATTCTACATATTTCTCATCCACGTCGGCAAATGGAGGTCCACAAGATGTGGTTTTAGATTTTGGCCCCTTGTACAACAGTGGTGTTTTTACATTTCAGTCTGATTTTTTTGTTAATTCTGAAAAAACGGGATACTTTAATTTCCAGGGCACACAAACCATTGGTCAAGTCTGGGCCCTAAACGTAAATTTTAATAATGGCAATATGTACATCGACGATGGGATAACCTCGAATTTGGTGGTAAGTTCCTACCCGCAGGCAACGTGGTTTACACTTAAAATCGAGGCAAATCTTACCTTGAAAGTGTGGAAAGCATACATTGATGGAAACTTGGTAGGCACATGGATTAATGGAATTAATGCACTTGCTTCACTCGATTTATTTCCAATTCAAAATAGCCAGTTCTATGTGGATGATGTAAGTTTTGATCATCAACCTTACACCCTCACTGAATTAAATGGGATGATGGCAATGGCACAAATCGGAGGTGAATTGGCAGGACAAACCGTTACTCCAAAATTAACTGTAGTTAATGCAGGAACAACGGCAATTAACTCTTTTGATGTTAACTTAAATTACGGAGGAAACAATTATTCGCAATCTGTAACTGGGTTAAATCTTGCTAGCACGTCTAATTACGTCGTGACATTGAATTCTTTCCCATTGGTTGCCGGAAATCAGGTATATACAGCAACTGTTTCTAATGTAAATGGAATGACTATGGATAATGTGTCATCAGATGATGTATTGACGGGATCTATCAATCCAGTCGTTCCTGCGGCAGGAAAAATTGTAGTTTCAGAGGAAGCTACTGGAACATGGTGTCAATGGTGTCCCAGAGGAGCTGTTTTCATGGATCAATTTGAAGAAAAATACAGTCAGTTTTGGGCGGGAATTGCTGTTCATAACGGTGATCCGATGGCAGATGCTGAATACGACGCTGCTTTTGGAGGTTTGATTTCTGG
>Ga0194123_10001082_pt1 | contig 43751 bp, 40 predicted proteins | sample TA2MahsurfametaG_5_FD_155479 | JGI IMG/M metagenome (GOLD analysis project Ga0194123, IMG submission 155479) | Freshwater microbial communities from Lake Tanganyika, Tanzania - TA2015023 Mahale A surface | ecosystem: Environmental > Aquatic > Freshwater > Lake | place: Tanzania: Lake Tanganyika... | reverse complement strand
ATTTTGTGGCTGGGTATAGTTTGGCGGTGGCACATAACTGGGAGGTGGCACATAACTGGGAGGTGGCACATAACTGGGAGGTGGCACATAACTGGGAGGTGGCACATAGCTCGATGGCGAATGGGATTTCTCGCCGATGACCAGTAGTGCGACGACACCCAAGGCAAGCCCAAGAAGCGTGAATAGTCCGGACATCCGAGGCTCAGTTGTCTGTGTATTATTAGAATTCAGCTTAGTATTAATTGGCACAGTCGGCGGAGTGGCGTTACCTTTCGGCTTGCCTCTCGACCTCATGATCTCTGCATTTGCTGTTGCCCGCATGCAGCACGCGCATTGCATACCTTCAAACCGAATATGCCGCACATCTTGTGGATGCACGTTACAACGGATTAGCTGCTTCGCTTCAAGAATTCCCCCGAGAGCAGCACGCCACTCGTTAGGCAATGGACGATTCGTGCGTTGTGTGAATGCTCTATCAAACATAAGCCTTAACGTGGATGGCCATGCTGCGTGAACACTCGAGGGCACGGGGCGCGCCACGTGATGCCGAGTCAGACCATAAGCGTATAGGCCGGATTTTGCCTTGTCGTCATTGGTGTCGGTCCCAGAAATCTGTTGATCCAGGATGCACTGAAAAGGATGAACACCATAGTTTAGAATCTGGAAAGCAATTACAGAAAAGGCATATTTATCCTGCTCGTGCCACAAGGATGCGACGTCGATGTGATCCACATACGCTTCAGGTGCGATATAACTGGGTGAGACATGGGTCGGGGCAAACCGGGTGCCATTAATTCGCCTGATACCAAAGCTATCTACATCCAACATTACAACTGATAGATCATCACCTACCAAAATATTGCTAGGCTTGAGATCAACCACGGCGATCCCGTCATCATGCAAATCGGCTAGCGTCGACGCAAGGTTCTTAATGATCGTCAGCCGGCTAGGAAGCGCATCTTGCTCGGCTTTTAGCTCTTTTTGCAAAGGCGGCTCAATCCAGTAGTCAAGAGCGCGATATTTTTTAGCATCGAAAAACGGTAGTACGATGCCCACTGGCGAACCTGCCCGGGAGATACGTCCGATTGGCCAGGAGATTCGCGCTAAGGTCCCTTTTTGTTTGGAGTTTTTACTGAGCTCACCGATTATGAAATCAATACGGCTCCAATCGGCTTGCTGCGGCGCACGATATAATTTCAGTGCATAGCATTCGGAATGCGATCTATCGTAGCGATAGACATCGGCTAGGCCGCCCGAACCGATACGCTTGAGGCTATGCAATTCAACGCCAGCTTCCCATGCGGCATCGGCCAATTGGATATTTATCTTTTCCGTCATTTGGTCCCGGTGTTACTCTATTAAAGGCGGAGCTGAGATACTTTCAGAAGGCGGTGGAGCCGAAGCACTCGCAGAAGCAGGAGTATTCTGTGATGGTATTGCTGCGGCCCCAACGTCGAGAATATACCAAATACCCCAGCCTATTAGGGCAATATTTAATATTGATATAAAAATGATACACGCTATGAAGCCTACTCGCCTTGCATCGAACGCGTGGATATTTCGATCTTGAAAGTCATATAACGCTTCAGGCTGTATAGTCTTTGGGTCGTGCTGCGCTTTAAGCTGTGGCGACGTATATACGGACAACTGTGTTGGTCGCTTAGCCCTATTTTCATTTGCCCTCATAATCAATTTGCCAGAGTTCACTTTTGTCGGGATAGAGGTAGCATAAATGATGATGCAGCCCTTATCATCATTGCTGAGTCTTGCTGCTTCGGGTGACGAGAAGTAGCCTTCAAGCGCAAGATCCCCTTTATCACGTTCCGAGAGGCAAAGGTTCAGTAACGTAGAAATCTGCGCTGTTGCCGGCGAGTTACCTTCATAGAGAACATCCTGCGCCCCGTCGGTACAGAGCAAAACCAAAGCCGGACGGGAGATCGGTGTGATGTAGACGTTTCTCACCCAGTCGGATCCTGTAAGATAGAATGTTTCATTGGCATATTCACCATTCTTTGGATTAGACTGTGATGAGAGTATCAGGTGCCCGTCTTGCGTCTCGGTGAATGCTGTCGCGATGCCATCACCCACATGGAGCATGAAACCGCCCTTTTCCGAGACCATAGCGGCAACGACGGTGGCTGAGTATTCACGAAGATCCGAACCATATGCTGCACGCATATCCTCACGCAAAGAGGCGATAGCGGTGACGACTTCATCGATGATCCACTCACCTGGGCCCTCGGCGTCAAGACGTGCGCTCAACTGAAGTAATGCTTTGGCGAGAAAGTTGGAGGTTTGCTGCGCTCCTTCCGCTGCATGCCTAGAACTCCCGCAACCGTCGCAGAGGACAGCGCTCGTCCAACGCCTATCGTCGCTTGTAATAATACTATAGGCATCCTCGCAGACAGCGCCACGAAGTAGGTGGCTCTGCCCCACAACAGCGACCGCTATCGTTTGCATAGGCATGATGGATTTATGACTTATAACTTAACCGATGCCCATGGATCAGTTGGCGGAAGGTCCACCCTGGCTCCCGGTACGCTCCTGGCGATCTGCCCGAGGCTGGCGCTCAACCAAACGAAAAACTCCCTGAAGCGCACGGCGTTCATGGCCAGTGGTGGACGCACCGCAAGCTCGGATAATTTACGCATGTCTGCTTGACCAACGCCCACCAGGAACACCTCTACCTTTCGGTCAGCCTCAGCTTTCCGAAGTTCGGCGCAAGCACGGTTCCATACATTGGGGGCGTCTGTTGGGGTGCCATCCGTCAGCACCATTAGCCACGGCCTAGTGTAAGAGATTCCATGTTGGCGAAGGGTGGTTTTTTGCAACTCAATAGCTTCTAGCGCAACGGATACTGCCTCCCCTAATGGCGTATCGTTTTCAGGCATCATTTCGAAGGGGCCGAACTCTGATGCATCTGTCCAGTCCATGAATACGCGCGGCGCGCCAAGTGGGCCCCCGACATTTATCGCAGCCACCTGCACGCGGGATAAGGCGACCTGATCGTCTTTTAGGGCGTTGCAGAAGGCTTCAATGCCCTGGTTCAAGAGATCAATGCGGCGCCCTCCGCCCTCTTGTATGCCCATGGACCCGGAAGCATCCAAAACAAGCGCGCAGGGAGTTCGCTGAGTTAGGTTTGTAAAATCGATGCTCGTCATGATCGAACTTCCGGATCCAGAGGAAAGATCGCAGGTTTCACGGCACCAGTTTTCTCATCAGCCATAAGACCCGATCAACGTCACATTTTTAACAATACACATCTACACGATCAAGGCTTTACTTCAAAATTGTCGACGCTTTTTCCATTTTATTCAGAATCTTATGCCAATAAATCGAAAGCGCAAACATTGAAACCACCACGAGCGATAGGTCTGCAATAAAATATTTCTCCCAGCTGTCGAGGTACTGGTAAAAAGAAAGTTGATCGCGAACATTTTTTTTGACCAACTCGCGTTCGACCGCATCCAAAACTTTGCCTAGGATGAGCAAAAAGAAACATAACAGTGAGTAAATCAGCGTAGGAAGACCAAAATCTCGCCGCGCAGTCGGAGGCGCGGAACGCCCACTCGGCGACGGCTCAACAATCCCGGTTAACGTACGCTCCAATTCGTTAAGGCCAACCCAGGGGCGATACAAATTTAAGATTGGAATGAAAACTGATCCCAAGGTCCAACCGGGTGACCATTTAAGGCCAAGGACGCCAATATCTCGTAAAACCTTTGTAGATTGATAAATTATACTGAGTAGCAGTGCAAGACACACAAACCCTCCCATAATCGCAGCAAGATTTAGCCACCCTGGGCGTGTGGCCGCATCCAAGCGGTTCTGCGGGATGTTGCCCGACAACCCATGCTGAGCAACCAAGTCACGTAATTGGCTATACGACCAGAATTCCCAGAGGACAGGCGTAAAGTTGCTGACCACCCAGCAAATCGCGGAGGCAAGCAATAGGAGCCTGCATTTTTTTGCTCTGGCTAGCAGTATTGACGACGCCATGGGCGAGATCGTTGTAGCAGGTGTGGTGCTGCCGGTCTGTGCCCCAGAGGACTGGGGCTGTGGATTAGATGCCGCGTGATGCTGCCGCCCAGCCGTTGAAGCTGAACCTGCTGACGCCGCGGACGCACTTAGCCGCAAATCATAGCCACAGGCTGGGCAGGCGTTAAATCGGCCACCCGGGAGTGTACGAGCGCAGCTAGGGCATGCGGGCTTATTTATCATAATGACATGCTTTCTTCATTTAACAGTCGCATCGAGCAAGTCGAGCGCACAACGCATTATGCCTACAATGTATGAGGCGGTGCCTGTTGGCATGACCAGTTGGCCTCACGGTCGCAATCCTGCGCCTGTCGCGCTAGCGTGTGGACGTGGCTTCAGGTCATATCCGCAAGCAGGGCATGACCTAAAGTGTCCACCCGGAAGAGATCGCCTGCAATTTGGGCATGAGCCTTGAGGGGCGCCTCCATTGACGCTTTGTGCCCTCCCTGGCTGGCTGCTCGCGGGCGGGCCGAAACTGCGACCTTTAATAAAGCTGGGTACTGCACTCTTTGGGGACGTCGTTAGCAAAGCCGAGCTTGACTGCCGGTGGCTCTTAACGCCTCCGCGAATTTGGATTAACATCCATCCGACAAGACACACCACCAGTAATAATAGAGTTATAATTATGAGAAAATGCTGATCAAAAAAATAGCTTATTTTTTCTGGTGAGATAATTTTGTCTTTGCTCCGTGAAAACATAGGTGCACTGGTCGCAATATTCATGTTTTTTATTTGATTGGTATTTACCCAATACATTTCTTGGGGCCTATGCGTGACAAGTCCGCCTAGCACGTCGTTGGGGACCCCCAACTCCGCATAGATCCTGGCCAAACCCACCGTCGTTGAGGTCGCTTCATCATCGCGGGTCGCAGCACTGTGGAACCCGATGCGCGTGCCTGCAGTGATGGACCGTTGAGGCGAAGAAAGAAGAATGAGTGGGCAGGCGCTCGCACACATATCCTGTGCTTGTACAGGGAGACGTAAACTGGAAATAAAACGCCCTAGTTCAAGAGCTTCATTGATCGCCCCGCCAGGTGAACGGACAACCAAGCCGCTTAGGTTATGCTGCCGAGCAATTAGGCGAAAACGATCCGCGTCACCGGGTACGATTTCCCCCTCAAGGACACCGATCATAATGGTGCCTGATGGTCCACCTTCATTAACCATGAACCTGGCAGCACTGACTGCAGCCGCGAAAGAGCTGCATCCAAGAATAACCAATGCACAGGCTCGCAGCCACCTCGTTACCAAAGAGGAAATTTGGGCGGCGTTATTTGAAAATGCCGACTGCATGTGACCGGCCCCCAACGAGTAATTCCCGATGACTTTTAGCGCACGATTGGGTTGGCCGCCAGAAGTAACAAGCAGAGTAAAGATGACCGCGTACCAACTCCATAAAACTGCGCGAAACTGGCAGGGTCTTTCTGACCGCGTCGCAAGCCGGGGTAGTTTTTCCAGCCCCCCGGGTGCCTACCCCCCTCCAGAAACCGGCACTGCCTGCCTGACCCGCTCCAGTTCAGCCGCCAGCTTCTCGACTGCGGCATAGGCTTCCTGTTCGAAGTCATGATGCTCGTAGCTGGCAGCACCATCACGGGGAGGGGCGTGCCCCGTCACCCGCATCCGTACTTCCCGCACGATCCCCAGCTTCTGCATCAACGTAACAGCCGTGCGCCTGCAATCATGACCCGGCCTACAAATGTCCCATCCAGTCCCACCCCAGATCACGCGTAGGCGTGGGTAGAGACGTGGGTTCAAATGTGCGGCTCGTCTATTTTTCTAATTAAATCAGATGTATAAAGTGAATGTATGGCGGATGAGGTGGGATTCGAACCCACGATACGCTTTTGACGTATACGCACTTTCCAGGCGCGCGCCTTCGACCGCTCGGCCACCCATCCAGATTTATAAGGCTTATTCGCCCCGTTTGAGCCCGCTGTCCAGTCTCCCTAGATCGCCCCCAAGTAAACGGGAATTGAAATCGTCAGTTTTTGGCAAACCCGGGGCGGTTTAACTTCAACAAGGCACTCCCTCCCATGCCCAAAAGGGAAGGGGGCCGATCATTGGCTCAAATGGCTTGCGGTCTTGCGGATCCTTGCCCAGGTGGTGTGGCCAAGCATCCATTCCGCTGGCAAAATGACGGTCTTGGATGAAGCCTCAAGCTAGCGCTCAGTGTTTGGCTTTTTGTGGTAATGTCGAGCAATCATGGAAACAAACGGCTCAACGCTCTCCGCCGTCTATGCTTTAGGGAAGATCAGCCATGTTGCGCAGTATTCTTCTGGCCCTGGATGACACGGAAGGTGCCATCGCCGCACGCGATTACGCCCTGGCACTGGCGCGCCATACTGGCGCGGTGCTGACGGCGGCAGTTCTCATGGATCGCCCAGGCCTGATGGCCTCTCATGAGGCCGTGCCCCCTGGCGCCGCCGCCTTCAAGGAACGGCGCGATGCTGCCCTGCTGCGCCAGGCGGAGGCTGCTGCGGCTGAAGCCCTGGCCGGGCTGCGCCAGGCTGCCGATGGCTTACCCTTCCAAGTGGTCACCCTGGAAGCCTCCCCAGCCCAGGCATTGCTCGCCGCGGCGGGCGGGCATGACATGCTGGTCGTCGGCCGTGATTGCACCCTGGGGCGTGAGGAAGCCGATGACGGTCTCTCCCCCACTATCGAAGCCTTGCTGCATGACCGCACGAGCCCCTTGCTTGTCGTGCCGCCCGGCGCGCATTTTGACCCTGCCGCCGCTGCGCTGGTCGCTTATGATGGCTCAGCCGGCGCGATGCGCGCCGTGCAGCTTTTTGCCCTACTTGGTCTTGGGGGCTGTGGCGCCACGGTTTTGAGTGTCGCGGATGATGAGGCTGAAGCCGCCAGCTTGGCCGGCACGGCTGCCGGCTATTTGCAGCGCCATGCTGTGGCGGCGAAGGCGCTGCCCGTGGTCGGCACCCACCCTGTGGAAGCACTTTTGGCGGAAGCCGCAGCCATGCCGGCAGGGATGCTGGTGATGGGTGCCCATGAACACACCGGGCTGCGCGCGTTATTCACCGGTTCCGCCACCAAGCATCTGCTGCGCCGCGCGCCCTGCGCGATTTTCGCGGCGCATTGAAGGCCCCTTATCAGGCGCGCGGTAATTCCTCCAGCAGCGCGCAAATCTGCTGGCGGACCAGCCATGCGGAAAACCGCGCATCCGCAGTCAGCATGGCAAAGGGAATAACGCCAAGCAGGCTGATCAGCACTGGCGCTACTATCAGCAACGCGGTGGAAGACACCGCCGCGAAAACAAAGGTCAGCGCCAAGCCTGCCAAACTAGGCGCCCAGAATTGCTTGAACGCATCCGCAAACCCAATGCCGCGTTCGCTGCGATTTTGTGGCGCCCACCCCATGCGCACGCCAAATGGCATCGCGAGCAGAAACAGACATTGGCTCATCAATCGCGCCGGTTCCATGAAGGTGGTGAACATCACCTCGGCCAGCGCGCCGCGCAGGAACAAGGCGCGCCCACCATAACGCGCGGCAAGATCGGGCTTCAGCAAAACCTCGGCGTAGCCTGCAAGCTTCGCGGCATAGTGGCAGCACCAGCCCGCCAAAAGCAGCGCGAGCAAGGCAACAATCGGCGTAGTGTCGCCCCCGCCGCCAAGGCCATTCCAGGCTGCCAGCAATAGGATGGCGACGTAAAAAGGCGCGCTCAAAAATAGCAGAATCGCCTGGATCAATTGCCAGCGCGCCATGGGTGTCAGGCCAGGCAGCCGCAGCAGCGCCACATATTGCATATTGCCCGCGGCCCAGCGCAGATCGCGCGTGATGAAATCACTATAGCTGGGCGGATTGCCTTCACTGCTGCCGGTATCATCGGGCAGCACGCGCACCTTCCATCCCGCGGCATGCAGGCGCGTGGCCTCCACCTGATCATGCGAAAGGATATGCGACCCATCGGGCAGGGTTTCCAACCGCGCATGGGCGCGAAAAGGCGCGATGCGGATCAGTGCGTTGTGGCCCCAATAAGGCCCCTCATCGCCCTGCCACCAGGCTTGTCCGGTGGCCCAGGCGCGCATGCCGTGGCGCATGCCGAATTGAAACAGGCGCGGAAAGCCAGCCTTGGTCGGCCTGCCATGAATAAGTTGCTGCAAGATCGCGAGCTTCGGGTCCGCTTCCATGCAGGCGACCAGACGCAGCACCGCATCCGCCGTCATTTCAGAATCCGCATCCAGACACAGCATGAAATCATGCCCAGCCGCGTGTTGATCCAGAAACTCCATCACATTGCCGGATTTGAAGCCGGTGTTTTGCGCGCGGCGCCGGTAATGGGTTGCGATCGGTTGCGTGGCGGCAAAGGCGTGGCAGGCAGCTTCCTCGGCCACCGCGTCAGCGCCTTCGGGCGTGTCTGACAGGAACCAAAGCGAAAACCGCTCCGCCGCACTCGCCGCCGCAAGGCCAGAAAGCAAGCGCGTAAGTGGCGGCAGCACAAGCGCCATGTCTTCACGCCGGATGCAAATGGCAATGGCGGTACGGGCTTGCGGCAAACCATGGCGCGTGGCGGAAAGCGCCGGTAGGACAGCGGTGATGGGGTCGCGCGCAAACAGCAATATGCCAAGCCCGATCAGCGCATTGCCCGCTGATAGCGCGGCCCAGGGCAGCGTGCCCGCAATGCAGATCAGGATCAGGATTTCCGCGACTGTCCACCCACCAGGCGCAAGCGTTGCCCAGGCAAGCCAGAACAACCCAGCCATGATGACCAAGGCAAGGGCGAGAAAGGCGATACGTCGCGGCAGGATGGACGCTTTGATCACAGCGCCCGCTTATGCCGTGACCAAAGCGGCTTGGCGATACTCCGCGGGCGTCAGTCTATCTGCGCCCCGGAAGCGCGCACCACCGGCGCCCAGATTTCTACCTCGCGGCGCATGAAGGCGTCGTATTCTGCCGGGCCAAGCGGCCAAGGTTCCGCGCCGTAATCGCGCACCCGCTGCGCGATGGCGGGATCGTTGAGTGCAGCCACAACTTCCGCCCCCAGCCTTGCGCGAATGGCCGCCGGTACTGCGGCGGGGGCGACAATTCCATACCAGGAAGCGACATCGAAATTCGGTACCCCCTGTTCCTGAAGGCTTGGCACTTCCGGCATGGTGCTGGAACGCTTTGCGGTCGAAACCCCAAGCGCCTTTAGCAAGCCACCCAAAACCTGCTGGCGCGATGCGGGCGCGTTATCAATGGCGAACAGGGTTTCGCCATTCATCACCGCCGCCATGGAAGGTGCGGTGCCACGATAGGGCACATGCGTCACCTCAATTCCCATGCGCATGCCAAACAACAGCCCCGAAAGATGCGAAGACGTGCCCGACCCGGCCGAGGAAAAATTCGCGCGCGCCGGATTCGCCTTGCAGAAAGCGACCAATTCCGCGACCGATTTGATTGGGCTGTCACCCTTGATGATCAGCACATTCGGCATGGCCGCAATGCGCGCCACCCCCGGCAAATCCTTGAGCGGATCAAAGGAAAGCCGCCGATACAGCGTCGGTCCAATCCCGTGGGACGCGATGTGATTGACGTAATAGGTGTAGCCATCCGGCGCTGACCGTGCCGTGATCTCTGCCCCCACCATGCCGCCTGCCCCGGGGCGTGGGTCTATCACTATGGGCTGGCCGAGCCTTTCGCGGAGCCGGTTTTCCATCATGCGGAGGAAGATATCAGAAACCCCGCCGGCGGCGCCGCCAATCACAAAGCGTAACGGCTTATCCGGCCAGCTGCCCTGCGCCTTCACCGACGGCGCGGCCAAAAGCGTCGCACTTGCCGCGAAGATGCTTCTGCGCCTGATCATGACCTATCCCCCCATATTTGGCTTCATTGATGGGAAGCCTAACATGGAATCCCCTGCTGGGAAGCGGGATCAGGCAATCGCCAACAGGACCGTGAAGCGCGCACCGGTCACGGCGCCACTCGCGTCCCGGATATTCTCCGCCGATATGCGCCCGCGCAGCCCTTCAACAATCTGTCGGCTAATGGAAAGCCCCAGGCCTGAATGCTGGCCGAAACGTTCTCCGCTTGGGCGTTCGGAATAGAAACGTTCGAAAATACCCTCAAGCTTCTGTTCGGGAATGCCGGGGCCTTCATCTTCCACCACCACTTCCATCATGGGGCCGGCGGGGCGCGCGGTGACTTTCACCGTGCCATGAGGCGGGCTAAAGGAAAGCGCATTGCCGAGCAGGTTACGAAATACCTGCACAATGCGCCCTTCAACGCCGCGCACCACCAGGGGGCCTTCAGGTGCTTCCAGCACTACCACCGCGTCATCCTCATCGCGCGTTGCAGCGTGCAGTTCGGCAAGTGCCGTCAGGATGGGCGCTATATCCACCGGCGTTGAGACGGTGCGCGACAATTCCGCATCCACCCGTGATGAATCGCTGATATCGCCAATCAGCCGGTCCATGCGCACCGCATCATCGGCGATGATCGCCAGCAACCGGGCGCGGCTTGCCGGGTCTTCCACACGGCGCAGCGTTTCAATGGCGCTCCGTACACTTGTCAGCGGGTTGCGTAATTCATGTGCCACATCGGCAGCGAAGCGTTCATTGGCGTCAATGCGCGCCCAAAGTGCGCGGGCTGAGTTCTGCAAATCCCGCGCCAGCACGCCGATTTCATCATTGCGCCTCAGCAGTGCGTCGGGCACGGATTGCGCGCGCCCTTCGCCTTCGCGGATGCGCTGTGTGGCGCGCGCCAAATCAAGCATGGGTGTGGCGATGGTGCGGGACAGATAAAGCGATAGCGCCACGGTCAGGATCAGTGCGGTTGCGAAAAGCAGCAGCACCGAAGCGCGGATTTCAAACAGCCGCCGATCTACTTCACGCGCTTCACGCGTCAGCAGCACAATGCCGACACTTTGCGTGCCGCGCCGCGCCGGTTCCGCGACACTCACCAGCAAGCGGCCATCGGCGCTGCGGCGGATATAGGGGGTGACGCCGCCTTCCAGCGCCATGCGCAATTCCTCCCGCCGATCGGGGCCAAGATCGGGCAGCCAATCGAAATCCGGCGCATCGGGCGCGCTATCCACCACCATCCCAGGCCCGCCACGCCCGCGCAGCAAGGCGGGGACAATGCCGACCAGTTTTTCGTAAATGCCGGCCACGGTGGAAGTCAGCGCGCCGCGCGGTTCGGGCGGTGGCAGGGGTTCTGCAATCACCGCACCGCCGGCACCATTGCGGATCCGGCTATCGGCCACCAGCAACCCGGCTGTGTCCAAAAGCCGCGCCTGGGTATTGGGCGATGGGTCCACCAGGCGCCGCAACAATGGCCGCGCCGCTTCCAATTGCAGCACATAGCGTTCGCCTTCCGGCCGCACCGCGGCTTCGGCAATGGCGCCGGCATAGATGCGCGCCTGGGTGCGCATGGCCTCAACCTCCGCGCCCAGAAGCGCGTTCTGGTATTGGTCAAGATACAGCAGGGAAGCCGCCAGCAGCGCGGGCGGCAGCGCATTCAGCAGCAGAATGCGCCTGAGCAGCGGCGAAAAGCCGCGCTTTGCCTGTTCCGGCGAGGCTTCGGTTTCGGAAAGACGATCAAGTGACGGGGAGATATCGGGCACGACGCTCCCTTAAAGCATTCTTGGGCCAAGTGGCATCACATGGCCCAACAACGCTCTAGCCCCGGCGAATGGGCGGAACGCTGCCCCCGCCTTGAGGCGGCGGCGGTGCGCCCCAACCACCGGAAGGCGGCGGGGGAGGGTTTTGCGGCTGCCATCCACCCGGCGCTTGCGGCGGATAGGGCGGCTGATAGCCCCCGCCATAACCCCCGGGCGGAAGCTCTGGCGCCAAAGGGTCCGGACCGAAGCGGTTGGGGCCAGGCGTGCCGCGTAGGAAACCAACAACAATAAAGGCCCAGATGGCGCCGATGACGGGAATGAAATTCACCAGAACCCACCAGCCAGATTTATCTCGGTCATGCCAACGTTTGGCCTGCCCAGCGAGGCCCACCCATAGCCCCACCAAAGCGGCAATGATGGAAAACGGTCCCATGCCAACCTCCCCCATGCCGGATTTATCGGGCAGGGCTTTCTGAGGAACGGAGAACTGCCCATCCAGAGCGCTGGCGGCGATATTGATGCCAATAGGGATCAGAAAATAAAAAATCCACCAGGTCTTGCGGCTGATACGGCCATTGAAGCTGAACCATTGCGCCAGGGTCATCGGCCTTCCTCCAAAGGTTTGCGCAATAAGCCTATCGCGGATCCTGCCCCAAGGGAATCACCGCTCACCCCCCAACAACAACCCCGGCAGCGCAGCCATATCCGCGAATGGCTCCGCGCCATGTGCCGCCAGCACCGCAGCCGGGCTTTCATGGCAAAAACCCATCACACGGCAGCCCGCCGCACGCCCCGCGCGCACACCGGGCACGCTATCTTCAATCACCACGCAATCCTCGGGCGCCGCGCCACAGGCCGCCGCCGCCGCCAGATAAATATCCGGCCAGGGTTTGGGGCGCGGCACATCCTCATAGGAAAACACCCGCCCGGCGAAAATCTGCGCCAATCCCAGGCTCCGCATCTTCGCTGCCAATTCAAAGCGCGCGGAGTTGGACGCCACGGCCACCGGCACACCCGCCGCAGCCAAGGCGCGCACCGCTTCCACGGCACCTGGAATGGCGAGCGTTTCTTCCGCCATGCGCCGCGCGATCAGGGTCGAGATTTCCTGCCCCCAATCAGGCGGCAGCAGCCCAACGCGCGCTTCAATTCGCGGCAGCATATCGGGCAGCGCCATGCCCAGAAACGTCTCTCGCGCCTCGGCCGCTGTCATGGGCCAGCCGCGCAGAGTCATTTCCTCCGCCACAATGCTATTCACCACCAATTCAGTGTCGGCGAGCACACCATCGCAATCAAATAGAATGGCGGTGGGGCGCGTCATGCCTCGGCTTTGGCGCGCGCCAGATTATCCACGCGCAGCTTTTCATGCGGGCAATCGCGATGCTGCTTTGGGCATTGCCGCCCGCCGCCGAAGGAACACAGGCTGCGCCCGGATTGCAAGGCGCCCCGCACCAGCTGCGCGAGGGACGCGATGAAGGCCGGATCACTATTCTGCGCCGGCACGCGGAAATAGCCGGGAATGCCGAGATGCTCAGCTTCTTCCCGATATTCCACGTCCAATTCCACCAGGGTTTCGGAATGTTCTGAGACAAAGGCGATTGGGCAGATCAGGATCGCGACCTTTTCTTCCGCCGCGCGTTCAATCTCGCCTTCCGTGGAAGGCCCGATCCAGACCTGCGGTGTGACGCGCGATTGATAGCAGACAATGTGATCAAGCTCCGGCATCGCCAATTCAGCGACCACGGCGGCCACGGTCTGTTCCACCTGCCATTGATAGGGATCACCCGCTTTCACAATCGATTCCGGCAGGCCATGGGCGGAAAACAACACGCGCAGCGGCACTTCCGGCGGCAATTCAGCCCGCGCCTTGGCATAGGCTTCCCGCACCAGCCGCGCGGTAGCTGCTGCAAAACCCTGATCCGAATGCCAGCAACACAGCGCCGTGGTTGGCACATCAAGCCCGATCTTGCGCGTGGCATCCTGCCAGGCAATCAGGCTTGAACCCGTGGTTGTCGTGGAGAATTGCGGATAGAGTGGCACCAGCAATACGCGATCCGGCGCCCAATCCTTCACGGCGCGGGCGCATTCGTCGCTCATTGGGTGCCAATAGCGCATGGCGACGAAGCAGCGTGCCTCGGTCCCGGCTTCATCGGCCAAAGCCGCTTCCAGGCTGCTTGCCTGTTCTTCTGTCAGTTCCCTGAGCGGCGAACGCCCGCCCAGCACAGCGTAGTTTTCCTGCGCCGGCTTGGTGCGGCGCCAGGCGATCAGCCGGCCAAGCCAGGGACGAATGAAGCCCGGCACGCGCAAAATGGCCGGGTCCGTGAACAGGTTCACCAGGAATGGCCGCACGCTTTCGGGCGCATCGGGGCCACCGAGGTTGAAAAGCACGATGGCCAAGCGTTCCCGGCGCGGTGAGACAGGCATCATCTGGTTCATAAGCCCCGAGATGACATGCCGGGGCTGGGGGTCAAGGGTTCAACCCGGCGAGAAGCGTGATTTTTCACCCGCTAACGCCTGTTTCAGGCATTTCCTTGAACAGGGGCGGCGGCAGCCTGCTGCTGCGCGCGGCGATTCTGCCAAAGAGCGACGAAATCAATCGGCGCCAGCATCACGGGCGGGAAGCCGCCATCACGCGTCACCTCGGCCAGGATATTGCGCGCGAAGGGGAACAAAAGGCGCGGGCATTCCACCAGCAGCACGGGTTCCATCATCTCGGGCGCGATGCCGTTCAGGGTGAAAATACCGCAATAGACCAGCTCGGCGATGAAGGCCGGGGTATCCCCGGCAAGCTTGGCCTCACAGCGGATTTGCAGCGTAACCTCAAAATTCTCCTGGCCTTCCTGCAGGCGGCGGGCCTGGACATCCAGCGCAATATCAACCTTTGGCGCCTCACGCAGGTTGATGAAAATTTGCGGCGCGCCCGGCACTTCGAAGGACAGGTCCTTGGTGTATTGCAGATTAAGCGTGATGGGGCTGGGTGCCATTTGGCCGGGCCCATTGGCGGGTGTCGCGGTTGATTGTTCGGACATACGAAAACCTTTCGATACGGGGACGGCTGGGCCGCTTATTTGCGCCGGGCGGTAGCACGCGGGGGGCAGGGGGGCAAACCAAGTCCTTCTCTTTGCTCAGGCAGGTGGATCATGCGCGGCAGCGGCTACTTCACAATCGCCACACGCAGCGCATTCGTTGTCCCCGGCGTGCCAAAAGGTACACCCGCCGTCACCACCACCTCATCCCCGCTTTTGGCGAAGCCTTCATGCTGGGCGGCGCGGGTCGCACGTGCTACCATTTCTGTCATGGAGTGAATTTCGCTGACCTCCAGCGAATGCACGCCCCAGATGAGCGCCATGCGCCGCGCGACGGCGCTGCTGGTGGTCAACCCCAGGATCGGGCAATGCGGCCGCTCCCGCGCCACCCGCAGCGTGGTGGACCCGGTGGAGCTAAAGGTCGCAATCACCTCGGCCTCAATCGTCTCGGCCACCTGGCGCGCGGCGGTGGCGATGGCGCCGGCGCTGGAATGCTCAGGCGGCGGGCGCGCGGCATCGGTCAGGCGGCGCCAATCGGGGTCCTGTTCCACCCGCGCCACAATGCGGTCCATCATATTCACCGCCTCATAGGGGTATTGCCCGGCGGCGGTCTCGGCTGAGAGCATCACCGCATCCGCGCCATCAAAAACGGCTGTGCCGACATCGGAAACCTCGGCGCGCGTCGGGCTTGGCGCGGTGATCATGCTTTCCAGCATTTGTGTTGCCACCACAACAGGTTTGCCGAGTGCGCGGGCCGTGCGCACGATGCGCTTTTGCGCGAGCGGCACTTCTTCTGGCGGCAATTCCACGCCCAAATCACCGCGCGCGACCATGACGCAATCGGTCAACGCCATGATGGCGTCGAGGTTTTCAAGCGCCTGGGGTTTTTCCAGCTTCACCATGATCCAGGCGCGCCCGGCGGCAATTTCCTTGGCTTCCGCCACATCTTCCGGGCGCTGCACGAAGGACAGCCCGATATACTCAACGCCCTGATCCAGCACGAAGGCCAGGTCCGCGCGGTCTTTCTCGGTCAATGCCGGGATGGGCAGCGCCACATCTGGCACATTCACGCCCTTGCGGTCTGAAAGTGGGCCGCCCACCACCACCTGGGTTTCCAGATGATCCGGGCGCTTGTGGGTGACACGCAGGCGCAGCTTGCCATCATCCAGCAATAGCGTGGTGCCGATCTGCGCCGCGGCGATGATTTCCGGATGCGGCAGATTGACGCGGCGGGCATCGCCGGGGGTGGGGTTCAGATCAAGCTTGAAGCTCTGCCCGGATTGCAATTGCACCCGCCCGGCCTGGAAGCGCCCAACGCGCAGCTTCGGTCCCTGCACATCGGCCAGGATGCCGATGGGGCGGCCCACCTTGGCCTCCACAGCGCGGATGGTGGCGATGCGCGCGGCGTGATCCTCATGGCTGCCATGGGAGAAGTTAAGCCGAAAGACATCGGCGCCAGCGCGGTGGAGCTTTTCGATCATCTCCGCACTGCTGCTGGCGGGGCCGAGGGTTGCGATGATTTTGGTGCGGCGCCGGCGGCGCAGAACGGGGCGGGCCACCATGCGGGGCAATCCTTGTGTCTGAGATGCAGTTGGGGTCGGTGTCAGATCAGGCCGCAGGATTTCCGGCGCTAAGTTGAGCGCCTTGGCGATTTCCGCGACTCGGTCTTCCGGGATTCGTTTCCATTGCGAAACGGCTGCGGTGGAGATGCCAAGCGCGGCGGCGATCTGCTTGACGGTGCCGCGCCGGGCAAGAAGGGCTTCAAGGGCTGGATCTCGCATGAATGTATCTTAGCAAAATTAAGCTTAAATACCACCAAAAATCCGCGCGACTTAATTTTTAAAAGTTAAGCCACCAGAAGCGCGCGAAAATCATTCACATTGGTCAGCGTCGGCCCGGTCACCACCAGATCGCCCAGCGTCTGGAACAGGCGATAGCTGTCATGCCCGGCCAAAACCGCGCGGGGGTCAAGGCCAGCCGCGCGGGCGCGGGCCAGCGTATCTGGGGTGGCAATGGCGCCGGCATTATCCTCCGACCCGTCAATGCCATCCGTGTCGCCCATCAAAGCCCAGATGCCAGGCACCCCGGCCAAGCCAAGCGCGCAGCCGAGCAAGCATTCCACGTTCCGCCCGCCGCGCCCGGGCTTGGGGTTGCGGATGGTGACCGTGGTCTCCCCGCCCGAAAGCAGAATCGTCGGGCCGGGCAAGGGGTGGCCATGGGTGGCGGCGGAACGGGCAATGCCGGCGAGTGCGGTGCCCAATTCCCGTGCCTCGCCTTCAAGCGCATCGCCCAGAATCAAAGGCGTCAGGCCAAGACCGCGCGCGGCAGCGGCGGCGGCTTCCAAGGCCATGGCGGGGGTGGCGATGAAGCGGAAATCGGGCGTGCCCAGGCGCGGGTCGCCGGATTTCGGGCTCTCCTCCACGCCTGCCGCCAGATGCGCCATGACTGCTTCCTGCAATGCCATCCCGTAATGCGCCACCAGGGCGCGCGCATCGGCAAAGCTGGAAGGGTCCGGCACGGTGGGGCCAGAGGCGATCACACTCGGGTCATCCCCCGGCACATCGGAAATCGCGAGCGTCACCACGCGCGCGGGATGCGCGGCGGCGGCCAGCCGCCCACCGGAAAAGGCGGAAAGATGCCGGCGGATGCAGTTCATTTCATGGATGGTGGCGCCGGAAGCGAGCAGCGCCTTATTCACCGCAATCAGCTCCTCCAGTGTCAGGCCGGGGGCGGGCAGCGTCGTCAGCGAAGACCCGCCGCCCGAGACCAAAAACAGCACCAGATCATCCCCCCCGGCACCCCGCGCCACGTCCAGCAAGGCCGCTGCGGCCTTGGCCCCGGCAGCATCTGGCACGGGGTGGGAGGCTTCCAGCACGCGCACCCGCTTGGTCGGGTAGCCATGGCCATAGCGGGTCACGACCAGGCCCTCGATGGGCGCATCGGGCCAAGCATCTTCGACCGCCGCCGCCATGACGGCGGCGGATTTCCCAGCCCCCAGCACAATCACCCGCCCGCGCGGGCGTTCCGGCAAATGCCGCGCCAGCACCTGGCGCGGATCGGCGCTGGCAATGGCAGCGTCGAAAACCTGCCGAAGGGCGGTGCGGGCGGATGCATCGGTGAATGCCATGGCGGTGATCCTCTTTCGGGAAGAGTATGGCGAAGTCGCGCCGAATGGGCCATCTATGACGCGATGGATCAGGAGGCCCCCATGCCCGAAATCGACAAGGCAACCCAGACAGAGCTTGAAGCCGCTGCCTTCCGCCGGCTGGTGGAACATCTGCGTGGACGCACCGATGTTCAGAATATTGATATGATGAATCTGGCCGGCTTCTGCCGGAATTGCCTGAGCAAATGGTATCGCGCCGCAGCCGAGGAAAAGGGCCTGTCGCTGACCGACCCGGAAGCGCGGGAGATCATCTACGGCATGCCATACAAGGAATGGCAGGCGCAGTTTCAGAAGGAAGCGTCGCCTGAGCAAAAGGCGAAATTCACGGCCTCCAGCCAGGGGCAACATTGATGGCCGGCGCACCCAAGGCTAAAGCGTCTGGCCTTCACACTGAGGAACGCAGAATGGCCCAGGCCCCGAGCAAGCAAGAAAATACGAAAGTCGGCGGCATTGCCGGGGAAAGGCTGCGGTCCATCGTGGAGCGCATTGAACGCCTGGAAGAAGAAAAAAAGGCGCTGTCCAGCGACATCAAGGACATTTTCGCGGAAGCGAAATCCGCCGGGTTTGATGTAAAGGTGCTGCGCGCCGTGATACGGCTGCGCAAGCAGGAACCGGCGGAAGTGGAAGAACAGGAAACGCTGCTCGATCTCTATCGCCGCGCGCTCGGCATGTAGCGCGCGGCCAAGATTGCGCGGCGAAATACCTACTCCACCGCCGCGCGGCGCTGGCCAGAGCCATTCCGGATACGGACGTAATGATCCGTGCCATGGCCGGGGTTGTTGATGTAGAATTCATCGCGCGGGAATACATCAGTCAAAGGCGCTTCTTCGCGCTTTTGACCAGGTAGCCAGTGCATCGGCGCGCCGGCGAAAAGGCTGGCCCAATCGCTGAATTCCTTATTGCCGGCCAGCAAATGTGCCAGATGCGCGGGACGCGCGAATTCCTGCGCAAGCTTGGCTGGGTCGAAGGGAATCGGATCACTCGACCCGATCATGACCCCCGCCGGCATCAGCAATAGCGCATGGGGAAAGACGGCGGCGAAGGTTTCAACCGCGCGCTGCGTTGGCGCCCATTGGATGTAAAGCCCACCAGGCGCAAGGCGCCTGCGCGCCTGATCAATGAATTCCGCGCTATAGAGAAGGCCGGAATGGGACCCCTGCGGCAGAATGGCATCGGCTTCGATGATATCGTAGAGCGTTTCTTCCTTGGCCAGCGTCCGGCGCCCATCGCCATATTCCATCTGCCAGCGCTGATCCTTGAACATGCGCGCGATGGGACCATTGGGGTAGTGCTGGCCGATTTCCTCCAGCGCCGTCAGGACAGGCCCGACCAATTCAATGGCGCGGATTTGGCTTTCCGGGCGAATACCCGCCGCCCAGGGCGTACCACCACTACCCACGCCAATCACCAACACATTCTTGGGATCAGGATGAATAAGCGGTCCAACCGCGCCCAGGAATTGATGGATGGAAAGGAAGGGGATGCGCCCCTGGCTGAAGCCCTGGATGAAGAAGGGGCCTTCCGCCACGCCATCCCCGCCCTTGCTGTCTCGGAAAAACGCAATGCCGGAACGATCCTCGGCCCAGGCAACCATATGGCCCGGCCCTTCGGCATGCATGCGCGACCAAAGCCCGGCATTGCCCGGCATGAGCATGAGTGCCAGCGCAGAAGCAATGGCAAGGCCCCCTTCCACGGGCCGCCGCCAGCCACCATGCCAAAGCCAGCCTAGCAGCAGCAAAAGCGACAGCGCCGCCAGAAGTTTCAGCGTGCCCGCGGTGCCCAGGAAATGCAGCGTGATCAGGCCGGTGAAAATGGACCCCGCCGCATTGCCGGCAATATTGGCCAATTGCACCCAGCCTACGCGTGTGCCGACACTCGCCAAATCCCGCTGCACGGCGCGCTGCACGAAGGCGAAGGTCATGCCAATCAGGAAGGAAGGCGGCCCCACCACAACCACCGCAAGGAAAATCATCATCGCCAGTGCGCCGCCATGCAGGCGCGAATGATCCACCGCCATCAGATCGGCAATCGGCCAAAGCGGCATCGCGAGCCAAAGAGCCGCGAGCAAAACCAAAGCCAGAACAAAGCCGGCACCCTGGGTGATGAAAAAAGCCGGGCGGGGATCCTTCAAGTGGCGGACCATGCGCGCCGCCACGGCCATGCCAAGCCCATCAGCCAGTAGGAAAATCCCAAGCACGGTCGGGAAAAGATAGGCGTGGTATTGCCCAACCTGGCCCATGATTCGGACCCAAAGGATTTCCAGCGCCACAATCACATAGCCGGAAAGAAAGACCAGGAAGCACCAAAGCGGCAGGCTGCCAAAAGGCGCATCGCCATCCTTGGCGGCGGGGCTTGGCGCGGGCAAGGGCAGGCCACGGAGTTGCGGCAGTAGCGAAAGCGCCAGCAGGGCCGCGAAAATCTCAAGGCCCGCGGCCAGCCAAAGCGCGCCGACAAAGCCAAGATTGCCCACCAGCACCCAGCCACCAAGCAAAGCGCCAAGCCCGGCGCCAAAAGTATTCAGCCCGTAAAGCGTGCCGATCCGTTCCGCTACTGTATCAAGCGCCGTTGAAACCGCGCGCGCCAGCAAGGGAAGCGAAGCGCCCATCAGCGTGGTGGGCAGAACAAGGCCAGCGAAGCAAAGCGCGAAAATCATCGCCGGGTCATCCACCACCCCGGCCAAATCTGTCGCCAGCCAATCATACAAAAATGTCTTGGACAACAGGGCAAAAATGCCAACGCCGATTTCCGCAATGGCAAAGCCAATCAGTGCGCGCGCTGGCGTGATGCGGTCAGCGATCTTCGCGCCAATGATCGAACCAATGCCAAGCCCGGCAAGAAAAGCGCCCACGACCAGGGCTGCGGAAATCGTGTCCGATCCCGCGAAAATGCCCAGCATCCGCTGCCAGACAATCTGACACAGCAGCGCGGCAAAGCCCGACGCAAAAAAGGCAACGGCCAAACGAGGCATGACCGGAAAGCTCCCCCAGAAGCGGTTTTCGATCACCGCGTTGTTATTTCTCGCGGCAAATTACGGCGAAATTACCGCATGGCAAGCCCCACATCTTGCCCGAAGCCATGGCTCGGCGCAGGCTGCGCCCCATAACGCCAAGTGGAGAGTCGGCAATGAATGGTGCGGAAAGCCTGGTCCATACACTCATAGGTAGCGGGGTTGATGTTTGTTTCTCCAACCCTGGCACGAGTGAGATGCAATTCGTGGCAGCTTTAGACCGGATTCCGGGGATGCGCTGCGTGCTGGGCTTGCAGGAAAATGTCGTGACCGGGATGGCGGATGGCTATTGGCGCATGGCGGAAAAGCCGGCCTGCACCTTGCTGCATTGCGGCCCGGGCCTCGCTAACGGTTTGGCCAATCTGCATAATGCGCGGCGCGCCCGGTCCGGCATTGTGAATATCACCGGGGACCACGCCACCTATCATCGCCCCTATGACGCGCCGCTGACCGCCGATACGGAAGGCTTCGCCCGCGGTGTTTCGGCCTGGGTGCGGACTTCCACCGATTCAACCAAGGTGGGGGCGGATGCGGCCGTGGCCGTGCAGGCCGCGCGGACCTCGCCGGGCCAAATCGCGACCCTGATCCTGCCCGCCGATACCGCCTGGAATGATGGCGGCGTGGTGGCGGCAGCCCTGCCGTTGCCCACCGTGCCGGAAGCGGACCCGCATGCCATCCGCAATGCTGCGCGCATCCTGCGTGAGAAGAAGAATGTGCTGATCCTGCTGGGCGGCCCCAGCCTGAGGGAAGGGGCGCAGCTGCACGCCTACCGCATTGCGGAAGCCACCGGCGCGCGGCTGCTGGCTGAGGGCTCCAATGGTCGCACCCAGCGCGGGCGCGGGCGCATCGCCCTTGAACGCGTGCCTTATTATGTGGACCAGGCCGTGGATGCGCTGAAATGGGTGGAGCATCTGATCCTGGTGAATGCCAAGGCGCCGGTTGGCTTCTTTGGCTATCCGGGCAAGCCTTCATTGCATTACCCGGCCAATACGGAAGTGCATGTGCTGACGCGCTATGAACAGAATGCCGAACTGGCCTTGGCGGCGCTGGCCGCAGAAGTGAACGCGCCCGCCATCGCCATCCCTGATCGTGGTCCGCGCCCGGAAGTGGTGCGCGGCGCGCCAACACCGGAAGGGCTGGCGCGCGTGCTGGGCGCGCTGATGCCGGAAGATGCGATCATCGCCGATGAGAGCGTGTCTTACGGTCGCGGCTTCTTCCCCGAAACGCATAACGCGCCGCCGCATGATTGGTTGCAGATCACGGGTGGCGCGATTGGCTGCGGCATGCCCTTGGCAACAGGTGCCGCGGTTGGTGGCGGTGGCCGGCGCGTGATCAATATGCAGGCCGATGGTTCGGCCATGTATACGGTGCAATCGCTTTGGACTCAGGCGCGCGAAAAGCTGCCTGTGACCACGGTGATCATCTCCAACCGCAAATACGCGATCCTGCTTGGCGAATACCGCAATGTCGGCGCCAATCCGGGCCGCACGGCGATGGATATGATGGACCTTGGCAATCCTGATATCGGTTGGGTGAAAATGGCCGAAAGCATGGGCGTGGAAGCGGCGCAGGCCACCACGCTTGATCAGGTTGCTGACATGATGAGCCAAAGCTTCGCGCGTCCTGGCCCCTTCCTCATTGAATTGGTGGTGTGAACATGGATATGCAACTTGCCGGCAAGCGTGTGCTTGTCACGGGTGGATCAAAGGGCATTGGCCTTGCTTGCGCGGAATCCTTCGCGCGTGAGGGCTGCGATATTGTGCTTTCAGCGCGTGATGCGGCGGCACTCGCCACAGCCGCGGATAAGGTGCGTGCTTTGGCGCAGGTGCGGGTTGAAACGCTGGCCGCTGATCTTTCGCGGGTTGAAGAACGCGAAAGGCTGCATGCCGCTTTTCCGGATATTGATGTGCTGGTGAATAATGCCGGCGCCATTCCATCCGGGCGCTTGCAGGATATTTCCATCCAGCGCTGGCAGGAAGCCTGGAGCCTGAAGGTGTTTGGCTACATTCATCTGTGCCAACTCTATCTGCCGGCGATGGAAGCACGCAAGGCCGGCGCCGTAGTGAATATTATCGGCATGGCCGGGCGTTCACCCAAGGCGGGCTATATTTGCGGCGGCGCGGGCAATGCTTCGCTGATTGCCTTCACGCAGGCACTTGGCGCGGCGACGCAAGCCAATGGCGTGAAGGTTGTCGGCATCAATCCTGCCGTGACCAAGACCGATCGCATGATCACCCAGGCGCGCGTCAATGCAAAGCTGAAATTCGGCGATGAGGAACGCTGGGCGGAAACCATCACCGGCCTGCCCTTCAATCGCCCGATCGAATCAAGTGAAATCGCTGATCTGGCGGTGTTCCTGGCAAGCCCGCGTGGCGTTTACGTGAACGGCACGGTGGTGGATGTGGATGGCGGGGGGATGTGGCGCGCCTGACGCGTCACGCCCGCGCGGGCAAGCGCATCTCCGCCTTGCCCAGCGCCGCCAGCGCCGTTGCCACGATTTGCGGCGCATTCAGCCCCGCCTGATCATATTGCTTGCGCGGCGCGTCATGATCAATGAAGACATCGGGCAGGCACATGGGCCGTATTTTCAGCCCGCGATCCATCAGCCCGCGCGTAGCCAGATGATGCATGACAATGCCACCGAAGCCGAGCATGGAGCCTTCTTCGATCGTGATCAGTACTTCATGCTCACGTGCCAGGCGTTCTATCAAGGCGGTATCAAGCGGCTTGGCAAAACGCGCATCGGCAACCGTGCAGGAAAGCCCATGGCTTGCCAATTCATCAGCCGCCTTCAGGCATTCCTGTAAGCGTGCGCCATAGGATAGGATCGCAATCGCATTGCCTTCGCGCAGCACGCGGCCCTTGCCGATTTCCAGCACTGAACCGCGCTTGGGCAATTCCAGGCCAAAACCCTCACCGCGCGGATAGCGGAACGCCGAAGGCCGATCTTCAATCGCGGCGGCGGTTGCCACCATATGCATCAGCTCCACCTCATCGGCGGCGGCCATCAGCACCATATTGGGCAGGCAGCCGAGATAGGCGATATCGAAGGACCCCGCATGGGTCGCGCCATCCGCGCCAACCAAGCCCGCGCGATCCATGGCGAAGCGCACGGGCAAGGATTGCAGCGCCACATCATGCATGATCTGGTCATAGGCGCGCTGCAAAAAGGTGGAATAGATCGCGCAAAAGGGCTTGAGCCCTTCGGTCGCCAACCCCGCCGCGAAAGTCACCGCATGCTGTTCGGCGATGCCAACATCAAAACTCCTGCGCGGAAATTTCTTGGCGAATAGATCAAGCCCGGTGCCCGATGGCATGGCGGCATTGATGGCAAGGACACGTTCATCCGCTTCCGCCTCCGCGATCAGCGCATTGGCAAAAACCTTGGTGAAGGAAGGCGGGCCTGGCGGCGCCTTGGCCTGTTCGCCGGTAACGACATTGAACTTCACGACGCCATGGTATTTGTCGGGCGCCGCTTCCGCCGGCGCATAGCCCTTGCCCTTTTGTGTCACTACATGCAGCAGGATCGGGCCTTGGTGATCCGTATCGCGCAGATTGCGCAGAATGGGCAGCAAATGATCCAGATCATGCCCATCCAGGGGGCCCACGTAATAAAAACCCAATTCTTCAAACAGCGTGCCGCCGGTCAGCAGCCCGCGCGCATATTCATCCGCGCGCCGCGCCGCGCGTTCCAAAGGTGCCGGGAAACGCTTGGCAAGCCGCGCCATCATATCGCGTAGCGAAAGGAAGGGGCGCGATGAAATCAGCTTGGAAAGATACGCGCTCATCGCACCCACAGGCGGCGCAATGGACATGTCATTATCGTTGAGAATGACAATGAGGTTCGCTTTTGACGCGCCGGCATTATTCATGGCTTCATAAGCCATGCCGGCACTCATGGAGCCATCGCCGATGACGGCAATCACATGGCGGTCCTGGCCCTGCAATTGGCTGCCAATCGCCATGCCAAGCCCGGCGGAAATGCTGGTCGAGGAATGTGCGGCACCGAAGGGGTCGTAGGCGCTTTCACTGCGCCGGGTGAAGCCAGAAAGCCCACCGCTTTGGCGCAGCGTGCGGATGCGATCGCGCCGCCCTGTCAGGATCTTGTGCGGATAGGCCTGATGCCCGACATCCCAGATCAGGCGATCATGCGGCGTATCGAAAATCGCATGCACGGCCACGGTCAATTCAACCACACCCAGGGATGCGCCCAAATGCCCGCCGGTGACGGAAACGGCATCAATCGTCTCGGCGCGCAATTCATCGGCCAGACGCTTCAATTGGTCCGCCGAGAAATTTCGCAAATCGCTTGGGATATTGATGCGGTCAAGCAGCGGTGTGACAGGACGGTTCATTCAGCTTCTCCGCGTGATTGTGTAACCGGCCAGCGCACGCAAATGCGCTGCTGTTTCCCCAAAAGCATCCAAATGATCTTGCGCTTGCGCTGCCAGCCGTTCCGCTTGCAGCCTGGCGCGTTCAAGCCCCAAAAGCCCAACCAAAGTGGCCTTACCCGCATCGGCATCCTTGCCGGTGCGCTTGCCGGTTTCCTCGGCTGATGCGGTGGCATCCAGCACATCATCGGCAATCTGAAAGGCCGCGCCCAAATCGCGCCCATAAGCTGCCAGCGCATGGCGTTGCTGAATCGGCGCCTTGCCAAGAATGGCGCCAGCTTCGGCGGAAAATTCAATCAGCTTGCCGGTTTTCAGTAATTGGAGCCGGCCGATTTCGGCTTCTTCCAAAGGCCGGCCTGCTTCTTCGGCCAGCATATCCAGCATCTGCCCGCCACACATGCCCCGCGCGCCAGCCGCCCGCGCCAAGGCGCGGCAAAGTTCAGCCCGCACAGCGGGGTCGGCATGCGTGTCGGGTTCGCTCAAGACCAGAAAGGCCTGGGTTTGCAGCGCATCGCCGGCCAGCACAGCGGTTGCTTCATCAAAGGCGCGATGCACGGTGGGCTTGCCGCGGCGCAGATCATCATCATCCATGCAGGGCAGATCATCATGCACCAGCGAATAGGCATGCAGCATTTCAATCGCTGCTGCCACACGCAGCGCCGCATCGCGCGCCACGCCGAATTGCGCCGCGCCTTCCAGCACCAGAAAGCCGCGCAGCCTTTTGCCGCCGCCCATGCTGGCATAGCGCATGGCCTCATACAGCCTTGCCTCATCACCATCCGGTGGCGGGATCAGCGCATCCAGCGCCTGTTCAATTTCTGCCGCCGCCGATGCCATGGCGGTGGCGAATGCCTTGGCGGGGTCGGGCGTGGCAGCGGACATGCGGTGCTACTCCACGTCCCGCAAGGATGGCCCGGCGGGGCCGTCCACAATGGCTTGGATTTTTTGTTCAGCTTCCGCCAACTTCGCCTCACAATGGCGCTTCAGCGCTGCACCGCGCTGATAAGCGGTGACCGAGGCTTCCAACGCGCCCTTGCCGCTTTCCAATTCCCGCACAATGCCTTCAAGCTCCGCGAGGGCTTGCTCGAAGGAAAGGGCGGCGATATCGGACGGCGGAGGCACCGCCGTCTCATTGGGTGTACGTGCCATACTGTCAGCCTAGCCTTACATCTATCGAAATGTCTATTCCGGTTCGATGCCGGCGGTACGAATTGCTGAGGTCCAGCGCTGGGTCTCGGCCTTCACAAAGGCGGCGGCCTGTTCCGGGGTGGAGGTGGAAACCACCATCCCGAAGCCGGAAGACAGCCGATCACGCACATCGGCCTGTTCCCCGGCGCGGCGCACGGCGGCATTCAGGCGGGAAACCGCAATGGCCGGCGTGCCGGCGGGCACGAAAAGGCCGAACCAGGCGGTAATCTGATAGCCGGGCAGGTTGCCGGCCTCTGCCACGGTTGGAACCTCCGGCAGCATGGCCGAACGCTGGGGCGCGGTAATGCCAAGGATGCGGAGCTTCCCTTCGCGGGCCTGCGGCAGGATAACCAATTGATCCGCCACGAAAAGATCAACGCGCCCCGCCAGCAAATCCTGCACCGCCAAGGGCGAGGACCGATAAGGTACGCGCAGCATCTTGGCGCCGGCCATATGGGCCATAAGCTCGGTCGAAACCTGCTGGGAAGAAGACGCGGAGGCATAGGTGATGCCCTCGGGCTTCGCCTTCGCCTCGGCCAGCAATTCGGCCAGATTCTGCCAGCGCGATTCGGCCCGCACCGCTACCAACAGGGGAACGGAGCCGAGCGTGGAGACCGGGATGAAGGCATTATCCACATCATAAGGCACGCGCTTGAACAAAGCCCCGGCGGCGGCATTGGTGGAATTTGTGCCGATCAGCACGGTAAGGCCATCGGGCGTGGCGCGGGCCACGGCTTCGGCCCCGATCAGCCCGCTGGCGCCGGCGCGGTTTTCCACCACGACATTCTGGCCGAGCGTGTCACGCATTTTCTCGGTAAAGACGCGCGCGACCGTATCGGTGGCGGAACCAGGCGCGAAGGGCACAATGGCGCGCACCGGGCTGGGCGGCCAATCCTGCGCGGCGGCAAAGCGCGGGGCGAGCGCCGCTACAGGCAGGGCGGCGAGAAGATGACGACGGTGCATGGCGAACCTCTTTGTTTTGTGATGTGGAATTTGGGGGCGCGGGGCAGCACCGCGCAAGGGAGAACTTTTTTGTCGCGGATCGCGGGCGATCCGCCCTCAAACGCCGGCGCGCGCCTCCGCGCGCTTGGCTTCGCCGCATAAGCGGCGGCGCCCATTCGGGCGCTCGCCCGCCTGCAGCGGGCGTCACAGGCGCTCACGGTCCGAAGCCATTGCTGAACGCTAGCGCGCGGACATGCGCGGCGACCGAGGCGCCCAGCGCATCCAGATCATACCCGCCTTCCAGCACGGAAACCACGCGCCCGGATGCGTGGCGCGCAGCCAGCGCACAAAGTTCTTCCGTGATCCAGGCGAAATCCGCTTCCACCAGCCGAAGCTGCGCCAGCGGGTCCGCGACATGCGCGTCAAACCCGGCGGAGATGATCAGCAGCTCAGGCGCAAATTCATCCAAAGCGGGCAACATAAGCCTTTCCCACACGGCGCGAAACGCCGCGCCATCGGCGCCTGGCGGCAGCGTCGCGTTGAAGATATTGCCCACCCCGCGTTCTGTTGGTGCGCCAGTGCCGGGGTAAAGCGGCCATTGATGGGAAGATGCCAGCATCAGCGATGCATCCGCCTCAAAACAGGCTTGCGTGCCATTGCCGTGATGCACATCGAAATCCGCAACTGCCACGCGCGTCAGCCCATGCACAGCCTGCGCATGGCGCGCGGCAATCGCGGCATTGGCAAAGACGCAAAACCCCATGGGGCGGGCAGGCTCAGCGTGATGGCCGGGCGGGCGTGTGGCGCAAAAAGCGTGGCGGATGGGCCCGGTGCAGACCGCATCCACCGCCGCCACGGCAGCGCCGGCGCTGCGGAAGGCGGCTTCGATGCTGCCATGGGACAGGATGGTATCGGCATCCAAGGCCACGCGATCACCCTTGGCGGGCGCCGAATCCAGTATCGCTTGCAGATAGGCTTCGGGATGCACGCGGAGGATTTGTTCCTGCGTTGCGCGCGGCGCTTCGGTGCGCGGCAGGCTGCTGAAGGCTTCCGCTTCCAAGGCGCGGGTTACGGCACGCCAACGATCGGGGCATTCCGGGTGATGGGGGCCGGGATCATGCGCCAGGCAGGCGGCATGGGTAAGGATCAGCACGGTCATGCCGGCGTGTCGTCGCGCTTGCGAATGACGAAGCGATAGCTGCCCTGATCTTCGGAAAAGGCCAGCAGCGCATGGCCGGTTTCTCGGCAAAAGGCGTTGAAATCCGCAACCGAAGCCGGGTCGGTTGCCAGCACCGTCAGCCGCGCGCCGCCTGCCATGCCGCGCAGCGCCTTATTCGCCTTCAGCACAGGCAAGGGGCAGGTCAGGCCCTTCACATCCAGAATCGTCTCATTCATGTGTTGTCTTCCACCATGGCTTGCGTATCGCCGCCAGTTCAGGCTTGCGGCACCGCGCGCGCTTGACCAAATCTATTAGCATGAAACTCGGCATTGATCTGGGCGGCACCAAGACGGAAATCGTGGCCCTTGGCGATGATGGCGCTGTGTTGCTGCGCGAACGCAGCGCGAGCCCCGCGGAGTATGAGGGCGTTTTGGTTACCATCACGGGCTTGGTCGCGGAAGCCGAAGCGCGCCTTGGGCAGCGCGGCAGCATCGGCATTGGCATTCCGGGCAGCCTGAGCCCCGTGACGGGCCTGGTACGCAATGCCAATTCCCAGGCTTTGAATGGCCGCGCGCTTCAGCAGGATTTGGAAGCCCGGCTGGGGCGCGCGGTGCGCATCAGCAATGACGCGAATTGCCTAGCGATGAGTGAGGCTGCGGATGGTACCGGCGCGGGCTACCATACGGTTTTTGCGGTGATTCTGGGCACCGGGGTTGGTGCGGGCATTGTCTCGGGCGGGCGGATTCTGGATGGGCCGAATGGCACAGGCGGTGAATGGGGCCATGTGCCCTTGCCCTGGATGCGGCCTGAGGAGTTTCCCGGCCCGCGCTGCTGGTGCGGCCAGCATGGCTGCCTGGAAACCTTCCTGTCCGGCCCTGCCTTGGCAGCGGATTGCGATGGGGCGGGGGGGCGCGATGCGTCTGGCTTGCCACAACGCGCGGCGGCGGGCGATCAGCGCGCGCAAGCCGCCTTGGCGCGGCATGCGGATCGGCTGGCGCGGGCCTTGGCGATGATTGCCAATATCCTGGACCCGGATGTGATCGTGCTGGGCGGGGGTTTGGCCAACATGGCGCATCTGTATCGCGATGTGCCGGGGCTGATGGCGCGGCATGGCTTTGGGGATGTGGCGCGTACCCCGGTGGTGCAGGCGAAGCATGGCGATTCCTCGGGCGTCTTTGGCGCGGCTCGGCTTTGGGATGCGGCATGATTCTTCGCAGCTTCAAAGCCGGGGCGGTCTATTTCCTGCTGCTTTATGTGATTGGCTTTTTGCTGGGTGCGATGCGCGAATTGCTGCTGGCGCCGCGCCTTGGTGTGTTGGTGGCGAGTGCGCTTGAGGCGATCCCGATGTTCGCCGCCATTTTCCACTTCGCGCCGCTGATCGCGCGCCGCTTTGGCATCCCGCCCAAATCAGGCGGGCGCATCATCATGGGGTTGGCTGGGCTCACGCTGCTGATCGGTTCGGAAATCGCCATGACGCGCGCGATGCGCGGCCTTTCGCCCGAAGAATGGCTGGCGCATTTCGCAAGCTTCGAGGGCGCGATCTATGCGCTGCTGCTGGCGTGTTTTGCTGCCATGCCCTGGCTCAGGCGTTAAGGCATGCCCGCACTCTGCCGTGATTGCTTCCATCACGCGGCGGAGGATTTCGCGCGCTGCCCGGCTTGTGGTTCCAGGCGTGTTATCGCCCATCCCGATCTGTTCCGCCTGACCGTCGCGCATATTGATTGCGATGCCTTCTACGCCAGTGTCGAAAAGCGCGACCAGCCGGCATTGGCGACACGTCCGGTGATTGTGGGCGGCGGGACACGCGGCGTGGTGGCGGCGTGCTGCTATATCGCGCGGCTATCGGGTGTGCGGAGTGCGATGCCCATGTTCAAGGCGCGCGCCGCCTGCCCCGATGCGGTGGTGATCAAGCCTGATATCGCGAAATATGCCCGCGAAGGGGCACGCATCCGCGCCATGATGGAAGCGCTGACCCCGCTGGTGCAACCGCTTTCCATAGATGAGGCAGTGCTTGATCTGCGCGGGACCGAGGCTTTGCACAACGCGCCCCCCGCCGTGGTGCTGTCGCGCTTTACCCAGGCCGTCGAGCGTGAGGTTGGGGTCACGGTCTCGGTCGGCCTCGCGGCGAACCGGCTGATGGCGAAATTGGCGGCAGAACGCGACAAGCCGCGCGGCTTTGCCGTGATCGGCGCGGGCGAAGCGACCGCCTGGCTCGCACCGCAATCGGTTGCGGTGTTGCCTGGCGTGGGGCCGGCCATGGCCAAGCGGCTTGCGGCGGCGGGTTTTGTGCGCCTTGGGCAATTGGCAGCGCTGGATGCCCGCGCTGCCCTGGCGCGCTTTGGCACGGATGGGCCGGCGCTGGTGGCGCGGGCGCGGGGCGAGGATGACCGCCCCGTCAACCCAACGCGGGAGACCAAAAGCATCAGCGCCGAGACCACTTTTGATGCCGATATCGCCGCCTTGGATGCGCTAGAGGCACCGCTTTGGCGGCTGTGCGAAAAACTGGCACGCAGGCTCAAGGAAAAGGGGCTGGCGGCGGGGGGCGTGGTGCTGAAGCTGAAGGCCGCCGATTTCGCGCTGCGGACCCGGTCTCAGCGCCTTGCGGAGCCAAGCCTATTGCCGGAGGTGATTTTCGCCGCCGCACGCCCGCTATTGCAGAAGGAAGCCGATGGCACAGCGTTTCGGCTGATTGGCATTGGCGCCCAGCCCTTGGCGGCGGCGGATCAGGCGGATAGGGGCGATCTGGCAGACCCTGAGGCACCGCGCCGTGCCGCGCGCTGGAAGGCAATGGAGGCTTTGCGCGCACGCTTCGGCGAAGATGCGGTAATGGCCGGGCGTGGTTTCAAGGCAAAGCCAGCGCCAGTACCTGAAAAACCAGATGACGGCGGGTAACCCTTAGCGGCTGCGCGCTGGCGCCTGCGCCACTTCCTCAAAGGCCCGTACATCATCCGGGCGGAGAGATCGCGCATTGGACAGTAGAGGGCCACCCGGCCGCGGTGTGGCGGCGGTGCGAACATAACCGTTATCCGGGCGATCATAGATGAAGCCCTGGATCGGGTAGATACGACCCAGGTTTTCCTGATCTCGCCCCACCTGAACCCGAACCGAAGACCAGTCGTTGTTCAAGGAGACGTCAACCACTGAAACATCGGACATGATGGACCCGCGGCGAATGCCGGGGCCGCCCCAATTCGCGTGATGGATCAGCACTTCACGCGCGCTGATGACTTCCTGCACCACGGCAACATGGCCAGCCTGCATTTGGCTGGTGCGTGAGAAGGCCATGATCGCACCGGCTTCCGGCCTGTGACCGCGGGCATAAAGCCCGGCCGCGTTATGCCACCAATCGCCACCATTGCCGCGGATGGCCATGCCGGTGGCCTGACGCACATAAGGCACGCAGGAAATGCCGCCCGGATTGCTCATGGCGGAGCGTTGGGCCGGGGTGCGGGACTGGCGCGGTCCCTGAACGGTCTGGCTGGCCCGGACGGGTTGTGCCCGAACATCAGAGCGTGCCTGTGCAGGCCTCGCGGCTGGCCGCCCTGGCGCCGAAGCCTGCTGCTGACGAGAAGCGTTTGGCTTATTTTGCGGATTAGAAGGGCTGGCATCAGCTTGGTAGGAGACAATAGCCAAACCAATGACCATGCAGGCAGACGAAATGAGCCTAGCTGTCTTCATCGTTGATCAAAGCCCCCAAGCCGTTTTAGCGCCTCACGCGCTTTTGAAGTTGGTAAGCCGGGGTTTTCGCTTCGAACAAGCGGGCTGGCTGTAACTTTGTGAAATCTGGCGTGATTATCTGAAAGCAGCCGTTGCAGAATCACGATAATAGGAAGGTATCCAGATATTTTTGGCGGAAATGGGGCGAGGTCACAGTGTGGTGTCTTTCATGTCACGGTGTGCGCGGTGCGCGCTTCACGCCTTGATTCGGAGCCGCGACCACCCCGCCGGTCAGAATACCCCAAGCGATTGATCACGTTGGATAATCAGGCATGAATAAAGGATATTATTCTTAATTCTGTGATGTCCGAAACAAAAAAGCGGCGACCCCAGGGGGCCGCCGCCAGGCAAAACCTGCCTTTGGCCTGACTAGGCTGCTTGCAGGCGCTTGATCAATGCCTGGGTCGCTTCGCGGAGCTGCACTGCCTCATCCGCCACAGTACGGCTGGCCACGGTGATGCTGCCCATGGCCTTGCCGGCATCTTCCGCCATGCCAGACACACGGCCGATGGAACCCTCCAGCCCATCCACCGCCAGGGCGGCATTGCGCAGGCTGGATGCGATTTCCGCCGTAGTCGCGGATTGTTCCTCGACCGCCGCGGCAATGGCGGTGTTTTCGCCATCCAACTGGCTGATGCGCGACACGATATCGCCGATGACATTCACGACACCGCCAATGATATTCTGCATGGCGCCGATTTCGGTCTGGATGCTCTCAGTCGCCTTGGCCGATTGCGCGGCCAGGTTCTTCACCTCAGACGCCACCACGGCGAAGCCCTTGCCAGCTTCCCCAGCACGCGCTGATTCGATCGTGGCGTTGAGTGCCAGCAGATTGGTCTGCGCGGCAATCGTGCCGATGAGCCCCGTCACATCATTGATGCGGACGGATGCCGCATTCAGCCCATCCACCAGGCTGCTCACGCGACCAGCCTGTTCCGCCGCACCACGCGCGGTCTGCGCCACAGCAGTCACGCGGTTGGAGACTTCTGAAATCGCGACCGTGAGTTCCTCAGCCGCGGCGGAGACGAATTGGATGCCGTGATTGGCTTCCGTACCTTCATGCGCGGCTGAACGCGCCTGGGCCAGGGTCGCATCCGTGACGGAGGAAACCCTAGTCCCTTCCTGCACCAACATGGACGTGCTGTCGGACAAGGTGCTGACCGATTGGCCAACGGCGCGGTCCAGATCGCCCGCAATGCTTTGGATGGCGGCGCGGCGCGCCGCTTCCATTTCCGCGCCACGTGACGCTTCCGCGGCGCGCAGCTTTTCGGCTTCGATCAGGCCTTCGCGGAAGACAGTGGCGGCGCGCGCCATTTCACCCACTTCATCCTGACGCTCCGTGCCCTGGAATTCCTTGGAAAGATCGCCCTTCGACATAGTTTCCATGCCTGCGGCCAGGGTCCCAAGCGGGCCTGTCACACGTGCAACCACAACCCAGCCAGCGGCAATCAGCGCGGCGAGCGAGAAAAGCCCCAGCAATGCAATGATCAGCGTTGCCTGAGTGACCGAAGTCACCTCATTCGCGACCTTGTCATTGGTTTCGGCCACGATGGTATCCATCATGCCGCCGATCGATTCTGTGAAGGGATCAATCGCCTGATAGAGACGTTCCTTGATGAGCTCTTCAAGCTGCGTACTGTTCTTCGCAGCCGCAATGCGCACCAGATCCTGGGTCACCTGTTCGGCTGGAGCACGGCGTTCACGCGCTTGGGCAAAGGCTTCCTGCACGCTTGGCGGCAATTCAGCCTGTGTCAGCGCAGTCCAGGCGCGGTTGATGTTCTTCACCGCGTCGGCAAGGCTTGTCGCACCTTCTTCCCAGGTGAAATTGCCATTGCGGATCTTGTGGGACGCATCCACCACGAAAACCGCATAGGCATCGGACAACGCCTTCAGGTCAATCAACGGTGCGACAGCATTCGCCTTGATTTCGGTGAAGCTCTGCGCGTTGTGGCGCATGGACACCCAGGCGTAGATGGCGGCACCGGCATTGACCGCGCCGATCATCGCAAGGATGGTGAGCAGAAGGGGAGCAATTCTGATACGCATCGTTTGGCGTACTCCTTTCTTGAGACTGCTGCATTGTGAGGGCAGCGTCCTTGCTGAAAGGTGACCAGGAGTCTTGACACCAAAAATTTTGGGCGGCTCAGTGGTGATAGATTTCTTGCTGTGGACAGTGATTTCAGGGTGGTTTTCGCTTGTTTACGCAGCAGGGGATTACCCAAATCCTAATTCACCCTTGCGATTACAAAAGCGCTGTCTGACGCCATCCTTAAAATTGGCATAAAATGCACATGTGATGAGCATATGTGATACGCGTAGTGCAAATCTGCGCTCAGACGCTTTGGCTAAACAAGTTAACGCTCAACACCTTCTGGGTTTCGACAAAATCATTGTTGCGCGAAAAAATACGGGTTGGACCAGGCGCGCTTGCCGGCCGCATCGGCCACCACGACCCGCGCAAAGCCACCATCGCGCAGCTTTCCAAGTGGCAAGACTGCCCGCGTCTGCAAGGGCGCCACCGCTTGCGCTGCGGATGACCCGCGCCCGAGGACGATAATGCTGGAAGCGGGGCTGCACTGCACCTCAACGCTGTCCTCACCCCACAGGATGCCCTCAATGCGCGGGCCTTGGCTTGCGTAGAAATGCCCGGCCTTGAGCGCGGCCAGCAGCGCTTCCGGTTCATTTTCGGTCGCCTTCACCATGACCCAACCGCCGAACCAATCTTCACAGGCGAAATGCGCATCATCCACGGCAATCAGGGAAAGGCGTCTGCCATCCGTCAACAGCCGATCCGCCAGAAAGGCGCCGCCGCCGCGATCGGTCCGCACCTGGCTGGTGTGATTGTAGATCTCAACGGCATGGGCCGCCGCCATGCTATGCCCGTCTGCCGCCGTCAGCCCGTACCAGCCGGGATGCGCGATGGCGACAAAAGCGCCAGCATCAGCGCAGCGTTGCGCCAGCGCCTGACCATTTTCCCCAGGCGGTGTTGGCGCGAAGTCCAGCGGCAGGCCCACTGCCAATATGTGCCAAATCTCCCCTAGGGAGGTCGCGGGCGCATGAACCTCAGCCCCCAGCAGCGTGGTGAAGCCAGGCGCGCGGAAGCGGCGCGTATCGGCGATAGGGAAATTGTAGCGCGCCATGAAATGATCCGTCAGCGCCATGAAATCATAACCGCCATGGCGATAGGTCTCCACCACATCCTCCGGCGGGCGCTTGCCGTCAGACAGCGTAGAATGGGTATGGACATTGCCCTTCAGGAAACGCCCCGGCGCGGCAAAGACAGGATCTAGCTGCATCAGGGGCCTCCACCACCAGTAGGTTTTCTTCCCGGCCTTCCTACCGCCTAAACGCCAATCATGAAATTGCGCCAAGGGCCTGGGGGCAGGGTATCTCTCTGACGCGCAGCATGGGGCAGGAAATTTCGTTGAGTAACCGCCAGAGGAAAAGAAAATCTTTCTTTTTTCGGGCCCTTGCGCTGGCTTCAAGATGGGCTTTTTTCTTGTGAAACTTTGGAGAAGCCGCATGTCGAAGGTCTTTGTCATTCACGAAAATGACGCCTGGGTGGAACCGCTGCGCGCGGCCTTTGCCCGTATAGGCACGCCTTATGAGGAATGGTTCCTGGATGAAGGCGTGCTGGACCTGACCACGCCGCCGCCCGAGGGCGTTTTCTATAATCGCATGAGCGCTTCTTCCCATACGCGCGGCCATACCCATGCCCCGGAATATGCCGGGGCAGTGATTGAGCATTTGGAACGCCATGGGCGGCTTGTGGTGAATGGCCGGCGCGCTTTGCAGTTGGAACTGTCAAAAGTTGCGCAATATGCCGCGCTGGCCGGCTTTGATATCCCAACCCCGCCGACCATCGCCGTGGTGGGGACGCAGCATCTTGTCGCGGCGGCGGAAAAGCTCGGCTTTCCGGTCATCCTGAAGCATAACCGTGCCGGCAAGGGCTTGGGCGTGCAATTGATTTTAAGTGCGGCGGCGTTGCGCGAAGCGGTGGCGAAAATAGCCGCCGATCCTGATCCTTTCGCCGCGCCGCGTGATGGCGTGTGGCTGGTGCAGCGCTACATCGAAGCGCCGGAGCCCTTCATCACGCGGGCTGAATTCATCAATGGCAAATTCCTCTACGCCGTGCGCGTGGATACCTCTGAGGGGTTTGAGCTGTGCCCGGCCGATGTCTGCGCCATTGAACCTGGCGCGGTATGCCCCGCCGTGGCACCGGGCGAGAAATTCCGCATCATTGAAGGCTTCACCCACCCCTTACTGTCGCGCATGGAAGCCGTTTTGCGCGCCAATGGCGTTGGCGTCGGCGCGATTGAATTCATCACGGATCGCGCCGAAAATACCTTCGCCTATGATGTGAATACCAATACGAATTACAACAGCGATGCTGAAGCCCGTGCCGGGCTTTCCGGCATGGGCGCCATTGCGCAATTCCTGACAGGCTTGCTGCAGCAGCAACAGGCCAAGGCAGCCTGAGCTTCGGCTGTTTCAGCCGAAGGTGCTAAGCAGATCATCCACCTGTGCAGCCGTCAGGCTGCGCGCGCCGGCACCACGCAGCAGCAAGGCAAGTCGCGCGGCTTCTTCCAATTCCTCCGCCGCATGCACGGCATCTTCCAAAGTGTGGCCGGAAACTACCGGGCCGTGATTGGCGAGCAGCACGGCCTTCGCGCCCTTCGCGGCTTCATGGATGTCGCTTTCCATCGCGCCATCGCCAGGGCGGTAATAGCGGATCACAGGCAGGTTCCGCCCAACGCGCATGACGAAATAGGGCGTGAGCGGCGGGATGGGCGCGACTTCCCCAGGTTCGGCAAGGCAGGCAATGGCGGTCGCATGCGTTGAATGCAAATGCACCACCGCCCCCGCATCGGGCCGCGCCGTCAGCACCGCGCGATGCATGAAGACTTCCTTGGATGGCTTGTCGCCCGAAACATGCGCAAAATCAGGCGCGAGCTTCGAAATGCGCGCGGGATCAAGCCGCCCCAGGCAGGAATTGGTCGGTGTCATCAAAAACCCGTCCGGCAGGCGCACGCTGATATTCCCCGCCGTCCCCACCGAATAGCCGCGCGCAAAAAGCGAGGCACCAAGGCCGGCAAGTTGCGCGCGTAGCGCCGCCTCATCCATGATCGAACGCCTTCAGGAAGAAATCACGCGCACCGAAATTGCCGGACTTCAAGGCAAGATGTAGCCCGCGCGGCTCGGCAAAAGTCCAGGGCACGCCCGGATCAATCTCTGGTCCGATACGCAGCGCCGTGACGCCAAGGCGCTGCACAACGGCGCCGGAGGTTTCTCCGCCCGCCACCACAAGCCGTCCGACGCCGCGCGCGACCAACTCTTCGGCAATTGCGGCCATGGCGGTTTCGATCAAGGCACCTGCAGCATCGCGCCCAAGTTTTGCCTGCAAGGCTGCAACCTTTTCCGGCGGCGCGCTCGCGGCAATCACCACCGGGCGATCCGCCGCCAATTTGCCCGCCACCCATTCCAGCGCCCGGGCCGTGAGCGCCGCCGCATCAGGTGTGGCGAGCGCATCCAATTCCAGCACCGGCACGTGATCGCGCGCGAGGCCGATTTGCCCGAGTGTCGCGCGTGAACAGGACCCCGCCACCACAGCCGCCATGCCCTGCATGGGCGGCAGGCTGGCCGCATCGCCGCGTGTTGGCAGCAGCCCAGCGCGGCGGAAATTCTCAGGCAGGCCCATCGCCACACCGGAACCGCCGGTGATCAGCGCGTGTTGCGCCGCCGCCTCACCAATCGCGAGCAAATGCTGGTCCGTCACCGCATCCACAATCGCGTAGCGCCGGCCTTGTTCGGCCAAGCGCATCATGGCTTGCCGCGTGGCCGCCGCACCTTGTTCAACGGTGGTGAAGGGCACGAGGCCGACCGCGCCATCGGTTTGCCGGCCCAGCACGCGCACCAGATTGGCATCCGTCATCGGCGTCAGCGGATGGTTTTCCATGCCACTTTCATTCAGCAACGCATTGCCGACGAAAAGATGGCCCAGATAAATCGTGCGCCCATTCGTCGGAAAGGCCGGACAAGCCAACGCAAAGCCTGACCCCAGGCGCTTCAGCAGCGCATCCGCGACAGGCCCGATATTACCCTGATCCGTGCTGTCAAAGGTCGAGCAATATTTCCAGAAAATCTGTTTGGCACCCGCGGCCAGCAACGCATCACAAGCGGCGAGTGATTGCGCCACGGCTTCACCAACCGGCGCGGTGCGCGATTTCAACGCAATGATCACGGCATCCGCTTCCGGCAGGGGGCCGGTCGCCACGCCAATCACCTGCACGGCAGTCATGCCGCCTTTGACAAGGGTATTCGCGAGGTCCGTCGCCCCCGTGAAATCATCCGCGATGCAGCCAAGCAAAAGGGGCATAATCGTCTACCTTGCAGGAGGAAGGGCGAGGAAATCCTGATGACCAATGCGCACGGCAAGCTGCCCGGCATCGGCTTGGTCGCGCCGCGCCTCAAGCCAATCCAGAATGGCTTCCGCATCGCGCCTTTCCCAGCCGAGTGCGGCCATGCCATGGCCATCGGCAATGGCGCGGGTGAAGGCGCGGGCGCGGCGATCCACCACCCAATCGCTCGATGCGCGATGAATGGCATAGCCATGCGCGGCAAAGGCTTCCGCCATCACAGCGGGTGCCTGTGGGCCCAGTGATGCGCCACCAAAACCTTTGTCGCGCGCTTGGTCACGGCGAAAGCCGCGCGCCACCAAAGCATCGGCAGGATAGGGCGGGCTGAAACGCTCACGGCCGGTCACATTCAGCGCAGCGTAGAAGGGCAAGCGGCGCGCGGCGCAGGCGGCGGCCATGGCTTCCACCCAGCCGCGTGAGACAAGATCACAGAGCGCGGTGCTCACCACCGCATCTACGCGTTCCAAGGGCAGATTGGCCGGCGCTGCGGCAAGATCAGCGAGGATGGCTTCAACGCGCCAGGCACCATGGGGCGCATGCACCAAAAGCGCGCTGCGCCCTGGATTGGTGGTGGGCCAGCCGACAGCCTCTGCCCGTTCAGCGATGGTATCAAAGGCGCGGGCGAGCAATTCCGCATCGCTATCCACCAGCGTCCAGCTTTGCGCGCGGCCAATGAAATGGCCAAGCCAGCGCAGCAAGCTACCCGTGCCAGCGCCCAAATCAAGCAGGCGCGGTCTTGCGGGTAGGGAAGCCGCGAGCATCGCCGCCAATTCTGCATTGCGTGCGACGGCATCATGCGGTTCACGCAGATCGAGCCAATCGCCATCGAATTCTTCAGCCATGATCAAGCGCTTTCAGGAAAGCCACGGCACGATCGGACCAGCGTGGCAGCGCCTGCCCCGCGCGCCAGGATGCTGCGGCCATATCGGCACGCAAGGCGGTATCGAAAATCGGTCGGCGCATGGCGCGTGACAGCGCGTTATGATCATCCACGGCGGCAATCACGGCGGCATCTTCCGGCACAATATCGGCAATCGCACCGCCGGCGGTAATCGCCATGGGCAGGCCGCGCGCCATCGCCTCAGCCGCCGCCATGCCATAGCCTTCATAGCGTGTGGCGAGCGCGAAAAGATCAGCGCGCGCATATTCCGCTTCCAAAGCGGCATCGGGCAGCGCACCCAGGAAGCGCACGCGTTGCGCAATGCCAAGCTCGGCGGCCAGCACGCGCAGCCCATCGGCATGCACGGGATCGCGTGTGGCATCGCCGGCGATGGCAAGCGACCATTCAAGATCGGTCAGACGCGCAAGGGCGCGCAGCAGCACATCATGCCCCTTGCGCGGCACGAGCAAGCCAATGCTGAGGATGGCGCAACCGGGACCGGCGGAACCCACCGCGCGCGGCGCGGCATCCGTGCCTGGCTCAACCACGCTGATGCGCGCGTGATCCACACCGAATCCTTCGGGCAAATCCCGCGCTGTGAGGGTTGATGTGGTGATGATGCGCGCACAGGTGCTGAACAAGACGCGTTCGGCGGCCTTCAAGGCTTCGCGCTGGCCTTCCGGGGCGCCGGTTTCAAGCGCGGTCGGGTGATGGATCAGCGCCGTTGCGCTGCGGCGGGTCAATTCATCGGCGAAGGGCAAAAAAGCGGGTAAGCCGAGCCCATCAATCACGATGCGCGCACCGGCGGGAATGGCGGCGAGTGCGGCGCGCGCCGCTTCGGTCGCGGTTTCATCCGGAAAGGGATGGCGCCCCGCCAATTCCACCACATGCACATCCTGTCCAAGTACGCGCAGCCCTTCGACCATGCGGCGATCATAGATATAGCCGCCGGAAATCGCGCTGAAGGGCGCGGGGACGAGAAGGTGGATGGCGCCGGTCATGGGGGGCTTTGGGTACCTTGCTGATGCATCCATGGGTCTATCACCGCTATGCCGCAACCCGCAAAATCGGCGGTGTTGCGTGTCGCGATGGCGGCCTGCCGGGCGCGGGCAATGGCGGCGATTTGGCAGTCAGCGAGGCTGATCGGGCGGCCTGCGGCGCGCCGTTCCCGAAACACCAAAGCGAAGGCTTGGGCGGCGGCGCTATCAAAAGGCAGGATGCGGCCCGCGAAATCCTCGGCGATCATGGCATCAATCGCGGCCATCAATTGGTCGTGGCGCCTGCCGGCGGGCAGCATGGCGGCACCGCGGCGCAATTCCGCCTCTCCAATCGCGCTCAGATACAAATCATGCGCTTCCTGCGCGGCGAACCAAGCCAGCACGGCCTCGGTTGGTGCAGGGCGCATGAGTTCGGAAACCACATTCGTATCCAGCAGGATCATGCGCGCTTCAGTCGAGGCGCGGCGGTGCCGGCATGGGCTCTCGGTCCGGCAATTCCAGTTCAACGCCGCCGAGCGCGACGAAACGGCGATGGATGGCCTCGCCCAGGTTTGGGGCTGGGGCGGGGCGGCTCATGGCCTGGCGGAGGATATCGCGCGCTTCTTCCTCCATGGAACGGCCATGTTCGGCGGCACGGATGCGCAGGCTCCGCTTCAGCGCCTCATCAAGATTGCGGATGGTGATGCTGGCCATGTTGGCGCCCTTTTTTGTACAATCATTGTAATCATTGATTGCGCTGAAATCAAGCGAGACGTTGGCAGCGATCAACTCAGGCCGGCGGCGCCTCACCCGGTGCGGCTTCGTAGGCGGCCCAGGCGATATGGCTTTCGCGCAGCAGCACCTTAAGCCCCGTCACCGCCTTGCCGCCCGCGCCCAAGCGGCCTTCAGCCAGCGCGGCCGACAGGCAGCGATGGATATGCAGGCAAAGATATTCGGTGGTGGTGTTTTGTCCTGCGAAAATCGGTTCCGCATCCAGATTGCGATAATCGAAGCCATCCAGAATGTGGCGTAGTTCCACCTTGGCCGCGGCGATATCCACCAGCAGATTGAGCGGATCGAGCTTCGGCGCGCGGAACTCCGCCTCCACAATGAAGGTCGCGCCATGCAGGCGCTGCGCGGGGCCGAATTCCGCGCCGCGGAAGGAATGGGCGATCATGACGTGATCAACAACGGTCAGGCTGAACATGGCGGGGGTGTTCCTATGCGGTTCGGCGCTTCATGCACCATAGGTCACCAGCGGGCAAAGCGGCGCAGGCTGGCTGGGGGCAGGGTTCAGCAGACCGGGTAGGGCTTGTGGCAAATCATCGAAGCTTGTGGCGGGGCCGATCAGCGCCTCAAGCGCCGGATCAGCCAGCAGGCCAAGCGCCTGGGCCATGCGCTGCCCAAAACTGCGGCGCCCGCGCATGGCGGGCGCGACGGCGCCAACCTGACTTGAAATCAGGCGAAGGCGGCGGGAGTGGAAGGCTTCACCCAAGGGCAGCGCCACTTCCTGCGCGCCGAACCAGGAGGCTTCGATGATCCTCGCTTCAAACGCTGCACATTGCAGGGCTTGGCGCAGCCCAGCGGGATTGGCGCTGGCGTGGATGATCAATTCCTGATCGGTGGGCGCGGCTTCGGGGGATGCAAAGGTGGCGCCCAGCTTTTCCGCAATGGCGCGGCGTGACGCATCTGGGTCTATGATCGTCACCGCCATGGCGGGAATGCGCGCCAGCAGATAGGCCACCAGCAGCCCAACCACGCCAGCGCCAATCACCAAGGCACGCTCTCCCGCCAAAGGCTCAGCGTCCCACAGGATATTCAGCGCGGTTTCCATATTGGCGCCGAGCACGGCGCGGTGATCTGGCACTGTATCCGGGATGGGGCTGCTCATGGCAGCGGGCGCAAGGAAAATATCCTGATGCGGGTGGAGGCAAAACACGCGTGTGCCTTGCAATTCGGCGGGGCCTTCGATGACGCGTGCCACGGCGCTGTAGCCATATTTCACCGGGAAGGGGAAATCGCCCGCCTGCAGGGGGCAGCGCATCACGCCCCATTGGTTTTCCGGCACCTTGCCGGCGAGCACGAGGCGCTCCGTGCCGCGCGATATGCCCGATGCCAGCATGCGCGCCAGCACCTGATCCGGTGCGCGCGCGGGCAGGGCTTCGCTGCGGAGCTCCGCGACACCGGGGGCAATCGTCCATAAGGCGCGCGCTTTGGTCATGGATGGCCCCCAGGCTTGGCGCGATCCAGCGCGGCATCAATCAGGATATCGGGCGCGATATCATGCACGCGCCAGGTAAAGCGCAGCCCATCAGCGATGCGCGCCACTTCCGGCAGGGTGAAAGCCGGAATGCCGGAACCGAGCAGCACGGGGGCCACGGTGACATGCAGCCGATCAAGACAACCAGCCGCCAAAAAGCGGGAGACGGTCAGCCCGCCGCCTTCAACAAATACCCGGCTGGCGCCGCGCGCCTTGAGCGCCGCAAGCAAGGGTGGGAGCGCGAGACCTCCGCCCGGGGCGCGCGGCAGGCGCAAAACCTCGGCCAAGCCGTGATGGTCAGCCCCGCCGGCATCGGCAGCGCAGACCAACAAGGTGGGCGGCCCGCTTTGGAAAATGCCGTAATCGGTGGAGAGTTTACGGTCCGTATCCAGCACCACGCGGAGCGGGTCCGGCCCCGGCACTTCGCGGGTGGTGAGGCGCGGATTGTCATGGCGCACCGTGCCCGCGCCGACCACCACGGCATGGCAAAGGGCGCGCAGCCGATGGGTGTGCAGGATATCGCCGGGGCCGCCGATCCATTGGCTTGACCCGGCAGCGGTCGCGATCCGGCCATCCAGCGTTTGCGCGAGCCGACCGATCACGCGGCAGCCATCAGGCGCTGCGGGCGGCGCCAGCACCGCGCCGAATAGCGCGGCAAGCGGGCCATCCGGCAAGGCCGCGCCCGCGCCATCGCGAAGCGCGAGCAGGGCTGACCAATCGGCGGCGGCGGTGGCGGATTCCATCGGAGCCTAAATGCCCGAGCGGGGCGTGGTGCGCCAGAGCATTTGCAGTTGGCTTTGAATTGACCGCTTGGGAGAGCCTCTTCGCACTCCGGCAAAAGCCCAGCGCTTCCCATTCACCGTGAAGGAGCTGGGCTGATCATCAGGGGCGACGCAGATTGTTGCGTGCAAGTAAAAATTATTGACCCATCCTGTAGTCCCTGTTATTCGGATCGAAGCTTCTACTTCTCATGGAGAAAATCATGGGGTTTAAGAGCGTCAGCGAAAATGCGGCTATCAACGGAAGCGACGGTGGCAA
>Ga0194123_10001081_pt1 | contig 43767 bp, 38 predicted proteins | sample TA2MahsurfametaG_5_FD_155479 | JGI IMG/M metagenome (GOLD analysis project Ga0194123, IMG submission 155479) | Freshwater microbial communities from Lake Tanganyika, Tanzania - TA2015023 Mahale A surface | ecosystem: Environmental > Aquatic > Freshwater > Lake | place: Tanzania: Lake Tanganyika... | reverse complement strand
GGGTACCCCGTTCATCCTGGAGGTCTAATGGGGATGGCGCCTCCAATGCATGCTGGAATAGGAATGAGCTTTCATCGCAAGCCGAAAGATCCAGCTTTAGAAGCACAAAAGAAACAAGAGAAAGCGATGAAGAAGCAACAGAAGGCGCAAGAGAAAGCGATGAAGAAACAGCAAAAAGATGCTGAAAAGCAACGTAAAGCAGCAGAAAAGGCACAGAAAAAGTCAATGAAAAGGTCCTCAAGTTCACATCGTGTTGCGGCCCACTAAAGAAATACGATACTTGATTTTAGAAAGGGGGGACATATGTTGTCCCCCCTTTTTTTTTCCTAAAATAACTTAAAGTTGGTCGTTATATTTTTCTAGATTCACACATCTTTAATCACTTGTTGGCTATTCTAAAAGAAGGATTTGTATCAATGATGGGGCCAACAATGAACAGTAATTTAAAATTTACAGCCTATTTAAGTCTTTTTCTGTTGCCTGCTAGGTTGGTTCTAGGCGTAGAAATAATGAATCAAAATTCAAATAATACTCTTACTTTTGAGCCTGAAAGTTATTTTGGGTATTCATCTAATGTCTTAGATGTAAATGAAGTTGGTGATGATAACGATGATATCTTTAATGATGATGAGGAGGCTGTAGGGGAGTATTCACCGGCAGAAGAAATGCCCCTTCTTGAAGATTTACCACCCTTACCTCCCCCCCCAACCTATGTACCTCCTCCCAGTGAGGGAGATAAAGAAAATGCTCCTTTGAATTCAGATCAAGCATCTTCACTTCCCTATGCTCCCGATTCCATGGAGCCTGGTGAGCCCTCTGCGGAGGCTATTCCTTTTTCTGAAGGACAGCTTCCACAGGAAGCCATTCCTCATCCACCCTCTGACTTGCAAGGAGCTCCACCAGATCCTGTGAACAATAACTCTTACAGCCCGCAGCAAGCAGAACAAACTCCCGTCATGGGTGGTGGAGGAGTCGATGAAGACCCTCTTTTAACACACGCATCACCTGATGAGCACGGAAATTATACTGAGTAATCACACTTTCTATCGGACGATGTTTTTAGGTATCGGATAATAAATTCTTTAAGACAGCATTTAGACACTGTAGGCCCCTGGGAGTGGCTTTAAGGGTTGTCTCATTCATCACCAAATATCCTTCCTGAATAAGGGCATATAAGGCGGCTTGATTAAGGATTGAGTGTTTGAACAAAGGGGAGTTTGCAAGGCTAATCCCAGTTGTGAGACGCAATCCCATCATGAGGGCCTCTGTTGCTTGTTCTTGTGGCGTTAAAAGGAGAGCTTCTTCTTCTCCTGATCCCTCTCTTACTTTTTTAAGCCATGTTTCAGGTGCTCGATAGTGCTTTGTTGCTAATTTGTCTTTACCTCTTGTTACGCGCCCATGAGCACCAGGACCTATCCCTGCATAATCATCATACTTCCAGTAACTTAAATTATGGCGTGATTGCGCTCCTGGGCGCGCATAATTAGAAATCTCATAGGCCGGCAAACCTGCAGCGTTGGTTTTAGCTTGCGTCCATTCGTACAGATCTGCTGCAAGATCTTCCCCAGGTATGGAAAGTTCACCCCGTTCATAGAGAGGTGCAAAAGCTGTACCTGGTTCAATTGTTAATTGATACAGTGATAAATGCTCTGTTCCATAGGCGAGGGCTTTTTCCAGTTCCTGCTTCCAACTGTCAAGTGTCTGGTTGGGTCGGGCATAAATTAAATCAAAAGAAACTCGTTTAAAGATTTTCATGGCTGTTGCAAGGGCTAAGAGAGCTTCTTGCGTCGTATGATGGCGACCAAGCTTTTTGAGATCAGGATCATTCAAAGCCTGTATGCCCAGGGAAACACGATTGACACCAGCTTGTTTTACTTCTTGAAATCGACTGACTTCAACAGAGGTGGGATTGGCCTCGAGTGTAATCTCTAAATTGGGGGCGACAGACCAATGGTGTAGGGCGCGACTGATCAAAGCTTCAACGGTTTTAGGGCGCATAAGGGAGGGAGTGCCTCCTCCAAAGAAAATACTGGTTAAATGCCTGGAACCAAGGTTTTGGGCTATACGATCCATTTCCATCACCAGTGCTTTTTCCCAAAGATCTTCATCGATGGAGGTTCTAACGTGGCTATTAAAATCACAATAAGGACACTTCGAAAGACAAAAAGGCCAATGAATGTATAGAGCAAGATTTGCAGCATTATGCATGGGAAGAAAAACACGTCCGCATTAGGTTTTGAAGGGCATTTGCGCGATGGGATATTTGTTGTTTTTCGTGGGAGGACATTTCAGCAAATGTAAGAAAATGTCCCTCAGGAATAAAAATAGGATCATAACCGAAGCCATTATTACCCCGTGGAGGAAAAGCCAGATGACCATGGACCTTACCTTCAACAGTCACATCAGATCCATTTGGCCAGACCAAACTTAAAGTACAGACAAAATAGGCCGAGAGGTCTTCTTTATCAGCCATTTCACTTGCCACACGTTCGATGGCATATGAAAAATCTCGTGTTCCATCAGGTTTTTGGGCCCAGCGGGCAGAATAAATGCCAGGTTGGCCGTCTAAGGCTGGGATGACAAGTCCAGAATCGTCTGCAAGACAAGCAAGACCAGAGGCTTTCATTCCCTCGGTTGCTTTAAGATGCGCGTTTTCTGCAAAGGTTGTGCCGGTTTCTTCGGGTTCTGTTAAATTCAAGCTTGCTGAAGAAATAACAGAAATGCCCAAAGGTCCAAGCAAAGCAGTAATTTCCCTAATTTTATCTGGGTTATGACTGGCAATAAGAAGTTTAGAATCTTGGAAGAGGGGCATTTGCTTTTGAGAACTACATTTGACTTAATATAAACACCGTTAATCTTATACTTTTCTTTCCGAAAAGCGTATGAGTATTTATAGGCTGTTATTTATAAGATTTAAAGCTTTATTTTCGTTCAAAATATTGAATTCTTAAAATTATATTAATTATTAGAAAGTCTAGGGTTACTTTCGATAATTTGTAAGATTATTTGAGGAGTGTGTCATGAAAGTTTTATATGATAGGGAAATGAAGTCAGTTATTGGGGGAGCTGCAGCAGTTGAATATAGTTTAATAGTTGCGGTAGTTGGGGCATTAATTGGTCAGTCAAATGGGCAAGCTCCTGTAGATAATATTTTAGAAAATTTATCGAACCATATTGGTGGGCCAAATACTTAGGTATATAAATACTTAGGTTTAAATTATTAACTGAGAAAAAATCGCAGTAGTCCCTCTTTAATTAAAAGGGAGGAATTCCTGTTTTTTGCTCAGCCTATGTTTTTGTAAGCTTTTTGGGTACAAAAATGCCTTTGTATAAACCTGATTTTTGAAAAAGAAGGTTTAGCCCCATTGGAGGGTAAGATAAATATAGAAAAAAATTAAAAACCCAGCTTAAATCTTTTCGAAAAGCCTCTCTAAGGAAAAACTCTAGTATATGAAATCTAAAGACCATCCCTTATAACACAGAAAACTCCCTACGCCGAGCGTAAGCAAAGCTGTAATATAATATGGAAACGTGCTTTGTACCCATTTTTTATTTAGTTTTACGCCCAATCGAGGAAATAACACGCGTAAGATTCCTTTTAACAAAGTGGTCCATCCTATGATTGTAATAATAACTTTCCAATCGTAGGTCCAAATATTATGACTCAATACAAGGAGGAGACCCATTATAAGAGCCATAAATCCTGTAACAAACAGGAGAGAAGGGTTGTCCATTATATCAATAAAAATGGCTCGAATTTGTCGGACATGAGCTAATAAAGCAAGGCTAATAATGATGAAATAGAGACCCAGAAACTTTGATAAAAATAGTGAAATATCCATTCATTTCCACTCCATTTAAGATAGTTCTATAAGAAGTGTAGGATGCTGTTAAAACGAAGGCAATCTATTCTGTGTTTGATTCTTAATTGAATTAACTTATTTTCAGAGCGTCCCGTTGCAATTGAATGAGCTCTTTGGCCCCCTTTTTGGCGAGCTCTAGCATTTTTTTAAAGGCTTCATCTCCAAAGGATCGCTTTTCTGCTGTGGCTTGAATTTCAATTAAGTTACCAGACCCTGTGATAACAAAATTCGCGTCTACTTCAGCATTAGAATCTTCCAAATAGTCAAGATCCAAAAGGGGTTCATCTTTTACTATTCCACAGGAAATGGCTGCAACTTGATCAAGAAGGGGCATGCGTGTGAGAATTTTATTTTTAACTAAGGTATCTAAGGCTTGATGAAGAGCAACATAGGCTCCCGTAATACTTGCCGTTCGTGTACCTCCGTCTGCTTGGATCACATCGCAATCAATTTTAATTTGCCTCTCACCGAGCGCAGAGAGATCGACAATGGCACGCAATGAACGCCCAATGAGCCGCTGAATTTCTTGGGTCCTTCCTGATTGTTTGCCTTTTGAAGCCTCTCGATCAACTCGTTGATGGGTTGAACGTGGGAGCATGCCATATTCCGCAGTAATCCAACCAGTTCCAGAGTTTCGTAAAAAGGGAGGTACTTTCTCTTCAACAGTTGCTGTACAAATCACATGGGTATCACCAAATTTTGCAAAACACGATCCTTCAGCATGCTTTGTAAAGTTTGGCCCTAAGAAAATAGTGCGTAATTCATCAGTTTGTCTTTTGTTTGTGCGCATAATGACCAGTCTACTCCCTTGACTTTTTGTTGTTTTTTTACTACATCTTAAATGCAAATGAAAGGCTAATACATGTCATTGACAATAGCAGAATTAAATACACGCTCAATAGAGATTTTCCGTGAACTTGTGGATGCCTATGTCGAAACAGGGGAACCAGTAGGTTCGCGTACCCTTTCGCGTCGCCTCAAAACGGCACTTTCTCCGGCAACGATCCGTAATGTAATGGCTGACTTGGAAGAAGCAGGTCTGCTTTATGCTCCCCATACATCAGCGGGACGCCTTCCTACAGAGGCAGGCTTGCGTTTTTTTGTTCATGGATTATTGGAAGTAGGGGATTTAACGGAAGGAGACAGGGCTTATATAGAGCAACGGTGCATGAACGCTGGTCGTAAAATGGATGATGTTTTGCAAGAAGCAACATCAATGCTTTCTGGTTTGTCTAAGTGTGCTGGGTTGGTTTTAGCTCCAAAAACAGAGTCTCCTCTCAGGCATGTTGAATTTGTAAGCTTAAATGCTGGAAGGGCAATTTTAGTTCTTATTACAGAAGACGGAGTCGTTGAAAATAGATTAATCGAGATTCCCCTTGGGACATCTCCTTCTGTCTTAGTAGAAGCTTCAAATTATTTAAATGGTCGTTTGGCTGGGCGAACGTTAAGTGATGCGAAGAGCATTATTTTTGAAGAACTTAAGGAACACAAAGCTTATTTGGACAATCTCACTGCAAAGGTTGTAGAAACCGGAATTGGTGTCTGGAGTGAAGGAGACCAGGGTGGCTCTTTAATTGTCAAAGGCCAAAGCAACCTCCTGAATAATGTCACCGTTGTTGAAGATTTGGATCGCATTCGTGAATTATTTACCGTGCTCGATACAAAAGAAACTTTAATTCAGCTTCTAGATGCTTCCATTCAAGCTGAGGGTGTTCAGATATTTATTGGAGCTGAAAATAATCTATTTAGTCTTTCTGGGTGTTCAATGGTCGTTGCACCTTATAAAAATTCTCGCGAACATATTTTAGGTGCCATTGGTGTTGTCGGTCCAACGCGCATGAATTATGGAAAAATTATTCCATTGGTGGATTATACAGCTAAATTAGTTGGACGATTATTGGGATAATCTCTCTCACTGTAGCGTGGTGATTTTCTGATTCTTTATCTACTATCTTCTTCCAATTTATTGAGCTCTGCAACGCCTGGGGTGCCTTGCGAGGTGTCGTATTTTTCAAACCAAGCAGATAATATTTCCTTGGCAACATCCTGACTTAATAGACGATTGGATAAAGTTAATACATTGGCATGGTTCCAGATTCGTGCACCTTTGGCCGTTTGAGCATCTATACAAAGAGCAGCTCTAATTCCAGAGATTTTATTCGCTGCGATAGAAATTCCAGTGCCTGTCCAACAAAAAAAAATCCCTTCTTCGCATTGACCACTCTTTATGGATTGTGCCGCTTCATGGGCTGATTTTACCCAAGACTCTTCATGACCTGTGCTTAAGGCGCCAAAGAGGATAGGCTCATGCCCAGCCTTTTTCAGCCAATCCAGTATAAAACCATGAATGGGGTAGATCTCATCGGTAGAAATAGCAATTTTCATGTTCGTGATTCCTTACGAAAGTTTTATTAATCCATAAGTATAACACTTTTGATATTGAATTTAAAAGGTTGTTTTCTAAAGTGAAAAGAGGAGGAGGCTTGATATTTTTTGGCCCAGATATCTTAATTTTGGGTAAATTATATCTGGGCCATAAAGAGGAGTAGTTGAGTATGATATTACAGGCGTCACTGCAATTTCTTATTTGAATTCATTTATTTTTGTTGGGGTTGCTGTTGTGCTTTTTGATCCATGCTTTTCCCAATTTCACTACCAGCATAGGCACCGACAAGTGTTCCGATACCAGTACCAACAAGAGCCCCTGTACCGCTTCCAAATTGTGAACCTACAAGGCCACCAGCAAGACCTCCAATAAGCATTCCACCTGTTTGGTTAGGACTAGATTGCATATTTGAACAAGCACTCATGGAAAGTCCAGCTATACAAGTTCCTATAATTATATTTTGTTTCATAATATTCTCCATTAATATTCAAGCATACAATAGTTAAAAATGGTGACTCTTATAATTTTAATGGCAAAGTCTTTATATTATATTAATTGTTAGTATTAATTTCAATATTTAATAAATATTATAAATGCAATCTTTAGTCTCAGGTATAGTAAGAAGGTTAAGGGCTCTCTAGCTGAGAAGCGCATGAACAAAGGATGGAGGGTCAAAGAGAGGTAAATATAATTTTAAAACTATTAATGAGGTGTGGATGTCTTTGTTTTTGTAAGAGCTTCAGCTTCTTGTGAAGCTTCTAAACACTCTCTTTTAAGATGGCTTTTTTGTTGTTCAATTATTTTGGATTCAGGAAAAAGAGGGCGATCGGGGACGCTTCCTAGAAGGGGAAAATTACTTGTTGGAGCTTCAAAATCTTCATCTGGAACGTGATCAGATGTACAAGCAGATAAGAGGAGGGCAAGTCCCAAGAAGTATTTAAGCTTTACCATTTTATTAATCTTTTATCGTTAGGGTATTATATATATCTTACTTTAGAGCATATGACGATGACGAAGCAACCAAAGGATATTAATCACACTTCTTCTTCTGAAAATACATTTGGAACTTTCCATGAATGGAATGAAACTTGGAAAAATATTGCCGTAAAAAACCGTGAGATTATTAAGCAATATATGCATGATACAAATGCTCCACCCTCTCTATGGTCTGATAAAGTTACCTTTGATTCCGAACCCGTGACAAATATTTTCACGCAAACAATGAAAAAATTAGAGGAGCAAACTAAAAGTAAGGAAGAAATTGATAATTTTCACCTTGTAGATGTTCAAGAATTTTTAAAATCAACCATTCATAATGTACAGAAAAAGATAAAGGCATCACATTTAGGGACTTCTTTAAAGCATAAGAAGCATAGAGAGGAAGGGGATGAAAATCCTTTCTTCTTTCTCCTTCAACAATCTTCTCTTTTAAATTTGCAATTTCTAAAAGAGGCTGCAAGCCGTACTCATGAACTTGATCCAACCATTAGTCGTAAGTTAACACTCTATACGCAGCGTCTAGTTGAGTCCTTATCATTAGCAGATTCACCCCTTCTCAGTCAGACAGAATCAGAGAATTTAGCCCACAAAAAGGATTCTAAATTCACTGACAAACCATCAAAACTAAAACCCATTTCGAATGTAATAAAAGAAATACTACCAACATTCCAAGTTGGGCAGAATCTTGGAAGTACACCTGGAAAAGTTGTTTTTCAAAATGATCTATTCCAGCTTATCTTTTATGAACCTCTCACCTTAAAGGTAGCTAAGAGGCCATTACTCCTTATTCCACCATGGAGTAATAAATATTATATTTTTGATTTGCAAAAGAAAAATTCTTTTGTGCGATGGGCTCTTGAAAATGGTCTTTCTGTCTTTGTGGTTTCTTGGGTAAATCCTAGCCAGAGGCAGAGTCATAAAACATTTGAAGACTATATTATTGAAGGTGTTAAAGAAGCTCTTGATCAGGTATGTAAAATTACCAATGAAGAAAAAATAAATGCTGTTGGCTATTGCACAGGCGGCATTCTCCTCAGCTGCTTAATGGCGTACTTAGAACAAAAATCACCCATTGGAAGCGCTACTTTCATAGGAACACCTTTCGATTATAGCAAAATTGATGAATTGGGAATTTTTCGATGCAAACGACAATATCTTCAATTGAAAGAATATATCAAAAAAGAGGGTAATTTAGATCGCCACTATATGATTCAGACTTTAAATTTATTAAAAGCAAATGATTTAATTTGGTCATCAGAGGTTAATCATTATCTTCTAGGACATAAGGCTTTTCCATTTGATATGTTATATTGGGCGTGTGATGCCTTACGTCTTCCTACAAAAATGCATAATACATATGTGAAGGAGATATTAATTGAAAATAGCTTGATGTTTTCTGAAGGAATAGCGGTTAAGGGAAAATCTATTCAATTGCACAACATCTTAACTCCTACATTTATTGTTGCTGCGCGAGAAGATCACATTGCACCGTGGCGATCTATTTATCCTTTGACGCAAGTTGTTAATAACCGTGAGTCAAAGTTTATACTCAGTGCAGGAGGACATATTACAGGTGCCTTCATGCACCCGCATGAACAGCAGCATTCCTATTGGAGCTACGATCTATTGCCCAAGGAAGCAGATGAATGGCTTAAAAATGCTCAAAAACATTCAGGCTCTTGGTGGGAAGAGTGGAAACAGTGGTTAGGGACATTTGATAAAGATGTTGTTGCTGCACGAATCATTCCACAAAAGCGTGTAATTGAAGAAGCTCCAGGAAGTTATGTCGGTGAAGGAAAGGGACTAACCTAAAAACAAATTTTTAACTGGTGTTATGCGAAAACTTACTTTAACTTTTTCACTTATTCTCAACATTTGCGCACAAGAAACAGAAGAGATTGTGCCTTTTTCACCTCCAAGAATTGTTCATATTAAACCTCTATATTTTGTAAATGAATCCGGTTCTCCGCGGTTACTAAAGGGTGAACTTCCTTTACTTCAACGTGTTTTGAGTGCAAGAAACTCGGATTTATCACCCAAGTCCCCCTCAAGCCCTCAACATAAGAGAGGGAATGCTCATGCTTGTAATGAAGCAGAGGAGCCCGAAGGAGCTTTATCACCTAAATCGTCGACGAGTGAAGGAAGACCAAGATCAGCAAGTTTAGGAGATCGGTTGGCTTCTCACAGATCTTCACCGACATCTTCGCCAAGACGGGAGAGAGGATCCTCATTGAACTTAATGGAAGTTGCTGCACATGGCATTATAAGAGATATTACGCCAAGAAGACGTGCCTCACTTTCAAAAGAAAATTCTCCCCGTGTAGATTTACCTGCTGTTGTTAATTTATTGCGAGATTTATTTACACTTTCACCCATTTCAGGCCAAAAATTGGATCATGAAATTTTCCAAGAGCTTGAGAATATGCGTGATACAGCATTTTCATTACAGCCGGCTTTACAAATGTTACGCTTCATTTTTTCTTCCCATATCAAACCAGAGGAATCCGAGCGAGAAAGTGAGGATATGAGTGCAAAGAAATCCGCCTTTTTTGAAAAATGGAAAGAAAATAATAGAGATAACCTGGACGCATCTATGAATTCTTGCGAGACTATGCTGGACCAATTTTGGAGAATGAATATTTCAGCGGTGTTAAAAACCTCTCCAACTCTTTTTAGCAGCGAGGCTTTAAGATATGTTGCCCAGTCAGCAGAATTTCTCGCTGAAAGTTCCAATGATTCAAAAGGAAAAGGGGAATTCTATACTGCTGCTGGAGAGGTATATTTTATGATGGGAGAGCCAAAACAACTTCATATATATGTAGAAGCTGCAACCCATTATTTTCAAGATGGTTTATTTGATAGATCGTTAGAGTGTTTAAGCAAGCTAGAGAATATTAATAAGGGTGATGGTAAGTTAGCTGAAGCACTAAAGTCATTTGCCTTAACTTTTACTTCAAGATCTAACACGTGTGTTTCTAAGTATAAACAATTCATACCTTTCCTGGAAAATTTTTATCATGTCCTATCAGGCAATGATAAGGTGAGTTCGGCATTATCATTAGAATTGGCAAAGTTTTATTATAGGTCAGGAAATGTTAAACGTATTGCAGATTGGGATATACAAAGGCTTCAAGAAATGGTTTCAGCATTATTTGAAGATAACACGTTATCAGAAAAGGAAAAAAATATGCTTGCTGCAGAAAGTTTTTTAATTTTAGCAGTGAGAGAGGTCGCTCAAACGGGTCGGGATGATTTTTACTTGATGGCGGCGCAATCATTTTATAAAGCACAAGCATATATGGAATGCTTTAATCTTATCAGTGAGAGTAAACAGAGCAAACCGCGTGTTACGGGCTCATGGGCGGAAGATAAGTTTCAGGAAGTACAGGAGCACGTGTTTGCACTGCAGCTTCGCAAATGGGATTTGAGTTATTTAGTCACTGGAATGCTGCAACATGCTTTACAGACACGAGATGATATTTCTGTTCGAAAAGCCTTAGATAAATGGATCAGTTCGAAAGAAAACGCAGATTGTATTTGGGGTTGGTTCCAAAAAATCATGGCAGAACACTCAGCAGAGTGGCTCATGGGTAAGAAGATTCGCCTATTTCGTATGTTTACGAGTAATCCTGAGTATTCTGATCCCTCGTTTTTTTCTTTAACTGAATCAGGATATTGTAGTTGGATGAGCGATCTGCTTGAAGTAAAGGATTGAAAATCATCCTTCACATACTTGGCTTTTTTGAACCTGCTCCTGGTTGCGTCCAACTTCATAAACTTCAAAATCCTCAATGAGCATTTCGAAGAGTTGATGCCAATTTTGCTCAGCTTGTAGGCGCATAATCACTGAACCAATGCCAACAGCTGCTCGGTCCATAAAAACAAATTCTTTGGGAGGGCGTATGCCTCCAATTTTTTCTAATTCTTGATGAACTTTTGCTGCAGTTTCCCACCCAATCTTTCCATCAGGAATATCCTGTATAGGGCGAATGCGGTCTTCTAGCAGTGGACCGTATAATAATTTGGCCCACTGATTTATAACATCAATGGTTTCGTTTGTAAGATTTTTAAATCCCCAAGAGGTATAAGCATGAACGGCCAAATCTCGATCGTTCCTTTGTAAGGATCGATAAAGGTCTATAACACCTTGGATGAACGTTGCAGGAAAAATTCGGACACACCCAAAGTCGAGGATATTCAAACCACCTTTAGGACAAACGGTGTAGTTACCTGGGTGAGGATCTCCATGGATAATTCCGTAGTGATAAAAAGGATAATACCAAGCCATAAAAAGTTGACGACCTATTGCATTTCTCTTTTCGAGGGGTGCTTCTGTCATATTTAATAAAGAGCTCCCTTCCATCCATGATAAAGTAAGCAATCGTCGTGTTGACAGATTGGTAAAAACATGAGGAATGTTAACACTTTTAATTTCATGCCCCAAGGTTGTGTGATTTTTACCTTGTTCAAAAATATGGTGATAGAGCTGTATATTTTGAGCTTCATGATGGTAATCTAATTCTTCTTCAAGTCGTTGGGCAATTTCCTCTCTGACTTCATCTGTATCTAGGGCCTTACTCCAGCTTTCATAAAGAGATAACATGAGCTTGAATTGATCTAAATCGGCTTGCAAAATTGAATCCATGTTAGGATATTGCAATTTACAGGCTAATAGATGGCCCTCATTGCTTTTTGCCTGATGAACTTGTCCGAGGGAGGCTGCTGCAGCTGCGACTTCAGAAAATTCAGAAAAATGGCTTTGCCAGTTTGACCCCAGTTCACTGCTCATACGCCGACGGACAAAGGCCCAACCCATTGAAGGTGCATTCATTTGAAGAGATAAGAACATATTTGCATATTCCGGAGGCAGAGCACCTGGAATGGTAGCAAGAAATTGTGCAACCTTCATCAGAGGACCTTTTAATGTACCTAATACGGCGGTTAGTCCTTCTGCATGGGCGCTACGATCTATCTCTATGCCGAGGAATTTTTGTCCAACAAGGCGCGCAGCAACACTTCCAACAGCAGAGGTTACTTGACCATAGCGGCGTAAACGAACACTTATGGAATCTTCATTTTTCATGTGGGGATGGTAACAAGTCTTCATAAAACTCACAAGAGATTTGAGAAGGTATGCCGTTTAACTTTTTGAAAAAAATGGGAAAAAGATCTAAAAATCTATTTTCCCATAATGCTTCTAGCAATTTTTGTAAGGAAAGGAGCTTGATTTTTTCTGATGTTTGATCCTGTTATTATTTCAATTACTTTATTAATGTCAGAACGGTAACTGTTGCTTTTTACTGCTAGTGGGATCCCCAAATCTGCAGCTTCTGAGGCCATTGGATTATAATCAATTTCAACATCCACTTTACGGCCAAGCAATTCTTCAAATCTTTCCAGGTTGATGGTATCTTTCTCTCGCGTATGGTTTAAAATAACAGCATGGGTTTTTGATTCTTTTTCTTCTGTTAAGACACTCGATATCCGAAGTGTATCTCTCAGTGAAGTAATATTAAGACCACTTACAAAAAAGATCATGCTGGCATATCGATTAAAATAGCGCCATATCAAAGGATGATGGCGACATAAATCAATAATAATGTAGTGAAATTTCGTGGTAATTAATTCCATAAGCTGATCAAGGTTTGCTAAATGCTCTTGATCCATTTCAATGCTCTCATGGAGTGGTTCTTCAGCTGCTATAACTCTTAACCGTTCTCCATATACCCCCATAGATTGTTCTAGAAAAAGATCATCAATACGGTCAGGGCTTTCTAATGCATCATGTAAGGCATGTGAAGTAGGCAAATCTAACAATGTTCTCACATTACCAAATTGAAAGTCACCATCAATAAGGACGACTTTTTTTCCCATTGATGAAGCTAAAACTGCTGCAGTATTTGTTGCGAGGGTGGTTGTACCAATTCCTCCCACAGTTCCCAAAAATAGGATAACTTTTCCAGTTCTTTTTCTGCGGGCCTGAGACTCATTAGTTTCCAATTTTAATCCAACACTAAATGAACGCGCTAAAATATCCGGACTGGCTGGTTTTACTAAATAATCCGAAATGTTGAGTTTCATCAAATCACGGAAAATACTTACATCATTTCTTTCGCCCAAAATGATAACATTTGTATCGGGTGGGCAAAATTCCATAAGCCCTTCCACGTCAGAAATAAGCAAATCACGTTGACTGCAATCTACGCATAAAACTTTAGCATGCGCTGCTGATTTCATATATTCAACAGCACGAGTTATGTCGCCAGAATAAATTTTAAACTGGACTTCTGCCACACGAGAAATGGCTTCGATTAGGGAACTATTCGTTTCCTCATCTTGTGTGAAGCATACTATGTCATAACTATCAAAGTCTTGCTTATTCATTGTCATGAACTCCCTGAGCCAGAGGAACCAGATGGGCCGGTATCTGACTTTTCAACTTTTAACCATTTACCCTTATCTTTACCTGCACGGTGGTCTGCAATTGCTAATGAGTCTCGAGCAGAGTCTCTGCTTAAAGTTGGTTCTGCTTTAAACAGAACAATAGGATCGTCAATGAGGAGAAGGAAATTGGATGCAGTAGCGCATCCGAAATTACCACTTTTTCTCCGTTCATACCCACTTCCAAAAGTGCTGGACCAATTTGGGCAAGTAGGTGGTATTGCGCGATACGTATCAAGATTTATTTGAATCGTATCACCCGTAGCTGGTAGAAGCGTTTCACTGTGATGTATTTGCTTCGGTTTAACACCTGCTTGCAAAGCTACACGAATAATGTTTTTTAATCGTTGCTTTCCAAATTTTGATCCTTGACTTGGGAGCGTTATATGAACAGAAGCCTTACCTGGCCCAAATGGCTTAAGTTCAGAGATAAGGCGAGCCTGTTCCTCTGCAGAGAGTTTACTTTGATGGTGTGAAAAATTAAGAATATATCCCTTTTTATCATGCTGTAATTCATAGGGCTTTTCAGGAGCAATGACAGCAGCTTTGTCAGGTACTTCGCATCCCATCATAGTTACAGATAAAATAATACTTGCTCTTATTTTAGCTATCATATTATTGCGATTTAAAATTTTCATTCTACTCTCTCATCCTTAAAAGAAGAAACCTGCATTTCCAACTAACGTCGAAGAAGTCAACGGACTTGTCGGGTCATTAATGCGTTGCAATAAAATCATGTCGAGCAATTTTGCAAATTTAAGCCCTTGTGTTGGAAGAATAATATCTTGAAGATTCTCAATTGGTTCAACAATGTATGGTGTTACAACAATAACCAATTCTGTTTTTGAATTCTGATAATCAACAGAACGGAATAATGCACCCAAAATCGGAATATCAGCCAGACCGGGGAAATTGTTTATAGTTCCTGAAGATTGATCTGATAACATTCCGGCCATGATCATACTTTGTCCGTTGGCCATTTCCATTGTACTCTCAGCCCTTCGTGTTTGAATGGAAGGAATGGGATTTCCATTTTGATCTTTAATGTTGATGGTATTGTCAAGATCGCTGACCTCAGGACGTACCCGAAGACTAATGCTATCTCCAATGACAACAGGGAGGAATGATAGGCTGATACCATAGGGTTTAAACTGAATTGTAACTGTTAAGTTTGCACCAGATCCTTGGGAAATAGGATAGGGATATTCACCTCCTACTAAGAAGCTGGCTTCTTCCCCTGAGCGTGTTACTAAATTTGGTTCAGCAAGAACAGTTGCTAAACTTTCTTGAGCAAGAGCATCAATAAGAACTGAAAAATCTGTATGACCAAATTTACCTGTAGGGAAGTTTGTCCCAATAGAGCTCGGTGTCGGCGATTTTGTTGAGGGGAGAAAATTTGAAGGAAGACCTGTGGCAGCGTCAATAATTGTATTAGGGCGCCCAGTAAAGAGTCCAAAGCGTAAATTATTAATAGGTGCTGTAGACCAATTAATGCCGAGTTGATTGACAACAGTTCTTTTTACTTCAGCAATCTTAACCTTCAAATTAATTTGCGTAGAACTTTTAACTTTTAATTGGTTAACCACAGTGCCTTGTAGACCTACATAACGCTGGGATAGGGCTCGAATATCTTCAGATACTTTCGCTGAATCAACTGTCCCTTGTAAAAGGAGCCCATCTGGAACTGAATAGACCTTTACATTGCTATGAGGGACAAACCCTTTTATAAGATTTTCTAACTCTCTGTAATCAGAAACTACATTAATTTCAAACCTGTAGGCAGTTAACATATCTTGCCCAGTTACAATGATTTCTGTATTGCCAGGGGAACGACCGTAAACATAAAGCGTTGAGGGAGTGACCAATTGGACATCCGCCACTTTTGGATCAGTTAATAATACTTGTCCAGCAGGTTGCTTTAGGTTAATCACCTGGGTGCCATGATTAGCGAGTTGAATGCGCTTTGAAGTGGTAACATCAACCTCTTTATTAGGACCCTGTGCAGTTCCTCCCTTTGGGCTCTCGACAATAAGATTCTTAGCTTCTGCAATAGCAGGTGGATTGGGTGCTGCAGGTTGTGGAGTTGAGCTTTGGGCAGGTGCAGTTGAATTTTTTGCTGGCTGGGCAGTAGCAGTTGCATTATTTCCTGTATCTTTTGAAGGAGCGTGAGTCCCTGTGGATGGGTAATTCTCTGCTATAGTGCTCACTATTAATGACGAGAAAAGGTATGTGCTTACTATAAATAGCCTCATTAAATTTCTGTTCATTATATTTCTCATTGTTTTACCGTCCTTGTTGAGAAGGAGAGGTTGATCCATCTCCACGTATAATCTGGATTTGTTTCATTGGAACTGATGATTCAACACAATTATCTTTTGTATCGTTTGTTGAATGTAAGCTTAAAGAAAGTGTTCCGCTTTTAACGGCTGAAGCCAATATAGTTGCTTGTCGAGGTGTTACTTCCAAAGTAACAGACTTAGGAGCTTGGCTTATATCAGCCATTTTTTTATTCATAATTTCTACTTGGCTTGAAAGATGCTGATCTAATGCGAGAACACGAACGCCACACAAAATTATTCTGTTTGGTTCCTCGTCTTTTTCTTTTGTTGTGTTGTTGGATGCAACAATTACGTCCACAATATCTCCTGGATTAAGCAAACCAGCCATCCCAGAATTTGCATCTAGAGAAACTGAAACAGCTCTCATCCCCTCATTCAAGAGGGCGGACAACACGCCATGATCTTTTCGATCAACAACACTGTTCTTTGTAATAGGTTCTCCTTGATTTATAATGCGGCGTGCGATGATGGATTTTAATTGCTCAGGTGTAAATTGATTTTTAACATATACGCCCGAGCGTACGCTTGATGCAGGCCATTTTTCATAAACAATAGAATTCGTGATTGGATCGCCTGTATTAATGATGCTATTTGCAATCATGACTTCTTTCATTTCAGGTGGGGGAGGGCACTTGTTTTCAAAAACTTGTTGTTTTGGAGCTGTGTAAATTAGATGATAGACACCAAATGCTACTAACACAGCAACAACAAGAGCAATCATTGCAATGATGGGTTCAAGACGCTGCATGATTTACATGATCCCTTTCAGTAAAATAATTAATCCAGCACCTGCAATAGAAATGCCGTACGGGATCATCTTTTTTTGTTGTAAAGAAAGAACTTCTCCCTCAATGACATCTACATCAGACACTAAAAAGCGGACGCCTTTTTTAATAAAAGATTGTCTTTGAACAAATCCTCTTATTTTAGCTGTGATATAATGAATGGCCTTTGGAAAAAATAAGTAAATGCAGGAGATTAATCCTCCAAAAACGAGCATCCACAGCATAAAGGGGACAAGGTTATTCCAACCAATCCATAAGGAAACCGCTGATAATAATTTGGCATCTCCTCCGCCAATAATGGCAGCAGAGAAAAGTCCAAATCCAATCAAGATAGCGCCAACAAACACTAAATAATTGCTCACAAGATAAAACTTAAGAGACAGGATGATATAGACTGGAAATAAGTAAAAGATGATATAGAACAATTTATTTGGAAGACGATAATATAGAAAATCTAAGAGGGCCGCCAAAATGAACATGGCACCCACAATTAAAGGAATTGAGCTAAAAAGTGGATATAAAGCGCTGCTCATTCCTCATCCTCTTCCATAAATGTTGCTTCTTTAAGAGATTTTGGCCCAGCCTGCTTGGGGAGCATATGTATGATGTGAAGATTTTCGTTAATTTCTTTTTCTTCCATATCTCTTGCGTAGAGCTCATGCGCTTTAGCAGCATTTCCGGATAGTCCGTATATCAATGCAAGATTATGACGGTGTTGGGAGGTTGCCCCCAAAGCTTCTCCCAACGGCTGCAATAATTTTAAAGCTTCCTCATAATTTCCATCAAAAGCTAAAGAAAGGCCAAGGTTGCTTTTGACGTTATCATTATCCTCGTTAATTAGGAGAGCTTTGCGATAATAGTCTTGCGCATTTTTATGGAGCCCTTTGAGATCATTGGCTATACCAAGCCCATTGTAGGCCTTTACATCATTTTTTTGGACTAAAAGGACGCCTTCAAAAATTGAAATTGCTGGATCTGGCTGCCCAGTCAACAAATAGAGCCTTCCCAGTTGTTTCTTTGCCTCATCATTTTCGTCATAAGGCAGTGCATCCTCAAAGGTCTTTTTTGCTTCGTCCAAACGCCCAGCTTGGATATAAGCTTCACCTAATTTGAGGTACAAAGGAAGCTTGTTGGTAGGTTTTTTATCGAGTGCGCTTTTATAGACATTGATGGCAGATGATGCATCTCCGGCCGCACTGACACGGTCGCCTGCACGGATTAAACTTTCTTGTTCGTTATCGTCGGGAGAAAGATGGTTGCAACTCACTAAGAAAGCAGCACTGAATATTACAGTTATTAAAGGTAATTTCATCATTTTCACAACAAAAAAAGTTACATTTAATTTAATTTTATACAAATTTTAAAATAATACTAGATATTATTTTTTTTGGGATTTTAATAAATTATTAATGAGTGAATTTTGCTATTTTTAGAAATCTACTTCTTTGCATCAGCAGATAAAAACTTAAGACTTGTAAAGAAGTAAATGGGAGCGCTTCCTAAATTCTTAAGATCGGTTGGATATGTAAGGGGCGCCTCATCATAGAACACATTGTACATAGAGAGGATTTCTTTTGATACAGAGTATTGAGATGCGAGCGTACCTCCCTCACAATGTTCCTCTCTTATATAGGGACAATTAATCAGCTCATGCACCCTCATGTTAGCAGGAGTCACATCAACCTGATTAAAAGAAGCTTTAGCTGTAAGATAATCAAAACTTACCGCTCTTGCTAACTCGTCTAATGATTGGCATTTAATGCACCCTAATAGACCTGGTGCAATTTCGACATAAGTGGTCTCAAAAGGACTTGATCTTGCTTGAAGCATTTTTTGTAATTGCCCATAAGTAATTTCATTAGGGCGTTTGCTTTCAACAGATTGAGCGACCGCTAGTTTTTTACGTAAACCGCCTTGAGAAGATTTGTCCGACCTGAAATCAATCGGTTTCTTTGAGGCTGGAACAGGCGCAGATGAGGGAGAAGGAAATGGGGTATCTTTTCTCTCTTCAGATTCCTTTTTACCTAGAACTGGCATTTCTTTACCTCTTTTAACAGCAATAGAAGACGCAGATAAGGGTGAAGGAGAAGGCGCATCTTTTTCCTTTCCTAAAGAAGCTTGTGGTGCTGATGCATCCAAGAGTTTGAGAGTTTTGGCCGCTAATTTCAAATCATCCAATGAGGGGGGAGCTTGGTCCGAAATGAGGGAAGAGTCACTCTCTTCCTCTTCCTCCTCGAGGATTCCTAATTGAACGGTACGTCCTATCCTTTCAGATTCAGGCAGAACATTTATACTCATGATGAATTCAATGATTGTATTCGCAAGAGAATATTTGATTGTTCTAGCTTCAGGTGGAAATTTTAGAGGGGTGCTGGGCTTGCTTTTATCGTAGATAGCATATTTGGCTAAAAATGCTATGGTTCCGGGATGTAGGACCTGCAGACGATCTAGAGTATATCCTTTATAACCGGGTAGAACCACTTCAACAAATTGTGCGTAAATCTGATTATGAACTAAAAGGGGAATACTTGTATCGACATATTTATACTCAACCTTATCGACAATAAAATCTTTACTTGTCGCTTTTCTGATCGAATCTAATGTTTGAATTTTGATGCTTCCAAATATGCCGGGAGAAATTTCCCTAAAGTCTGTCACATAAGGACTCAATTTAGAGAATGCTTGAAGCATTGCCTGCAGTTGGTCTGAATCAATAAGGGGGAGAAGTGAGCCCACTTCGATTTGTGTTTTTGCTTGCTGAGCAATCAGTTTTCCGCGCAGTTTGTCGCTTTGACCCACTTTTTTAGAATCTTTTGAAGATGGATCAGATGCTTCAAATTTGGGACTTTTAATTTGTGGAGAATCTGATAATTTCGGACTCGAAGAAAGAGGCAGGGAAGGTTGATCTTTAGAAGAATCCTCTTCAGCAGAATCTTCTTCATGGGTATTATCTTCTTCATCTGGACTGAATTCACTTAATCGGAGTGCCTTGAGTCGTCTTGCCTCTTTTTCTTTTTCGTTTTGTTCTAAAAGACCTTTTAATTTCCTTTCAATAGGCTTTTCTGTAAAAGTGACGCTTATCGGGACGCCAGCTACGATTGTAGAACTGCCAAAAAGGTAGGTAAGAGGCTTGCTATTGAATATAAATTCATAGCGTATGAGCTTGCCACGTGCATCAGGATCCGTCTCTTGAGCCTGCAGGACCGTACCAGCTTCATAATCATCATCAAGCACTTCTTTAGGTATTCCAGTCACTTTGGAATGGACGCGGACATCTTTAATATTAATTTGAGCAAAAGAGGTTTTGCGCGTTAAATAATCTTCGTGTGTTGCTCTTATGAGATTATCTATTACAAGGCGTGTACTTTTAATTTTTGCAATAATGCCCGGAATAATTGAGGTGGGCTCGGTTTCCTCTTTGCCTGGATGATACTGTGCTTTTAAAAGAAGTGTAATATGAGAAGCAAAAAGTTTAGGGGCATTGCCCAGTAAATCTTGCGTCTTATTTTGAGCTGTTGTTAGCTTTCCTCTCAGACCGCCTTTAACCTCTTTAGGATCATCTTCGGCTGCTGAAAGGGGACAGGTAATGAGAATGAAAAAAGTGAGGAATTTCAAAAAGGAGTTTTTTGTCATTGTTGCCACCTCTTTTCTTATATTTTTGTCATTATAAACTTTATCTATACAACTTTTCAAGATAGTCGACAAAGAGTATGCGTCCTTCCGTCACAACAACCCCTCTCGACAGTCAGTATGTCAAAATGGTAAGTTAAGGGTGTTCTCGTAAGAAAAGGAGAATAAATATGAAAACAAAACTAATCTTTACAATCTGTTCCTTGACGCTTCTGAGCAGTGCTCAAGCGCATTATCATTCTAAAGACAATGGAGATATCGAAACTCAGCGGCCGGTTTTAAGGCGCGCTGAAGCTGTTCATAATCTGCCTAAGTTGCAAGATCTTTTTAAATTGCAAAATCTTTATACAGATAGCACTGGGAGAGTCCGCCCGCTTCTAAAGCACTCGGCCATTCCAGCCAAATATACCAAACTTAGATTGGTGCCTAAAGTTTCTGCAATGGCAGAAGAGCTTATGATATCAGCGCCAGCAGTCCTCTCTGAAGCTCCTATGGTTCAGACAACTCTTATAATGCTCAACATAGATTCCACAACGCCTGCGTTTAAATCGGTTTCTGCGCGTATAAGAGAGTATGAGGCTTTAATAAAAGGCCAAGAGACTTCCCAGACATCAGAAGGATTAAGCCTCGAGGCTCCTGCTTTAAAGGTAGAAAGTGCTTCTCAAGAAAGTCTCCCACTGAATGAGAAAGATTCTGCTTCTGAAGACGCTCTCAAATCCTTATGTTTAACGCCCGAAGAAAAGGAAAAACAACTCGATTTTGCGGAAGCTGTTCTCAAAGCATTTCATAAAAGAGAGTTTACTGGATTTGCACATCAATTTTCAGATCCAGAAGCCAAAAAAGATAAGATTGTAGGCATTACCTTAGATCCTCTTCTCAATATTGTTTTAAGTGAAGTCGTTGGGGATTTAAAAAAGGCCCATGGCTACGGAAGAAGAGGGCACGCGGCTATTCCAAGTAGGTTTATGGGTTCTCGATCTGTACGCTCTGTCTCATAATACAGGTCGTATTATAGTTTTAGTTCTACGAAGGGAGCTGGAAATACGACAGAGAAAAAAGCTCCCTAAAACCTATTTTTTCATATAATTCTGTGCTTCCGTCAGAAGCTTCCAAAAATCCATGTGTCCTGTTTAAGTTTTGTGCTTTGCGTAAAGCGTGAAGGATTATGTGTGTTGCAAAGCCTTTTTTTCTGTGAAGAGGGAGGGTTCCAACATCATCGATACGTGCTCCCTTTTCATGGAGGGAGAGCGTGCAGCAGGTAACAGGAAGAGTGCCCAGATAACCTACAAAATGAAAAAAGTTTTCTTTATCGCCCTTTATATTTTTGTGTGCATCAGTATAGTGACGTACAACATCTTTATATTGAGATGTTGGCGGATAAGCTTGATCAAGAATTTTTGCCCAATCATCTAACGATCTGTTGACTTCTTTAATAGAGAGCTGAGATGCGGGATTGAGGGGGGAAATTTTGTTTATCATGCAATACATAGCAGTTGATTGATCGAGACGAATGAGAGATTTTTTCTTAACCAGCGTCGGAGACACCAAAGTGTCTTTAATAAGCCATACCCAAGGAAGATGATGGGCATGATAAAATTTTTGGATAGTGTCGGTAGCTTGTTGAAAGGTGTCTTCCTCAAGGGAGCTTTTTTGGATTGCAGGATTTAAAAAGCCACTGGGAGCGCCCGTGGCAAAACACTGTACGTCTTTTGTTTGAGCAGTGGCTAAACTAATTGTCGACCAAAAATAATTTTCAGAACTTTCGTAAAAGTGCATAAGCTGTTTTCTAAGCATACTACTCTTCTAAATAAATAATTAAAAGAAGCTCAAGGGCCAAGCTTTATGCAACCATTGGTTTTCGATTTTCATTTGGTAATTGGATCATTCCCATCAGCGATGCAAGTTCTTGTTTTGCAGCTATATGAGAGAGGGTAAGCGGCGTATTACTTTCCTTCAAATCAAGCAGAGTGAGACCATTTAGAAAGAGTTCACGAAATATTACACGTTCCCCGAAACCTGCTACAAGGCGGAAACCAATACGTTTTGATAAAGCTGATAAAACACGTTCCATTTCTTCTTTATTGCGAGAGTTAAGGCTGCTTAAGCGGTTGCGGAGTACTATCCAATCTATAGAGCCATTGTCCCGCATTGCGCGTCTTTTCTTTTGATCCCACACCATTTCTGCATACGTGCTGGGACGTAAAATATCTAAGGAATCTGCATTGACACGTACCAACATGTCTAAGTCTATGAAGCTGTCATTGAGGGGGGTAATTAATGTATCAGCATGTGAATGAGCCAGGCGTGATAGGTAAGAATCACTGCCGGGAGTGTCAACAACGATAAAATCACACTGTATAGATTGAGTGAGGGCCTCTGAAAACTTACTTGATTCTTCACTTTCAGCTGCGGATACGGATTCTAACGTACTTCTAAACACCGGCACATGGTTTGGTATGGGTAAATTTTCTTGAGTAGATTCTTTCCTGGCGCGCCTATTCTCAATATAGCGAGAGAGGGTTCCTTGCCGTGCATCAACATCTATCGAGCCAACAGAATAGCCTTCGCGAAGAAGGCTAACAATAATGTGCATGGCAACAGTTGATTTGCCTGTTCCACCCTTTTCATTTCCCAATACAATAATATATGGCTTTTGATTTGTTGACATACTCATTCCTCCACATTCCGAATTTTGGCATTCGGTTATAATTTATAGAGATCATTATAGATGTTGATCACAAGATACTTTTTACGCCATCTGAACACAAGATGGAATAAAAATGAATCAGAATCTAAAATTTCCTAAAATTCTAGAGCAAAATCAAGGGATTTAAGTTACGCCTTAGAAGCTTCCTCTAGAATATTCTTGAGGCTCTTCTCATCATTTGGCATAACAAGATGGACACCTTTTTTATCAATCAATAGACTGGTTGGTGTCCCTTGAAGCCCTATGTTTTTAGCCAGTTTCGAGGTCTCTTCCACAGCTGTTTGTGAAGGCTCAGATGTAGAATCTTGTTGAAATTTTGCAACGTTTAGCTTGTGGTCTTTAACCCAGGCAAGCAATTTTTCAGATGTATAACGCTCCTCGCTCGTAGCGATAGCATTTAATGCAGAAATATATAGATCTTGGCCTTGTTGTTTAATAGCCCATAATCCACGGACAACATCTTCTGAATCTTTACCAAGAATTGGCCAATGACGCACCAAAACCGCTACATTAGGAAAGTTTTCCCGTACCTTATTAAGAGCTTGCGTGAAGGGACGGCAGTGAGGACAATTAGGATCTAAAAAGACAACTAACTTAACTTCTGCATCTTTCTTGCCGAGCACTGCTGCATTTGTATCCCTTGAAATATCTCCTTGATATTTAATGAGTGATGCTTCCAGTTTTGCTTGCTGAGCCTTTTCTTGGCTTTCGGTGTATTTTTGTAAGGCTTCAACAATTATCTCAGGATTATTAGATAATATATTCTTGATATCCTTTTTTAACTGCGTTTCTTCACCAGAACCTGTCGTTCCTCCTGAGGAGCTTTTTGTAGGCGTACCTTCTATGACACCATTGCTTTTTGTATCTGATGTCCCGCTATTATTTGTGCTTGTTTCTGGTTGAGTGGTATCTACCGTTGAATTTACTGGTTTAATGTCTTTTTTATCGCTGGAGGAACCATTAATCTCGCTCGCGTTTTGAATGACATTCTGAGGCCCGGATTTCGTTTCGACAGACTTAGGATCAACTTTATAGCTTCCTATGATATTGTCAGCGAAAACATTAGGAATTAAAAGCATACCAACCAATAATCCAAAAGCTACTACCTCTTTCTTAACCATAACGAACTCCTTTCAATAAAAATTATCTAAATTTTATTGTAAATAAAGTTGAGAAGAATACAATCCCTGTTTTATCAACAAAGAAGCCATTTTTAAATTGAGAGGGCGCTTTTGTTCCAATCCGCTAAAAAATTCTCAAGACCAAGATCGGTGAGGGGATGTTTATAGAGCTGACGTAAAATTTTGGGCGGCATGGTTGCAACGTCAGCCCCTGCTTTAGCTGCTTCTAAAACATGAAGGGGGTGGCGTATTGAGGCTGCAAGAATTGCAGTCTGATAACCATAATTGTCATAGATGGTCCGAATATCTCGAATTAAATCCATTCCTGTGTGACTCACATCATCAATACGTCCAATAAAGGGAGAAATAAAGGTTGCGCCAGCCTTTGCTGCCAGGAGGGCTTGTGTTGCGCTAAAACACAATGTGACGTTTACCATAATATCTTCACGTGTCAACACTTGGCACGCATTGAGACCTTCGGGAGTTAAGGGAACTTTGATAGTTATGTTTTTCGCAATCTTTGCGAGCTTACGGCCTTGAGATACCATAGTTTCTGCATCAAGAGCGACAACTTCTGCACTGATCGGTCCCTCGACCAATCCGCACATTTGTTCAATCAGCGTTGTGAATGGTATGCCAGCAGAAGCTGCAAGAGTAGGATTGGTGGTAATTCCATCAATCATGCCAGTTTCACATAATTCCTTAACTTCTGCGATGTCTGCAGTATCTAAAAAAAATAACATATTAATGTGTCCTTCATCCGAGAGTTTGATTCCTGATTATCAAGATCTTTATGAAAAATTCAACTACATAATCTTAAGATCATTATAAATATAACATTCCTAAGCCTCCATTTTGTCAATTTAATCAATAATTATTAAATTTAGGATACCATTATTAATATAGAGATGAAGCGAAATAGGGTGTTCGATGAAAGTCTTTCATAGATTAGGGTGGATGTTAAGTTTTTTATTGGTAGGGGTGATGATTTATACCCTCTATTTGCAAAAAACAGAAATTAAATTATCGAATCAGCCAATAGAAACTGCTTCATCCTCTAGCTTCTCTCACATCCCAAGAAATACAGTACAAATTCCTCAAGGCGTTCAACTTGTTAAATCTCTCCTGGGGATGGAAGTTAAGTTTTTAAATGGGCATGTAAATTATGCAGGTCAAGATATTATTAAGGATTTTAGATATCAAGCTTTAGCCAATAATGAAAAGCTAGTTGATGCCATATATTTCCAACCGATACAAGGAAATCCATTTTTTTTGTTGATTGCCATTGCTAAAAGTCAAAATGGTATTCCAATAATTGTTCCTGGTAAGTTTGATATCGTTTTTAAAACAGGACTCGATGGTTTCGTTTTAAAGGATTCACGCGGTAGGTTATTTTATTATTCTGGATATCTTCTCACAACATCTGCCTGGAGGAACCTTCTCCAAGGACAAACTCTCCAAGATAAATTTTGTAAGACCCCAAACAATACACTCATGTGTTCAGCAAAAAACACTGTAAATGTTGTTTTAAAAAAACCAAAAAATACAAACAAAGATATTCCTTTTTTAACGTTAATTCCCTGATATATCTAAACGTTTTTGAATAATTACTTATAAGGATACAGTAGAGGGTTAGTATTCTCTAAACTTTAAAATGGGCTTGTTTCCCATTGCTTCAGCCATGAATCTTCCAAAAATAGGGACGGCAATTTTTGCACCAGAACCTTCGTCTCCTAAAGTACGCGGAGTTGGAAAACCCACAAATACACCTACCACAAGATCAGGGGTAAAGCCTATGAACCAGCTATCTTTAAAATCGTTCGTGCTTCCTGTTTTGCCCGCGATAGGACGTGCCAAACTTGCTAGTTCACGTGCCGTGCCTTGTTGAACAACACCAATCAACATATTCGTTATTTGTCGTATGGATTTTTGGCTAACAATACGCCTTTTCTCAGGCATTTGTGCTTCATAAATTGTTTGACCATGACGATCAAGAATTTCATCAATAAAAATGGGAGAGATTTGATATCCTCCATTGGCAATCATTCCATAGGCAGCAGTTATTTTTAAAAGCGTTGTTTCCCCGGCACCTAAGGCCATTGCAAGTTGATGGGGTAACTTGTCAACAATACCAAATGTTTTTGCCATCTTTTCTATTTTACGTAACCCAATTTGTTGCGCTAAACGAACAGTCATAACATTACGTGATTGAATCAGACCTGTTCGTAAGGGTGTTGGCCCGTAAAATTTATGGTTTATATTTTTAGGTGCGTAAGTTCCTAGCTTTCCGCCTACATTAATCATAAGGGGCGCATCTAATACACGGGTTTCGGATGTGTATCCATCTTCTAGGGCTGCTAAATATACAATTGGTTTAAAAGCAGATCCGGGCTGCCTCTCAGCTTGAGTAGCACAATTATATTGGCTAATTTCATAATCATATCCCCCAACCATTGCCAGAACACGGCCGGTATGAGGGTCTAAAGCAACTAATCCACCCGTCACTTCAGGAATTTGTTCGAGGCAATAAGTCCCATTTTCGTTCTTAGAAACTGCAACAACGTCGCCCGGTCTTAGAACATCTTGTGGATCAGTAATTTCAGGTCCAAGAGTATGATCTGGAAGACTCTCTTGAGCCCATGCGAGTTGTTCAAGTGGGATGATGCCATAGTGTGCATTTTTAAGACCAATGTGTGCTGCATCAGATGTAACTTTTAATACAACAGCTAAGGACCATTTTCCAAGACCAGGGGGAGAAGATACTTTTTTCAAAGCGGATTCCCAGTCTTCATCAGGAAGAAGATCAAGGTCAATTCGAGCAAGAGGACCTCGCCAGCCGTGGCGTCTATCATATGCAACCAAACCTTGTTTAAGTGCTTTTTCTGCAATGGATTGCAAAGAGGGGGACATCGCCGTCTTAATTGTTAGACCCCCTTGGTTAAGAGCATCTTCATTAAAACGATGAGCAAGATCCTGTCTTACATGTGCCGTATAATAGTTAGGAGGATTTTTTTCTGTTGAACCCTGCGAGAGTTTTATAGGCTCTATTTTGGCAGCTTCTCCTTCTTCTTGTGAGATGTATCCTTCCTCTTGCAATCGATCAATTACCCAATTTCGACGTGCTTTAGCGCGCGTTAAATCTTTCTGGTTAGGATAAAAAGAAGGAGCCTTAGGCATAGCTGCTAAGAACGCAATTTCATCTAATGAAAGTTGATCGAGCGTCTTGTTGAAATAAGTTGCAGCAGCGGCGACAACGCCATAGGCGCCCATACCAAGATATATTTGATTAAGATATAGTTCGAGGATGCGCTCTTTGCTCAGAGCTGATTCTAAACGTAAGGACATAATGGCCTCTTTTGCTTTTCTTTCAAAAGACTGTTTATTTCCTACAAGAAAGTTCTTGGCAACTTGTTGGGTTATAGTAGATCCTCCCAATGGGCGTGAATACCAAGATCCTTGGGCGCTATTTGAAACAATGGCGCGAATGATACTATGAATATCTAATCCACAGTGATAATAAAAATTCTTATCTTCAGCTACAAGAAAACTATTAATAACCATGGCAGGAATTTGATCGATGGAAATATAAATACGGCGTTCGCGTGCAAATTCTTTTACAGTTAAGCCATTAGCTGCTTGAATACGATTAATGGTTGGTGGTTCATAATTTAAAAGAAAGTCATATTCGGGGAGCCCACGTCCGTAATAAAAAAAGAGAAAAAAGACAGCAACACTCCCAGAAGTGAGTAAGAAGGTTAGCATTGTCAGCCATTTAACTAGGCGCTTCATCATCTTCTATTTGACCTTTTTCTTGCAATTATTTATGTACATAATGTAAGCGATCAATGGCAAGGGCCGCCTGGTCTATGAGAGTTTGCGTTACGCGGAAATCGTCAACAGTTAGTTGACTTTTTAAAGCCCAAATACCAACTACCCCTAAACTATTGTTCCCTATTTTTATAGGTAAGTAAAGGTAGCTAGCATCAGAGAAATTATCTGTAGATCTGCCACTTCTTTTTTTGTGAGCTAAGGCCCATTGAATAGCATTTCTATCTGCTTCTGTAAGTTCAAGGATTTTGGATTCAGGATATTGAACTGTGGGTGTTAGATTTTCACCTTTATCCCAAAATGCAATTACAGATATTTTTAAAAAGCGATGTAACTCCTGACAGAGATAACGCAAAACTTCATCCCTATTCATACACTCTGCAATATGATGAACAAATTTTGAAAAAAAACGTATTTGACGTAGTCGTCCTTGTGTTATGGAGAGAACATTTCTAGAGTGGATGGTAAGGTTGGATACAATAAAAACTGCAAAAATAAAGGAGAAAAAAGTCAAACCACTTTCAAGATTATTAAAACCAATGTGGTAAGTTGGTTCAATATAAAAATAGTCATAGGCCAGTGCGCTTACAGTTGTTGCCAAAAGAGCTGGCCATAAACCAAACTTAACTGATATCCACAAAATACTTAGGAAAAAGAAGGCAGTAATGTTCGCAATGGTGGTGTACTTGTTTATTTTACCTGCTGCAAAAAGCATCCCTAAGGGGATAGCCAAACTATATATATAAGGGGGCAAATGTTGACGGTAAAAAGCTGGAGTAAGTGTGGTGGTTGGACTTGGTTCTGCGTCCTCTGTAGGGATGATTCTTAAGGTTAAAGTTGGGCGCTGATAAAGAATCTGTTCTGCAATCGTTCTATGAACCAAAAATGGAATCTTATCCCAAAATGATTTTTTTGATTGGCCAATAATGATGTCTGTTACATTATTTTCTTGAGCGTATTCAACAAGAGTGTCTGCTATATTCGTTCCATCGAGTTTTACGACTTCTGCTCCTAATTCTTCAGCGAGCCGGAGGGTTTGTGAGAGATGTTGTTGAAGATTTAAAGAGCGATTTTCATCATCAGGAGTTTCAACAGTTACAGCGGTCCATTTTGCTTGCAATCTTTCAGCAATACGGCTTGCAAACCGAATCAAATTATCTCCTGAGGTCCCTGTTCCAATGCAAACCATAATCTTATCACTAATGGGAGTGGAGCCTTTTTTCCCTTGTTGCAGATGATATTGTGTCATTTCTTCATCAGCGACCACGGTGGTTTTGCGTAAAGCTAATTCGCGTAAAAGTAATAAATTTGGTCGCTTAAAAAAATGTTCAATAGCAGATTGCGCTTGTTCTTGAACATACACTTTACCATCTGCTAATCTTTGGAGTAAATCATCAGGGGGTAAATCAATTAATTGAACTTCATCAGCTGATTGTATAAAAGAATCTGGGACACTTTCACGAATTTTAATATGTGTCGTTTGTTCAATGATGTCTTTTAAACTTTCAAAATGCTGAATATTAAGTGTTGTGTATACATCAATTCCATGTTCGAGAATTTCTAAAATATCATTATATCTTTTTGGATGTCGGCTGCCTGGTAGGTTGCTATGAGCACACTCATCAATTAAAACAAGTTGAGGTGCGCGGGCTAAGATACCATCCAGATCAAGTTCCTTAAAGGATTTACCTCTATAGTTAATAATTTTTCGCGGAAGAACTTCTAGATTTGTGAGGAGACTTTCGGTTTCTTTGCGCTTGTGGGTTTCAACTAAACCAACAACGACATCTCGACCTTCTTGCTTACGTTCTGCTGCTGCTTGGAGCATTGCAAATGTTTTTCCCACTCCCGGAGAGGCTCCGAGGAAAATTTTTAGACGTCCTTGAGGAAATAGCCGGGTTAAATCTCCGGGCTCCTGTTGGGTATCGAGTAGTTCGCTCACAAGTTACTCTTTCAAAATTGGCTCAATCTTATTATTAATTCTAGATGAGATTTTTTTGACTGGCGATGGGTGATTTTTAGGTGGAAGATAATTTTATTGTTTTTCCATTTATAAATAATAATAAACATAAATTTTTCTAGGAAAAACACGAATAATGCCTTATAAACAAAACCAACTCTGTGCTCATAAGTTCTAAGAAGGGTTTTTTATGGCAAGCTACCAATATGTTTATGTAATGAAGGATCTGTCAAAAATTTATCCTGGCGGCAAAGAAGTATTAAAAGGTGTGTGGTTGTCATTTCTCCCAGGCGCAAAAATTGGCGTGATTGGTCCCAATGGTGCAGGAAAGTCTACTCTTCTTAAAATTATGGCCCAAATAGAGAAGGAATATAATGGAGAAGCTTGGGCTGCTGAAGGCGCAACGGTTGGTTATTTGCCTCAAGAGCCTGAATTAGATCCTTCTTTAGATGTTGCTGGAAATATAATGGCAGGTCTTTCTGAGACAAAAGAATTGTTGGATAGATTTGATGCTGTTAATGCGCGTTTTGCCGAATCCTTAACAGATGATGAAATGAATAATTTGATTGCCGAACAAGCCACCTTGCAAGAAAAAATTGATGCATTAGATGCTTGGGACTTACCTCGACAAATTGATATTGCTATGGATGCATTACGATGCCCTCCTGGAGATGCTTCTGTGGATTCGCTTTCGGGAGGAGAGCGCCGCCGCGTTGCCTTATGCCGCTTGCTCATGCAAAAACCAGATTTATTATTATTAGATGAGCCAACCAACCACTTAGACGCTGAGTCAGTGGCATGGTTAGAACGTTTTTTGCAAAATTATAAAGGAACAGTTGTTCTGATAACGCACGATCGCTACTTCCTCGATAATGTTGTTAGTTGGATTTTAGAATTAGATCGGGGACAGGGAATTCCTTATGAGGGGAATTATTCTAATTGGCTTGAACAAAAGCAGAAACGATTAATGGTAGAGCAACGTCAAGAAAATAATCGTCAAAAGCAGCTTGCAAGAGAGTTGGAGTGGATTCGCCAATCTCCAAAAGCACGTCAAAGTAAAAGCAAAGCCCGTATCCAGGCTTATGAAGCTTTATTGAATCAATCATTTGATAAGGGAACCGGAGATGGCGCCATTATGATTCCACCTGGTCCACGTTTGGGAGACAATGTGATCGAAGCACAAGGATTGACGAAGGGATTCGGGGATCGATTGCTTATTGATTCATTGGATTTTAGATTGCCGGCCGGTGGAATTGTTGGAGTAGTTGGTCCTAATGGAGCTGGCAAAACGACTTTGTTTAGACTGTTGACGGGCCATGATCAACTTGATACAGGCAACTTGAAAATTGGAGAAACGGTGGTTCTAGGATATGTTGATCAATCACGAGATGCACTCAATGCAAATAAGACAGTCTGGGAAGAAATCTCTGAAGGAAATGATGAAATTCAACTAGGAAAGCGCCTGATGCCGAGTCGGGCATATTGTGCCTTATTTAATTTTAAAGGGGGGGATCAGCAGAAAAAGGTTGGTCAATTGTCTGGGGGAGAGAGAAATCGTGTTCACTTGGCGAAAGTTTTAAAATCAGGTGCCAATGTCCTCTTATTAGATGAGCCAACCAATGATCTTGATGTTGAGACACTGCGCTCTTTAGAAGAAGGTTTATTGGATTTTGTTGGATGTGCAATTATTATTAGCCATGATCGATGGTTTTTAGATCGTATAGCAACGCATATCTTAGCTTTTGAGGGCGAGAGTCAAGTTGTTTGGTTCGAAGGAAATTATCAATCTTATGAGGAAGATCGTAAGCGTCGTCTAGGCATAGCAGCAGATCAGCCTCACCGAATAAAATATAAGCCTCTTGTGCGCGGATGAATTTACATAAGCGCTTTGTATCAGAAAATATGCCAAACAATGGGGTAGTAAAAACAATAATCTAGATAGGCTTGATATGGAGTCAAAAACTTTATTATAATTTTGTATTACAAAAAATTTTTGACAGATGCTTAAATGGGCAGGTATCAAGAAGGGAAAATCGTGAGCATAGTTCTTGATTCGGTGGATTTACAAATATTAAAAGACTTGCAGGCTGATGGTCGAATGACAAATGTTCAGTTGGCCGAAAACGTGGGAATTTCTGCGCCTCCTTGTTTGCGACGTGTGAGAGCCTTAGAAGAAGCGGGAGTGATTGAGAGCTATCATGCAACACTTAATGCTAAGGCATTAGGATTTCAAGTTGTGATCTTTGCACATGTAGGTTTATCGAGCCAAAGTGATGCTGATCTTCGCGCATTTGAAGAAAAGGTAAACACTTGGCCATTAGTCAGAGAATGCCACATGATTGCTGGAGAGTCAGATTTTCTTCTTAAAATTGTTGCGCGCAGCTGGGATGAATATCAACAATTCCACTCAACTCAATTAACGACTCTTTCAATTGTAACGAGTGTTAAATCGCAACTTATTATCCGCACGGCAAAACAATTACCGGGTGTTCCTGTTGATTTGGTTCATCTAGAAGCATAAAACCCCCCATTTATGTGAGCGTCAAATGGCTTCTTATGTACAAGTACTTCTTCCCATCGCGATTGATCGACCATTTGATTATTCCTTACCTGACAATATGAAATGTGAAATAGGTGATTTGGTTGAGGTTCCTTTTAGAGGAAGAACAACTGCAGGTGTTATTTGGGGGAAAGAAGAGACAACTTTTTCAGGCGATCATAAAGAAGTTATTCGACGTTTAGACTTACCTGCAATTTCAACAGACAATCTTAAATTTATAGAATGGGTAGCACGCTATAACTTATCTCTCTTAGGAATGGTTTTAAAAATGGCAATACCAATTATGGTAAAGCAAAAATCTACCCATCGAAAAATCCTTAACATTGGTATTCCAGACATCAACCATGAACATACTGTTTCATTGTCTAGAGATCAGGATGCAGCTGCCACAGCAATTCAAAAAGCCATTGAAGAAAATATTTTTCAAGTTTTCCTATTAGACGGCGTAACAGGTTCCGGTAAAACACAAGTCTATTTTTCTGCAATGACTGCTGCCCTGAAGAAGGGTCAACAAATCGTCGTTCTTCTGCCTGAAATTGCATTAACGACCCAATGGTTAGAGCGATTTCGTCATCGCTTTGGTGTTGACCCTCTTCAGTGGCATTCAGGGCTAACCACAAGTGTACGCCAACAGACATGGATGGCCATTGTAGAGGGGCGCGCTCAGGTTGTTGTTGGTGCTCGATCAGCTCTTTTCTTGCCTTATCCAAATTTAGGATTGGTGATTGTAGATGAGGAACATGATTTTTCCTATAAGCAAGAAGAACAAGTTCTTTACCAAGCGCGCGATATGGCGGTTGTCAGAGCAAAGATAAGTCATGTTCCCATAGTGCTGGCCTCAGCTACACCTTCTTTAGAGACTGTCATGAATGTTGAACAAAAACGGTATCAACACCTTGTTTTAAAAAATCGGTATGGAGGAGCGAATCTGCCCACGATTGAAGTTGTTGATATGCGCCATTTTCCACATAGTTGGATTTCACCACCTTTGCAAGAAGCAATTACTCAAGGATTGCAAGCAAAAGAACAAATTATGTTATTTCTTAATCGCCGAGGGTATGCTCCGTTGACCCTTTGTCGGGGATGTGGCCATCGGTTGATTTGCCCAACATGCACATCATGGTTGGTAGAACATAAACGTACAGAACGTCTTCAATGTCATCATTGTGGATATAGCATTAAATTACCACCCACATGTCCTGAATGTAATGCACAAAACTCCTTTATTGCATGTGGTCCCGGTGTGGAGCGTATATCTGAACAAATGTCACAAATGTTTCCTGATGCTCGTTGTGAAATTTTTACAAGTGATATGATGTCCACACCTCATCAAGTTCATAAATTAATACAGCGTGTAACAAACCATGAAGTGGATGTTCTTATTGGAACGCAGGTTCTCGCAAAGGGACACCATTTTCCAATGATGACGGTGGTGGGCATTGTGGATGCAGATTTAGGACTCAGTGGAGGAGATTTAAGAGCGTGCGAGAGAACCTATCAATTACTTCATCAAGTTTCAGGACGAGCAGGACGTGAGCAAAGATTAGGCCGTGTCTATCTTCAAACGTTTAATCCTGATCATCCAGTCATGGCAGCTTTGGCGTCCCAAAGTCAGGCAAGTTTTATTGCGGCTGAAAAAGTTGAAAGAGAAGTCCGTTTAATGCCTCCTTTTGGTCGATTAGGAGCAGTCATTATTTCTGGTACAAATTCTTATGAAGTTGAGCGCTTTGCAAAGACATTGGTTCGCATCGTACCTGTTCATCCGGATGTGACAGTTTTAGGCCCCGTCCCAGCACCGATGGCGATGCTTCGAGGACGTCATCGTTGGCGTTTGCTCATAAAGGCTCCCAAAAACATTCACCTCCAACATTTTTTAAAGCAGTGGCTAGAAGGCGTAAAAACATCACATAAAACCAAAGGAAATATAAGAGTGACAGTTGATATAGACCCTTATAGCTTTTTATAAATCATCATAGCTCTTGTCCTTGAATGCAACATCAATTCAGTCTAAAGTAACAAGCATAAGGTCATTTTGAACTAAAGAGTTAAAGTGTGTCAGAGAAACTCAGACTAGCGCCTCAGTCTGGCGGGAAACCTAAAAAATTAGTTGTTTTATTCCATGGTTATGGTTCTCAAGGAGAGGATCTTTTAAGTTTGGCTTCCTACTGGTCCCGCTTAATGCCAGAAACGGAATTTTTAGCTCCAAATGGGCCTGATATTTGCGAGACGTATCCATTAGGATTTCAGTGGTTTGGATTAAAGGAATTTACGCCCTTTAATGTTCGTGCTGGATTAGACGTGGCGGGTCCTCGCATTCGGGATTATCTCCTGAATGCTCTTTCAGAAAGAAATTTAACACCAGCTGATTTAAGCGTTGTTGGTTTTTCCCAAGGGGGCATGCTTGCGTTAGAACTTATGTTTGTTCTTCCTGGTTTGCGTGGATCTATTTGTTATTCAGGTGCTTTTTATCCGCCTCTCGCAAAGGTTCTTCAACAACCATATCCAGAAGTTTTGCTTGTTCATGGAAATGTAGACCCGACTGTTCCCTATATAGCTTTCATGCAAGCTCAGCAAGATTTAAAAAAATTTGGCATCAATCCTCACACATTGACCTGTACTGGATTGGGACATACCATCAATGAAGAGGGCCTAAAAGTGGGGGGTGATTTCCTTGTTGATATTTTCAATCAGGGTCAACCTGTAATTTATATGAAGCAAGAATAGGAACAATATTTACATGATAAAACGGAAAAAAATTGCTTTAATTGGCAGCGGAAATATTGGAGGAACACTTGCTCATCTCATTGCATATAAGGGATTAGGAGATGTTGTTTTAGTAGATGTTGCAGAAGGGCTACCTCAAGGAAAAGCTTTAGATCTATCGCAAGCAATGGCCCTTGAAAGAGGAGCAATTTCAATAACAGGGAGTAACGACTATGCCTCCATTGAGGACGCTGATGTTGTCATTGTAACAGCAGGTTTAGCTCGCAAGCCCGGGATGAGTCGAAATGATTTACTCATGACCAATGCAAAAATCATTTCTGATGTTGGTCAACACATAAAGCGTTATTGCTCAAAGGCGTTTGTTATTGTTGTTACAAATCCTTTAGACGCTATGGTTTGGGTTATGCGGGAAGCTTGCGGTTTGCCTCATAACATGGTTGTGGGGATGGCAGGTGTTTTAGATAGTGGGCGTTTCTGTACCTTTTTGGCTGAAGCTTTAAAAATTTCACCTTCTGACATACAAACGTTTGTTTTAGGGGGACATGGTGATTCTATGGTGCCGCTTCCAAGGTATACAAGTATTGCAGGCATTCCTTTACCGGATTTAATTGGAAAAGGATGGATTCGTCAGGAAGAGGTAGATATCTTAGTAGAACGGACACGCAATGGGGGAGCAGAAATTGTAAACCTATTGAAAACGGGCTCCGCTTTTTATGCTCCAGCAACAGCTTCAATCATTATGGCTGAATCTTATCTCAAAGATCAAAAACGCATCCTTCCTTGTGCTGCTTGGCTGTCTGGTCAATATGGGGTTCAAGATTTATATGTAGGTGTTCCCGCTGTTATTGGCGGCCGAGGTGTTGAGAAGATCGTTGAATTTGAGTTAACTCCCTCAGAAACCGATGCTTTTGCTAAATCTGTTAATGCAGTAAAGTCCTTAATTTTAGAATTAGGGAATAAAACTTAAGTTGTAAAAAGAAGGTGTCTTCTTATGAATATTCATGAGTATCAAGCAAAGTCTATTCTGATGAATTTTGACATTCCAATTCTCCGTGGAAAAGTTGCACATACTGTAGAGGAAGCCGAAAAGATAGCTGCAGGATTTAAAAGTTCTCGCTGGGTAGTGAAAGCACAAATTCATGCGGGCGGGCGCGGAAAAGCAGGAGGAGTTGTTCTCTGTTCCTCCTTAGATGAGGTACGCTCAGCGGCACAGCGTTTATTAGGGCATCGCTTGGTAACCCACCAGACAGGGCCCAAGGGTCAAGAAGTTAAAAAAATATATGTTGAAGAGGGATGTGATTTCTCTCAAGAGCTTTATTTTAGTGTGGTTATTGATCGCGTACGTCAGTGCTTATCCTTTATCGCCTCAGAAGCTGGGGGGATGGATATTGAAGAAGTTTCACAAAAATCTCCGGAAAAAATTTTAACTGTTCAAATTGATCCCGCATCAGGTTTTCAACCATATCATGGCCGTAAATTGGCGTATGGTTTAGGATTGAAAGAAACTCTTGCCCAGCAAATGGGCCAGTTTGCAAAAAATCTTTATCGGTGTTTTCAAGCGTTAGATGCAAACCTTATTGAAATTAATCCTTTAGTTATTACTAAAGCGGGGAATCTGAGTGCACTGGATGCTAAAATGGTTTTTGATGATAATGGATTGTATAGGCACCCAGAAATTGAGCAACTTCGAGATGAAAATGAAGAGGATGCGAGCGAGCTAGAAGCTAAAAGGCAGGGTTTGAGCTATGTGAAATTGGATGGAAATATTGGGTGTATGGTTAATGGTGCGGGCCTTGCAATGGCGACAATGGATATTATTAAACTGAATGGAGCAGAACCCGCCAACTTCCTTGATGTGGGAGGGGGAGCAACCCAGGATAAGGTTGCGGCTGCCTTTAAGTTAATTCTTGCAGATTCAAACGTTGAAGCAATTTTGATTAATATCTTTGGTGGAATTATGCGGTGTGATGTGATTGCGCAAGGGATTATTTTAGCTGCAAAGGAAGTAAGTCTGACTGTTCCCATGGTAGTGCGGTTGCAAGGAACCAATGAAAAAGAAGGCAAACAACTTTTAGCTGAATCTGGGCTTCCTATCATCGCTGCGGATGATTTAGGTGAAGCTGCTGCGAAAGCAGCACTCGTAGCAAAAGAGGCAGCCTGATGTCTATTCTCATCAATCATACCACAAAGGTAATTTGCCAAGGTTTTACAGGTAAGCACGGAACTTTTCACTCAGAGCAAGCATTAGCCTATGGCACAAAGTTAGTAGGGGGAGTAACTCCTGGTAAAGGGGGAACCGAACATTTGGGGCTGCCAGTTTTTGATACAGTGAAACAAGCTGTAAAAGATACAGGTGCAAATGTTTCGGTAATCTATGTACCTGCAAATTATGCAGCTGATGCTATTTTTGAAGCTGCTGATGCGGGGTTGGAACTTATTGTTTGCATTACCGAAGGTATACCCATTTTAGATATGGTTTTTGTTAAGCGGTCTTTGAGAGGGTCAAAGACACGCCTAATAGGTCCTAATTGCCCAGGAATTATAACGCCTGGCCAATGTAAAATTGGCATTATGCCGGGAGCCATACATCACCCGGGAAAGATAGGTATTGTTTCACGTTCAGGTACTTTAACTTATGAAGCTGTAGCACAAACAACCACTGTAGGACTTGGTCAATCAACCTGTATTGGCATTGGTGGAGATCCTATAAAGGGGATGAGTTTTATTGAGATTCTAGAGTTATTTTGGGAGGATGATGATACTCACGGAATACTCTTAATTGGTGAAATCGGAGGCCAAGACGAGCAAGAGGCCGCAGACTATATTGCTCATCAATATAAAATGGGTCGATTTAAACCTGTAGTTTCTTTTATTGCTGGAATAACTGCGCCTCCAGGTCGGCGCATGGGTCATGCTGGGGCTATTATCGCAGGTGTTGGAGCTAGTGCATCTGAGAAGATTGAAGTGATGCGTAAAGCGGGTATACATGTGGCTGTTTCTCCTGCTGAATTAGGAAGAACAATGCTTAATGCAATGCAAAAGAATTAGAGTGATTAGAGAGATTTTTGATGAGGGAGAGAACTAAGTTATGAAAAAAATATATATGCTGATAGGAGCCTTTTCGGCAATTATTTTAACTGTAGGTGCAAAAGGTCCTAGAAATAATAGTAATGACAAGACGCAAGAAGCTACTGCCAAGAATTCCGAGAGTAACATCAAAGGTGATCCTGAATTTATAAAAGCTGTTGAAAAAGCTCTCAAGACTGTTGAAAAACAATCTCCTCAAGTTCATCAAGATTCTTTACGTATTTGGAAAAACTTTAAACAAGCAAAACATGTTCATTTTACTTATCGATTTTGGGGACGTAGGATTATTGAATGCTTAAAAGATGAAGGTATGGCTTTTCGTACAGAGTCAGAAGTAGGCGAGGTTTTTAAAGTATTATGGCGGAAAGGTTTAATTTCTGAAAACGCCGTTGTGGTTCTAATGGTAGACGCTTGGTCACATTTGGTTTATTTGGAAGGGTCACCTTCTTGGGAAAAACGTATGGAAAATAGAAGCCCCGAGGGAGGAAATGCTCCACTAACGGGGGGGAGATCAGCATCTAAAGAAAGAGCAGTTTAACTCAATTTTGACAAGTAATTCTTAACCGTTTTCAGGTTAAACTGGGATAGGTTTAACTGGTTTATCAAAAAATATGTAGAATGCAGAATGACTGAGATGACCACAGACTCAATAAGAAGGAATGAGGAAAGCTTCCTTTTTAGGACAAATTCACCCTTTATTGAGGCGCTGTATAGAACATATTTGAATGATCACACGGCAGTTTCAGCCGATTGGCAAGAATTTTTTCAAGGTCTTGGCCAAGGGAACGGACTGGATCAGGATGATCGGCCCCCCTTCTGGTTAAAGCGCGTAGATGCTTCAGCAGCACCTTCCACCTCAGCTGACTCTCAATCTTCACCCGAAATTACCCAAGGGATGCTGGATTCATTACGAGCATTGATGATGATTCGTACTTTCCGTGTGCGAGGTCATCTTATTGCGAATCTAGATCCTTTAGGTTTGGAAAGAAGGAATGGGCACCCTGAAGTGGATCCTGCAAATTATAATTTTGGGCCAAATGATTATGATCGTCCCATCTTCATTAATAATGTTTTAGGATTTGAATGGGCGACATTACGTCAAATTTTGGAACGGTTGCGGTCTACATATTGTGAGACAGTGGGCGTTGAATTCATGCATATACAAGATCCTGAACAGAAAGCATGGATACAAGAACGTGTTGAAAACACTAAACCGACGCAAAGAATTACTAATGATCAACGTAAAAAAGTTTTAAAGGATCTAATCGAAGCAGATTCTTTTGAACGATTCTTACATGTAAAATATTCTGGTGAAAAGCGCTTTGGATTAGAAGGAGGAGAGAGCTTAATTCCAGCATTGCAAGCTCTCCTCGTTAAAGCATCAGAACAAGAAGTTGAAACCATCGTCTTTGGGACGGCACATCGCGGACGCTTAAGTATTTTAGCAAATGTTTTAGGAAAACCTTTTCACACAATCTTTACGAAGTTTCAACATAATCAAGATCCCTTAAGCTTGCCGTACGGTTCAGGAGATGTGAAATATCATCTTGGTTATTCAGGTGATAGAGAAATTGGTGGGCGGCCAATGCATTTATCTCTTACTTCGAATCCTTCACACTTAGAGTCAATTAACCCCGTTGTTTTGGGTAAAGTTCGAGCGCAACAAACGCGTATTAATGATGAGGAACGTAAAAAAATTATCTCTTTACTGATTCATGGAGACGCCGCTTTTGCAGGTCAAGGACTCGTAGCAGAGACGTTGGAGTTGTCAGGATTAAAAGGGTATAGAACTGGGGGGACAATCCATTTTATCATTAATAATCAGATTGGATTCACCACAAGTCCACCACATTCTCGTTCTTCCCCCTACAGTTCGGATATTGCAAAAGCAATTCAGGCTCCCATTTTTCATGTAAATGGTGATGATCCTGAAGCAGTGGTTTGGGTTGCAGAGTTAGCTACAGAATTTCGCCGCCTCTTTTCTCAAGATGTGGTAGTCGATATGGTTTGTTACCGACGCTATGGCCATAATGAGATAGATGAACCATCATTTACACAGCCCCAAATGTATAAAGCAATTGCGGACCATAAAACAACACGACAAATTTATACGCAAAAATTGCTGGATATGGGGTTGGTCACTCAAGAAGAAGTGCAATCAATTGCAGATAAATATGAAGCACAATTACAAAAAGAATATGAAATTGCACAGCAGGAACATTCCAATGGTTTAGAAAAAGTTGATTGGCTAGGAGGAATTTGGTCTGATGTTAAACCTCCCAAGCACATAGAAGATGAGGAAGATAATAATGCACTTACTAATGTTTCCATAGAATTGCTGAGAGAAATTGGACTTAAAAATTTTAGTGTTCCAGAAGGAAGTAACATTCATCCACGTCTTTTGCGCCAGTTAGAAGCAAAGCGAAAAATTATTGAATCAGGCGAAGGAATTGATTGGTCCACGGGTGAGGCATTAGCCATTGGTAGTCTATTATTAGAGAACAATCCGGTACGTCTTAGTGGGCAAGACTGCAGTCGTGGAACATTTTCACAACGTCACGCAGTGTGGATTGACCAAGAAACTGAAGAAAAATATATTCCCTTAAACCATTTGAGAAAAGGGCAGGCCTTATTCCAAGTCATAGATAGTCCTTTGGCTGAAGCATCGGTTTTAGGCTTTGAGTATGGCTATAGTCTCTCTAGTCCCCACACTCTTGTTATGTGGGAGGCTCAATTTGGAGACTTTGCCAACGGAGCACAAGTCATTATTGATCAATTTATCTCCTCCGGTGAAATTAAGTGGCTTCGATTATCAGGCTTGGTCATGTTATTACCACACGGCTATGAAGGCCAAGGTCCAGAGCATACTTCTGGACGATTAGAAAGATTTTTACAACTGTGTGGCGAGTCAAATATGCGTATTGCTAACTGTACAACCCCTGCTAATTTCTTTCACATCTTACGACGTCAGATTCGAAGTGATACACGTAAGCCCCTTATTGTTATGACACCTAAATCACTTTTGCGTCATCCAAAGGCTGTTTCTTCATTTAATGAAATGGGACCAAATACTCACTTTTTGCCTGTCATACCTGATGGTAGTGTAAAGAGCCCTGAAACACGAAGGGTTATTCTCTGTAGCGGTAAAGTTTACTATGATTTACTGCTTGAGCGTGAAAAACAGGGAATCCAAGATATAGCCCTCGTACGCTTAGAGCAATATTATCCCTTTCCCCATAAGCAATTATTTGAGGCTTTAAAACCCTATAAGACCGCTCAATTTGTATGGTGCCAAGAAGAACCGATGAATATGGGCGCATGGAGCTTTTTAGACAGACGCTTAGAAAAAGTCTTAATTGAACTCGGTGTTGATAAATCTCGACCATTCTACATTGGCCGAACAGCTTCAGCTGCAACAGCAACAGGTGTTTTGAGTCGCCATATAGCCGAACAAAAACACTTGATTGCTCAGGCATTGGCATTGACATCGTAAGAAGTTAGTATAAAGAAAAGGATATAAATATGACAGCAGGTGGAGTCAATGAAGTTAAGGTCCCAGCGCTCGGGGAATCTATCCAAGAAGCAACAATTGCTCGATGGTTAAAAGGAGTTGGGGATCAGGTAAAAAGAGACGAAATTCTTGTAGAATTAGAAACTGACAAAGTTACTCTTGAAGTGACTTCTCCAGCTTCTGGAATATTATCAGAAATACGTGTGGAAAAGGGTGGAATCGTTTTTGTTGGTGACATTCTTGCTTTAGTCAAGCAAGCAGAAGGAGCTCTTTTAAACGAAGGTCAAAGCGCACCACAACAGAAAATAGAGCAGCCCACATCTCTTGAAATTAAAATACCTTCTTCAACAGCAGTCTCTTCAAAACTAAATGTACCTCCCCCTCCTACAGAAAATAGGAAAGTCCATACTGGGCTTGCTCCTGGTGTTCGTAAAATGGCAGAAGAACTAAAATTGAATGTCACCAATATTGTAGGGTCAGGAAAGGGGGGTCGTCTTACAAAGGGAGATATTCTCGACAGAGTAAGCGAGGGCAGCAAACCCACATCTCAAGAGCCTCTTTTTGATGAAGTTCCTCTTACTGAACATTCAGGTCGTCCTTCAAATCGTCGGGAAGAACGCGTAAAAATGACCCGTTTACGTCAACGTATCGCCGAACGCCTCAAAGAAGCACAAAACAGTGCTGCAATATTAACAACATTTAATGAAATTGATATGTCTGGCGTAAACACTCTGCGGGCAAAGTATAAGGAAACTTTTGAAAGAAAACATGGTATAAAATTGGGAATCATGTCTTTCTTTGTTAAAGCGTGTGTTCTAGCATTAAAAGAAGTGCCCGCTGTTAATGCAGAAATTGATGGGACAGATATTATTTATAAAAATTATTACGATATTGGTGTAGCCGTTTCAACACCACAAGGCCTTGTTGTTCCTGTCGTACGAAATGCTGATACTTTAAATTTTGCTGAGCTTGAAGGTACGATTGCTTCTTTAAGTCAAAAAGCGCGAGATGGTAAATTAACGATCGCAGACATGACTGGGGGAACTTTTACAGTATCAAACGGTGGAGTATTTGGATCCCTTCTATCAACACCAATCTTAAATCCTCCACAAACAGGCATTTTGGGAATGCATAAGATGCAAGATCGCCCAGTAGCTATTGGTGGAAAAGTGGAAATACGGCCTATGATGTATGTAGCTTTATCTTATGATCATCGCATCATTGATGGGCATGAATCAGTCACTTTCCTTGTTCGTGTTAAAGAGAATTTAGAAAACCCCGAACGTCTTTTATTGGATATGTAAAATGAGTGAACAAGTAGATTTATTGGTAATTGGTGCTGGTCCCGGGGGATACGTTGCTGCACTTCGTGCAGCTCAATTAGGCATGAAAGTTGCCATTATTGATAAGCGTACCACACCAGGAGGGACATGCTTAAACGTGGGATGCATACCTTCTAAAGCATTGCTCCATTCTTCCCATAAATATTACGAAGCAAAGAATCATCTTGAAAACCTTGGAATTGAAGTTGAACGAGTTCGATTAAATTTAAAAAACATGCTCGGGCGCAAGGACAATGTTGTTGATGAACTAACGCGAGGAATTGGTTTTTTATTCCTGAAAAATGGCGTCAACTATATTCAAGGCACAGCTCAAATTAAGGCTCCTGGATTGGTCCAAGTAACAACCTCGACCGGGGGTTTTATTGAATGGAATGCCAAGCACATCATTATTGCAACTGGTTCAGAGCCTGCGATTCCACAAGGGATAGAAATTGATGAGGAGCGCATTATAACCTCAACAGGCGCCTTATCGCTTACAAAGGT
>Ga0194123_10001080_pt1 | contig 43786 bp, 36 predicted proteins | sample TA2MahsurfametaG_5_FD_155479 | JGI IMG/M metagenome (GOLD analysis project Ga0194123, IMG submission 155479) | Freshwater microbial communities from Lake Tanganyika, Tanzania - TA2015023 Mahale A surface | ecosystem: Environmental > Aquatic > Freshwater > Lake | place: Tanzania: Lake Tanganyika... | reverse complement strand
ATTTTGTATTTCACGGCGCTCGAGAACATCGACAGCGGCCTGGCGATCACGATTTTCTATTGCAACCCGATCATCGTCGTTCTGCTGTCGTGGTGGATTTTCGGTGTCAAGCCGAGTCGGATCATCGTCGTCTGTCTGGTCTCGACATTGACCGGTGTCGCCATCGCCGCGGGACAGGTAGGCGACGCCAACACGATCAGCGTGATTCTGGTGTTGATCGTCGCCGTCGAATACGCGTTCTACATGATCGTCTGTGCGAAGGTCCTGCCCAAGGTCGATTTACCCACGGGAGTGACGATCGTGATGTTCGGTGCGGCCTCGTCGCTGGCCGTTTATTCGCTGGTCGCGCCAAGATCGGTTTCGGCGATTTTCCCGGCGACGACCAGCGGCTGGGTAAGCGTTGTGATGCTGGCGATCATCGCAACTGTGATACCCACGGCAACCCTTTACGCGGGCATCAAACTGCTCGGCACCAGCAAAGCCGCGGTGATCCAAACTTTCGAACCGGTCTCGTCGATAATCGCCGGGGTGATCTTTCTCGGCGAACCGTTGACCCTGCCGCGCATTGTCGGTGCGACATTCGTCATCGGCGCTGTCGGCGTTTTGGCCGCCACAGAATCGCGCGATTCGGCACAATTAATCCATCAATAATTCGGCGATACCGTTGAAGGCGATGTCGTCATCGCTTTGTGTCGTCGGAGATTTCGCGTGGGATGTATTGATTCGCACGAACAACAACCTGCTCAAAGGCGGCGACTCGTTCGGTGAGGTGATGCTCACACCGGGCGGAAGCGCGGCGAATCTTGCGGTTTGGGCGCGACGATGCGGGCTCGACTCGCGATTTATCGGCAAAATCGGTCGAGATCGATTCGGACAACTCGCGCGTGAGGATCTCGACAAAGAAAAGGTCGAGCACTATTTCGTTGAGACCGACGCCCACCTCACGGGGAGCGTCGCCGTTTTCGTCGACCAGACCGGCGAGCGAAGCATGGTCTCGGGCCATGGCGCCGACTTTTACCTGATTCCGTCCGAGTTGCCGCGCGGCATCATCGCCTCGTCGAACCACCTGCACCTGACCGCCTGGAGTTTCTTCACCGATCCCCCGCGCTCGGCCGCACGCTTGGCGGCGCAGGTCGCCCGTCAAAACGCCCTGACGATCTCGTTTGATCCGGCATCGTTTCAGATGATCGGCGAGATGGGCGTCGAACAGTTTCTGTCGTGGACAAAAGACCTGGCGATCAATATTTTCTTTCCGAACTTCGAAGAAGGTCGGGTGCTCACAGGCTGCGACGAGCCCGAGGCGATCGTCAAAAAACTTGCCGCAATTTACGACCAGGCGCTGATCATCTTGAAACTTGACGCCGATGGTGCCCTAGTCTTCGACGGCAAGACGACGACCCATATCGAACCCGCGACCAACAACCTTGTCGACGCGACAGGAGCGGGCGACTCGTTTGCCGGCGCGTTCTTGGCGCATTATCTGGCCTCTAACTCGGCGGTCGAGGCCGCAAAGTTCGCCAACAAAGTCGCTGCTTGGGTCATCGAGCACCTTGGCGCACGACCAAAGCCCGACGACCGCTTGCGCCAGATTATTGCGCAGCGCTAACCGCGGCGCGAACGCCGACGCGAGTTGTCGGTGTCTGACGGTGGCTTGTTGGTCAGTGGCCCGATTTCGGCGACGATAACTTCAAGCGTCGGACGAGCGCCACCGACATGTTCGTCGATCGCTCGTCGCATTGAGGCCAAGTGCTCGGGTGACGTGCCACAACAACCGCCGACTATTCGCGCCCCCGCATCAGTCGCAAGTTCGGCATAGTGCGCCATCAACTCAGGGGTGCCCGAATACTCGATTTCGGTGCCGACGAAACGTGGTATACCGCAGTTTCCTTTCGAGATCATCGGCAGGTGCGCCGCATCGGCCGATTGGCTCATCTCGAGTGCGGTGACCAAGATGTCCGAGGCCCCGACGCCACAGTTCGCGCCGATCGCGATCGGCTTCACCGAAAAGTCGGCGAACAGCGCCGCCATACCATCTGGTTTCAAACCCATCATCGTTCGGCCAGCCGTATCGAAACTGCATGTCACGGTATACGGCAAACCGACTGCGATCGCCGCTTGGGCGGCCGCCTGAACTTCTTCGACCGCCGACATCGTCTCGATCCACGCGACATCGGCGCCGCCGTCTTTGAGTCCGCGAATTTGTTCTTTGAAAGTGTCGACAGCCTCGTCGAAAGTCAGAGCACCCAATGGCTCGAACAATTCACCCGTCGGGCCGACCGAACCCGCCACGACAACGGGTCGAACGCACGAGTCGACAACTTTTCGGGCGATCTCGGCGGCTTTTTTCGCGAGTTCATGGGTTCGAGCCTGGGCGTTGTGCAGTTTCAACCGGTGCCGGTTGCAGCCGAAAGTGTTCGTGAGAATTATGTCGGCACCCGCATCGACGAATCGTTGGTGAAGATCGGCGACTCGCTCGGGATGACTGTCTAGCCAAAACTCGGGCGGCTCGCCCGACACCAGACCATTGGCAAAATAATTTGTGCCCGTCGCGCCGTCAGCGAGAATCACTTTGCCCGTCGCCAGCAACTCGCCGAGCGAAACTCGCATTCGGGGTCAGCCCATCACCGTGCCGGAGGTCAACTGCACCTGTCGAAGGCGAGAGAACGCGCCGATATTTATTTCTTTGCCCGAACGCGGGCCTCGATAGCGAATCGGCTCGTCGTCGTGGTTCTTGCCGGCTTCGGCCGCCTCGATCAACATGCGAATGAAGATCGCCGCCAATGGCGCATTTTTGAATTGGTTGCCGCTCGTTCCGCAAGCCATGTAAAAACCGTCGAGACTTGAGCGATCGTAGATCGGCACCCAGTCGTCGGTGGCGTCGTAGAGCGCGCCGATACCCGAGGGTGAAACCGGCACGCCGAAATTCGGCATGCGTCGCGCGAGGCGCAACATCATCGTCTCCCAAATCTCGACCGTCGTCTCTTGGCGCCAATCGTCGGCGTCCTCGATCCAATGCAATTCGTCGCAAGCAGGCTCGGTGCCGCCGAGGTTGAGTGTGCCGCCCGGGTGAGGCCTGAAATAAATGCCGGTATCGAGGTCGGCGACGACGGGCGCGTCGTCTTCTAGGCGAAATCCGTTTGGCGCCGGCGCGACATAGACCTCTTGTCGCAACGGTCTGTGTCGAATGTTCATCTCTTCGGCGACCCCGGCCATTCGGTTGATTTTGCTCGCATGCGGTCCGGCGGCGTTGATCACGATGCCCGCCTCGATTTTTTCTCCGCTGGCCAACGTCACCCCGATAATTTTTTTACCGTCGTTGTCAATCGAAACAACCTCTTCTTTGAAACGCGTCTCTGCGCCGTGCGACTTCGCCGCATAGACATAGTTGTGCGCCGCCAACATCGGGTCGTCCATGAAGCCGCTCAGCGGATCATAAAGCCCCGACAACTCGCCCACCGCGTCGTCGCCAAACGCCGGGTCGTCGATTCTTTTTGGCGGCCAGTAACTTCCCGCGTCCAAAGCGGGGAATTTCTTGCGCAACTGTTCGGCGCTCAATATCTCGTAGGGAATACCGATTTCATCCCAAATCTTTCGCACGGCCTCGCCGCTGTAGCCCTGGGTGCGGTAAACCAGATAGCCCGTGCGAATGAACTTCGCCATACCGTCGGGGTCGACCACGCCGAGATAACCCGCCCAGTTCTCCCACATCGGCGCCGACTCCCATGCCATCAACACGGCGTCGATCGTCGAATAACTGAAGCGAATGATCGCCGACGAAGCCGAGGTCGAGCCGGCGCCCGCCGCCGAACCCTTATCGACGATCACGACCGAGCGTCCCGCCTTCGCGAGTTCGAACGCGACCGCACCACCGATGACGCCCGCGCCGATGACGACGGCGTCGGTCTTCACTCGCTAGCCATCACTTCACGCTGCCAAGCCGCCGTGTCGGCGACGCTGTTAAAAGTGAACGAATGCAAGCCGACGATGTTCAACGCCTGCGCATCTTTGGCCAAGCCCGCGACAAGTTCGGTCGGGTCGTAACCGCCGGGCGAAAGCATCTTCATGATCGAGGCCCTGTTTTTGCTCAGATATCGCATCGATGCGCCGACACCGACTCGGGCGCCGAGAGTCATCAGTCTGGTTCGATCGACCACGCCCGGAACACCCAGCTCCACGGGCATCTTGAACCCGTTGTTTCGTTCTTGCTGCAGCCAAGACCTGATCAGCGCGATGTCGAAGCACATCTGCGTCGACGCCAGACCTTGCACGCCCGCCTCTTCGAGAAGTTTTTGTTTGTGGTGCAAAGCGGTGCTCAGGTCTTCTCGACTGATGAAAGCATGACCGTCGGGATAACTGCCGAAACCGATTCTTTCGACGCCGCTGTTGCTGTCAAGAAAGTCGCGCAGCAACTCGACACCATCTTTATACGGACCAGCGGGCTGCTCGGCGTCGCCGGCGATCAAAAAAACCTCTTTGATGCCCTGCTGTCGAACCCAGGCTGCGAGTTTGGAGACATGCTCCCGCGATTCGACCAAGCGGGCCGCAAAGTGCGGCACGACCTCGTGACCCGACGAAATCAAACGAGCGGAGATTTCTTGGGTCGCGCCGATGCCTTTGACCGGCGAGCAAGTGACCGAGACCGGCGCGCCCGCAGGCAAATCAAGAATGCCCTGCTCGATACTTTTCATCGGGATCAACTCGTAGCGCATGTTCGCGACCAGCGACTTGACCGCGGGCGTCACCCGAACCGAAGACTTTTTGAAGCGTGAAAGGATCGACATTTGTGTAATACTAGGGGTTTTCGGCGTTTGTTGGCGAGCGACCAACAGTGAACACCAACACAGATCAGCCGAAAGTATCGGGCAATTCGCTCTTTCGCTTGGCCACGAACTCTTTGAGTTCTTCGTCGATCGCGTCGTCGAGAGGTGGCGCGACATAACTCGCCAACCGTTCTTTCCAGATTCGATTGGCGCGCTTGGCCGCGTCGTCTCCGCCGTCTTCAAGCCATTGTTCATAGCTCGAATTGTCGGACGTAGTGGATCGATAGAAGGCCGTCTCGAAGTTGGCAAGGGTGTGCGCCGTGCCCAAAAAATGGTTGCCTGGCGGATTGTCGCGAATCGCGTCAAGCGCCTGGCCGTTCGGCGACGTATCTAGCCCCTTGGAGAATGTCGCCATCATACCGAGTTGGTCGTCATCGAGCACGAACTTTTCGTAGCCCACCGCCAAACCGCCTTCGAGCCAGCCCGCCGCATGCAGCACAAAATTCGTGCCGGCCATTATCGTCGGCAAAAGCGTCGCCGCACTTTCATATGCCGCCTGCGCGTCGGGAAGTTTCGAGGCCGTCAGCGAGCCGCCCGACCTGAACGGAACACCGAGACGTCGGGCAAGAGACGCCATCGTGTAGAGAACTATCGCCGGCTCGGGTGTGCCGAATGTCGGCGCACCAGTTTGCATCGACATCGACGAGGCGAACGAACCCAGAATCACGGGCGCGCCCGGTCGAACAAGTTGGGTGAATGTCATGCCTGCGAGCGCCTCGGCGAGCGTCTGGGTCGCCACGCCTGCCGAAGTCGACGGCGCCATCGCCCCGGCCAAAATAAACGGGGTGATGATCGTCGCCTGGTTATTGCGCGCATAAACCTCGGCCGAAGCCAACATCGTCGCGTCCCACACGAGCGGCGACGAGGCGTTGATCAGGCTGGTCATCACCGTGCGGTCTTGCAGATCGCCACCAAAACCGATGCGCGCCATGTCGACGCTGTCTTGTGCCCGCTCGCCCGCCGTTACCGAACCCATGAAGCCCTTGTCGCTGTATTTGATGTGCGCATAGACCATGTCGAGATGTCTTTTGCTGACAGGAATGTCGACCGGCTCGCAAACCGTGCCGCCCGAATGGTGCATGCGCGGCGACATGTAGGCGAGTTTCACGAAATTCTGAAAATCGACGATGGTCGCATAGCGCCGACCGTTGTCAAGATCGAACGCGAACGGCGAGCCGTAGTTGGGCGCGAAAACTGTCGCGTTGCCGCCAATCTGCACGTTATTTTTTGGATTTCGGGCATGTTGCGTATACACGCTCGGCGCGCTCGACGACACGATCTTGCGACACATGCCCCGCGGAAACCGAACCCGCGTGCCGTTCACATCGGCGCCCGCGTCTTTGAATCTCTGTATCGCCGACGGATAATCGCGAACTTCGATGCCGACCTCTTCGAGCACGGTGTCGGCGTTGTGCTCGATCAATTCGAGCCCCTCGTCTGAGACGAGTTCATACGGTTTGATTTGCCGGGTGATAAATGCGTCGCGCTCTGGTTCGTGCGAGGTGCGCAGGCTCTGTCGACCGGCGCGACCGCCAGATCGTTTTGTACGTGTTACATCCGACATGTTTTCTATTCTGCCACGCCGCCCGTCGACCGCCGACGGCGACCCGAGCGAGCCGAACCCGAGCCGACATCGGCATTCTGCTCGCGCAAAGGCAGGTCGATCACCGTGGCAAGATTCGGTGTAGCGGCGGTCTTGTGCGGAAACGCCATGGCCTCGACGAATAGTTGCTGAAATCTGGGCTCGGTCGCGGTTTCGATTTTTGTCACCTTGCGAACTGCGTCTTCCATTTCGTGTCGGAGTTTGCGCGACAGCAACGCCTGCACGGCCCCCGCGCCGGCCGCGTTGCCGACGCTGCGAACGCCCGAAACCGGGCAGTCGGGCACCAGGCCGAGCACCATCGCGTAGACCGGGTCGATGTGCGCCCCGAAGGCGCCAGCGAGACGGATGTCGTCGACCTTGGGCATGCCTGCATGTTCAACCAGCAAGTCGATGCCCGCGCGCAAAGCCGCTTTTGCCAATTGGATCGCGCGAACATCGTTTTGCGTCACGAAAAGTTTGGTCTCGCCGTGTTCGTAAAACAGATATGAAAATGTGCGCTCATCACCGACAATTCGCGACGATTTGGCCGCCAATTCTCCGCGCACGACGCCATCGGCGTCGATGATGCCGCTCAAATACATTTCGGCGATCACCTCGATAATCCCCGAGCCACAGATGCCCGTGACGTGCGTGTCGCCGAGCGACTCGAGAAAACCCGGTTCGTTGCTCCACAGATTCGAGCCGATCACTTTTACCCGCGGCTCGAGAGTTTTGCGGTCGATACGCACATGCTCGATCGCCCCCGCAGTGGCGCGTTGGCCGGCGCTGATTTGTGCGCCTTCAAAGGCGGGGCCGGTCGGGCTTGAGGCGGCGAACTGACTCTCGATGTTTCCCAAGACGATTTCGGCGTTGGTGCCGATGTCGACGAGCAGTTGCATATCTTTTGAACGATGGGGTCCCTCGGCCAAGATTGCCGCCGCCGTGTCGGCGCCAACATGGCCGGCGATGCAAGGTCCGACATAGAAACGGGAGTTCGGCAGTTTCAAGTCGAGTTCTGTCGCCCAACCACTGACCGATTCATTGGTCGCCAACACGAACGGCGCCATGCCCAACGGGGTCGGATCGATCCCCAAAACAATGTGGTGCATGATCGGATTGCCGACGATCGAGATCTCGAGCACGCCGCCGACCGTGACGCCCGCCGCTTCGACCAGATTGTCGATCAATTCGTTCAACGAATTGCGAATCGCACGGGTCAACTCGATCTCGCCACCCGGGTTCATCATCACATACGAAACGCGACTCATGAGATCTTCGCCGAATCGAATCTGCGGGTTCATCAAACCCGAACTGCCGACGATCTCGCCCGTCAGGAGCTCGCAAAGATGACCGGCCACGGTCGTCGAGCCGACATCGACGGCGATTCCATAGACCGAGTCGACGAAACCCGGCCAAGCGGCGACGATCGAATCTGCGGCGGCGTCGTGGCGCACTGCGACCGTGACTTCGCCTTCGGCTTTGGCCATCGCAGCGTGAAGTGTGGCCAGTGTCCTGCGCGCGACCTCGGGAGCGCGCCGCTTGTGCTGGGTGGCCACGGCGTTGGCCAGCGCATCGGCGGCACTCACCGAATCGCCGAGTTGCGCCTCGGGAATCGTCAGGTAAAACAAACTGAAACTCGGGTCGACCGTGATCGGCTCGAGATCCAGGTCTTTACGCACCACCTGACGATGCACCTGACTTGTGGCCGGCACGTCTACGACCAGGTCGCCACAAATCTTTGCGGCGCAACCCAGACGATTTCCCGGCACGAGAGCGCGCTTGGCCCGATAATTGACCTCGGTTTCGCCCGGCGCCGACAGCGAATCTTGTGAGACAGTGATGCCCCACTTGGCGAATACTCCCGTGCTCGGCGTTATCTGGCAGCGACCACAGATGCCCCGCCCACCGCAGACCGAGTCGATGTCGGCCCCGAGTTTTCTCGCTGCCTCGAGAACCGTGACGCCATCGTCTACGACGCCGTCTAGACCCGACGGGGTGAAGACGACGCGATGTTGCATATTTTTATTCTTGGCGACGACGAGCCCGCCCGCCGCGCGCACCCCGCTCGGGTGCCGCCTCGTTCGGGTCTCTTTTGGCGCGAATCCACGCGGCGCAGTTCTCGTCGTTGCCGACCAGCACGTCGGCCGCCATCACCAGAGTTTTGACCTCTTCATGAAGCGGATTCATGATCGCCGAGGTCATGCCCGCACCGATCGCCATCGCCAAGAAGGTTCCGGTGATGTTGTTGCGCGAGGGTATGCCGAAACTTACGTTCGACGCGCCGCAGGTGGTGTTGACCTTCAACTCTTCGCGCAGGCGACGAATGATCTTGAACGCGGTTCGACCCGCGTCGCCCATCGCGCCGATCGGCATGACCAACGGATCGACCACGACATCGCTGGCCGGGATACCGTGATCTGCCGCTCGCTGAACAATTTTTTTCGCCACCGCGAAGCGCTCGTCGGGGTCCATGCTGATGCCGGTCTCGTCGTTGGAAATCGCCACCACGGCGGCCCCGTATTTGGCGACCAACGGCAGCACCCGCTCGAGGTTGGCGTCTTCACCAGTGACCGAATTTACGAGTGGCTTGCCCTGATAAACCGCGAGGCCCGCCTCGAGCGCCTCGATGATCGAAGAGTCGATAGACAACGGCACGTCGGTGATCGACTGCACCAGTTTCACTGCGCGCGCCAACAGTGCCGGTTCGTCGGCCAGCGGAATTCCGGCGTTCACATCGAGCATGTGCGCGCCAGCCGCGACCTGCGCCAACGCGTCGGCCTCGACCCTGCTGAAGTTTCCTTCTTTCATTTCGGCAGCGAGCATCTTTCGACCAGTCGGGTTGATTCGTTCACCGATCATCACGAACGGGCGCCCAAAACCGATGACCACCTCTTTGGTCGCGGAAGAAATAATTGTGTCGGTCATGCTTGGTTTCCTTTGCTCATTTAATCTTGTTTTCAGTTCTCTTCTAGTTCTTCCAAATCCAGAAGTTCTTGGTTCGTGAATTCGGTCGCATCTACGTCGGCCTCGAAGCCGCCGGCGAATGCGAGTTTGCCGAGGCGCTCGCGCGAATACTCGCCGTCGAGACGGTCGGCCTCGCGTTGCGCCGCCTCGGCCAAATCGCCCGTCAACGGAAGACTCACCCTCCGCCACTGGGCGATGTCTTCTTCGGCCGTATAGATATTCGCCTTGCGCTTGGCCCTGTCGATCGCCCGTTGAAACTTGTCGGAAAGTTGAACCTGCTTCCGCTCGCGACCCGACTGCGCATTGACCTGCGCCGGGATGTCGCGCCACATGATCACGATGACCTCGTTGCTTCCCCTCGGCACGCGCTGTTCTCCCTAAAACTGGCTCTCAACTTTTGGCAGATTTCAAAAACGAAATCGGCACCGCCGCCGCAAAATTTTCTAACCCGACATGCAGATGTTCAAAGTCTAAACCGAGTTGATCGGCGGCCGACTTGCCCGCGGCGATTATCTCGGGATTGTTCGTTTGTGAGAAAAGCACGACTCGTCGGTAGTTGCCGAAATAAACATCGCGCAACTCGGGGTGTTGGTCGAGCCCGAGCCCCTGCCAAACCAATGCGAGAAAGTGCTTGGCCAAGAAATCGGTCAGGTAAAACGTGCCGGGCTCGGTGTCGTGCGCGGCCAGAAACTTCTCGCTTCCGGCGAAAAACTCATAACAGTGCGCCCCGGCGATTCTCGACACCAGCGGAAACTTCTTCAACACGGCATCGAGAAGACCGCCCGTTCCGCAATCGGCGTAGGCCACGAAAACCTTGCGCGACTTGCTCGTCTCGAGAATTTTCTCGACTTCGGGTGCGATTTTCTCGGGTCGGTTGTGCAGATTCGCAGGCAGATAAATCACTTCGATCGCTTCACCGACGCCCGAGGCGTCGAGAACCGACCGCAACTCGCTGACTAGCGCGCCACAAGCGATGATCAGCGGTCGCGAGTCAAACGACATCGCCGAATTTTTCAGCCGACTGATGGACCAGGCGGCTCGGCGCTGCGCATACGACGCGCCCCGACCAATTGCTTCGCGGTTTCGGAGGCCACGGCCGCATCGCGACAATAGGCGTCTGCGCCAACGGCATGACCGAACTCTTCGTTGAGCGGTGCACCACCGACCAAAATAATGTATTTGTCGCGCAGACCCTTTTCTTTCATCGTGTCGATAACAACCTTCATGTAGGGCATGGTCGTCGTCAACAGCGCCGACATTCCGAGAATGTCGGGCTTGTGCTCTTCGAGCGCGGCGAGGTATTTGTTGACGTCGGTGTTGATGCCAAGATCGACGACCTCGAACCCGGCGCCCTCCATCATCATCGCCACCAAGTTTTTGCCGATGTCGTGAATATCGCCCTTGACGGTGCCGATGACCACTTTGCCGACTGATTCGGCCCCGGTTTCGGCGAGCAAAGGACGCAAAATCGCCATGCCGCCCTTCATCGCGTTGGCCGACAAAAGAACCTCGGGCACGAACAAGATGCCGTCGCGAAAGTCGATGCCCACGATTCGCATGCCCTCGACCAACGCGGTTTCAAGAACTTTCGTCGCCGACCAACCGCGATCCAGAAGAATCGTCGTGCCCTCGATGATTTCAGGGCCCAAGCCGTCGTAGAGATCGTCGTGCATCTGGGCGACCAAATCATCGTCAGAAAGCTTTGCCAAATCGATGTCGTCGAATTCTTCGTTGCTCACTGTTTCTCCGTTGATCTAAAACCTGGTTTGTAGCGCGGACAGCCGCCCGACGCAACGAGTCAAACGCTATCAGTTCGCGACGGTGTAGAAACGAGCATCGTCCGGCTCGAGAGGCTTGACGCCCAGAATTATGTCGGCCGCTTTTTCGGCGATCATCATCGTCGGGGCGTAAATGTTGCCATTGGTCACATATGGCATGACCGACGCGTCGACCACCCGAAGTCCGTCGATGCCGTGCACACGCATCGTCAACGGGTCGACAACCGACATCTCGCCGACACCCATTTTGCAGGTGCATGACGGGTGGTATGCGGTCTCGCCGTCGCGACGAACCCAATCCAGAATCTGCTCATCTGTCGTGACGGCGGCACCCGGTGAAATCTCCCCACCGTTAAATTCATCGAACGCCGGCTGGCCAAGAATCTTTCGCGCCGCGGCGATCGCCTCGACCCACTCTTGGCGATCCTCTTTGGTTGACAAATAGTTGAGTCGCAACTCCGGCTTGACGCGCGCATCAGGCGACTTGATCTTGACGCTGCCCCGCGAATTCGAGTACATCGGACCGATGTGCACCTGATACCCGTGGCCACCCGCGGGTGCCGTGCCGTCGTAGCGAACTGCGATCGGCAGAAAGTGGAACATCAAGTTCGGATATTTAAACGACGAATTGCCGCGAATAAAACCGCCGCCCTCGAAATGGTTCGAGGCGCCGGGACCCCGCCTGAACAACCAACGCAAACCGATGAACGGCCGATAGCGAAACTTCAGCATCGGGTTCAACGAAACCGGCTTGCTGCAGGCGTGCTGCACATAGACCTCGAGATGATCCTGCAGGTTTTCGCCGACGCCCGGCAGATGATGCACCGGCTCGACCCCGACACTCTTCAGATGCGCGGCGTCGCCGATTCCCGAGACCTGCAGCAATTGCGGCGAATTGAACGCACCACCGCACAGCACGACCTCGCGAGCTGTGACCGATCGTTTGCGACCGAACGGCAACTCGAAGTCGACACCGGTGACCCGTTTTTCGCTGATGACGAGTTTTGTCACCAACGCCCGGCACTGAACTTTCAGATTTTTTCTGTGCATCACCGGATGCAGGTATGCGCGAGCCGCGCTCAGTCGACGGCCGCGACGCAGGTTTCTGTCGAACGCCGCGAAACCCTCTTGTTTGTAACCGTTGACGTCGGTCGTCAATTCGTGGCCCGCCTGCTGCACCGCTTTGAAGAATGCACCGAACAACGGGTTCGAAACGGGTCCGCGCTCCTGCACGAGCGGCCCGTCGTGGCCACGGAACGGGTCGTCTTTGTCGGCCGCCAGACAGTTCTCGAGTCGTTTGAAATATGGCAGGCAATGCGCGTAGTCCCAAGATGACATGCCCTCGTCGCTCGCCCAGCGTTGATAGTCGAGGGGGTTGCCCCGCTGAAAGATCATCCCGTTGATGCTCGACGAACCGCCCAAGACTTTTCCGCGACCCTGGGTCACGCGTCGATTGTTCATGTGCGGCTCTGGTTCAGAAACATAGAGCCAGTCGTAGAAACGGCTGCCGATCGGAAATGTGAGCGCGGCCGGCATGTGAATGAACACATCCCACCAGTAGTCGGGTCGACCCGCCTCTAGCACCAAAACTTTGTTGTTCGGATCGGCGCTCAACCGATTGGCGAGAGCCGAACCTGCCGAACCACCGCCGACGATTATGTAGTCGTATTCGGGATTGATCGTGGTGTCTCTGCTGCGCTTCTTTTCGGCGCCGGTCATATTGCCTTGAGCATGCGCGCCGCTTCGAGCGTGTTCTCGAGCAGGGACGCGATCGTCATCGGTCCGGTGCCGCCCGGCATCGGCGTGATCGCCCCGGCGATCGACTGCACCGCTTCGAAATCGACGTCGCCGACGATTTTGTTGTTGATGCGCGTGACGCCGACATCAATCACGGTCGCACCCGGCTTGACATGGGTCGCCGTGACCATGCGCGCCGAACCGGCGGCGGCGATGATGATGTCTGATTCGCGACAAACTTCGATCATGTCGTGGGTCGACTTGTGCGCGACCGTCACGGTCGCGTCAGCCCCGCGCCCGACCAGCAACAACATCTGTGGCAGACCGACGAGGGCCGATCGACCGATCACCACGACTCGTTTTCCTCTTGTCTCGATTTCGTAGCGCTGCAAAAGCCTGAACACTCCGAGCGGCGTGCACGGCACATGGCCTTTGATCCCGCGCACCAACCGACCCAAAGATTTTTCGGTCAAGCCATCGACGTCTTTTTCGGCGGGCAAAAGTTTCAACACCGCCTCGGTGTCGATGTGTTTGGGCAACGGCAACTGCACCAAAATTCCGTGCACCGAGTCGTCGGCGACAAGTTTTGCCACCGCATCTTCGACCTGTGCCTGGGTGGCCGTCTCGGGCAGATTCACACCGCGCGAGACCATGCCGACTTCCTGGGCCTTCTTGTGTTTGCTGTTGACATATATATGACTCGGCGGATCATCGCCGATCAAAACGGTGGCGAGGCAAATCTTCGGGCTTCCCGCGGCGGCAATCGTCGCCTTGATGTTGGCCAACGACTCGTCGCGCAGCCGCAACCCGTCGAGCAGAACTGCCCCGCCGGGGGTTCGTTGCAAAACGCGGCTCATGAGAGTCCGATTATTTGACCGTTCGCGTCGAAGTCGATGATCGCCGCGGCAGGCTTGGTGCCGAGGCCCGGCATCGTTCGCATGTCGCCGCAAATCGGGTAGACGAAACCCGCGCCGATCGACGCCCGCACCTCGCGCACATTCAGCGTGTGGCCCGTCGGCGCGCCGCGCAACGACGCGTCACCCGAGATCGAAAGGTGCGTCTTGGCGACGCAGATCGGGAGTTTGGCGAAGCCGTTGTCGGTGTAGTTCTTGATCTGCTTGTTGGCCAGACCGGTGTATTCGACCTTCGCCGCGCCATAGATGGTCGTCGCGATTTTTTCGATCTTTTCTTTGAGCGACGCCTCGTCGGGATACAGGAAGTGGAAATTGTTTTTGTCGTTGCACGCCTCGACCACCGCGTTGGCGAGATCTTTCGCCCCCGCTCCTCCGTCGGCGAAATGCGTGCACACCGCGACCCGCGCACCTGCATCTTGCGCGATCTTGCGAATCGCTTCGTGCTCAGACTTGTGGTCGGTGGGAAACCCGTTGATCGCGACCACTGGTGAAACACCGTGGGCTTTGACGTTTTCGATCTGCTTGACCAGGTTGGCCGCGCCCGCGATGACATCGTCGGGGTTCTCTTTCAGCAGGTCTTCTGGCAGCGCCTTGCCGGCGACGATCTTGTATTTGCCGGAGTGCGCCTTGAGCGCACGAACCGTGGCGACGAGAACCGCGGCGTCAGGCGTCAACCCCGAAGCGCGACACTTGATGTTGAAAAACTTTTCGGCGCCCATGTCCGCGCCGAAACCGGCCTCGGTGATCAGGTAGTCACCCGAGTGGATGCCGATCAGATCGCCGACGATCGACGAATTGCCGTGGGCGATGTTCCCGAACGGCCCAGCATGAACGATCACGGGGGTGTTTTCGATCGTCTGCAACAGATTGGGCTTGATCGCGTCGGCCATGATCACCGCCATCGAACCCGCGCCGCTCAATTGCTCGGCGGTGACTGGCTTGCCCTGCGAGTCGTAGCCCACGACGATGCGGGCGAATCGCTTGCGCATGTCTTCTTTCGAGGTGGCAAGCGCGAGAATCGCCATCACCTCGGATGCCGCGGTTATGTCGAAACCCGTCTGCCTGACCACGCCGTCTTCTTTCGTGCCCAAACCGATAATCAAATTGCGCAACGATCGATCGTTGACGTCCATCACGCGACGCCAGGTGATGTTGTTCAAATCGAGATCGAGTTCGTTGCCTTGATGCAGATGATTGTCGACCATCGCCGACAGCAGGTTGTGCGCGGCGGTCACGGCGTGGAAGTCGCCGGTGAGGTGCAGGTTCAGCAACTCCATCGGAATCACCTGGCTGTAGCCGCCCCCCGCCGCACCGCCTTTGATGCCGAAGGTCGGGCCCATGCTGGGCTGGCGCAAACTGATCGTCGCTTTCTTGCCGATGTGCTTCATCGCCTGGCCCAGGCCGACGGTCGTCGTGGTCTTTCCTTCGCCCAGGGGTGTCGGCGTGATCGCCGTAACGACAACATATTTCGCCTTCGGGCGAGACTTCATCGAGTCGATCGCGTCGAGACTTATCTTGGCGAGACTTTTGCCATAGGGCTCCAAGAACTCGTCGGCAATACCCATTTGTTTGGCGATTTCGCCGAGGGGTTTGGCCGTGGCCTTGCGTGCAATCTCGAGATCGGTGGGAAACCCCATTTTTTCAACTTTCACCTAGGTTTACAAAAATTATGCGACTTCCCACTCTACATATCGTCCGAAAGGTTCGGCGTCGGTTCGGCGTCGGTTCGGCGACCGGGTCTGACAACTTCGAGTCGCTACCATATGTGAAAATGAAGAAACACGACTTCGACCCCTACGCGAGATTGACCAAACCGATGGTTCGGGACAACGGTGTCTTGCGCGAGGCATCGTGGCAAGAAGCCTTGTCACGAGCCGCCAAAGGTCTGGGAAAAACTCGCGATGCGTTCTCGCCCGCGGCCGTCGGATTTTTCTCCTGCTCAAAGTCGACCAACGAGATGAATTTCATCGCCCAAAAGTTCGCGCGCGCGGTCATCGGCACGAACAACATCGATTCCTGTAATCGAACTTGACACGCACCCTCGGTGGTCGGTCTGGCCACCGTCTTCGGAGCCGGTGGAGGCACCAGTTCATACGCCGAAGTTGAGACGACAGACGTAATAGTGCTTTGGGGCTCGAACGCCCGCGAAGCCCACCCCATCTATTTCCACCATGTGTTGCAAGGCGTGCGCAACGGAGCAAAACTTTTCGTCGTCGATCCACGCCGAACCGCCTCGGCGGAATTCGCCGACATGTGGCTCGGCCTCAATGTCGGCACCGATATCGCCCTGTCGAACACGATCGCCCGAGAGATAATCAAGGCCGGTCTCGCCAACGACGAATTCATAAAGATCGGCACGAGCAACTTCGTCGAATATTCGAAGTCGGTCGAACCCTGGACCCTCGAAGTGGGCAGTCGCGTCACGGGCGTTCCGGCCGACGCGATTCGTGAACTCGCCCACACATATGCCCGAGCGGGAAGCGCACAATTGTGTTGGACGCTTGGCATCACCGAGCATCACAACGGTGTCGACAATGTGTTGGCGCTGATCAATCTCGCGTTGCTGTGCGGCCATGTCGGTCGAACAGGTTCGGGTCTCAGCCCGTTGCGCGGCCAGAACAACGTGCAGGGCGGTGGCGACATGGGCGCGTTGCCAAACAAGTTGCCAGGCTTCCAAGATGTCGAGGACGATGTCGCCCGCGCGAAATTCGAAAAGAAGTGGGGTTGCGCGATCCCCCCGAAGAACGGCTTGAACCTGACCCAAATGTTCGAGGCGATCGAGCGCAAAGAGTTGCGAAGTGTTTTCGTGATCGGCGAAAACCCCGCCCAATCCGAGGCCGACGGGACCCATGCGGTTCATCTCCTCGAGAGCCTCGACTTCTTGGTCGTGCAAGATATTTTCATGACCAAAACGGCCCAACTCGCCGATGTCGTTTTTCCGGGCTCGGCATCGTGGTGCGAAAGTGACGGCACCGTGACTAACTCGGAGCGTCGCGTGCAGCGTGTTCGCAAGGCGATCGATCTGCCGGGCGACGCCCGCGACGATATTCAGATCATTCTCGACCTGGCGCGCGAAATGGGGCACGACTGGAAATACGATTCGACCGAAGAGATTTGGGACGAACTGCGCAGCCTTTCGCCGATGCATGCGGGTATGTCATATAAACGACTCGCCGAACTGGGCGGCATCCAATGGCCCTGCTTCAGCGAGGACAAACTCGAGCCGTCGTACCTGCATGGTCGTCTTTGGGAAACCGACCCCGCAAAACGCGGTCGACCCGCCGCGTTCAGCGTCGTGGTCGACGAACCGCCTGTCGAGGCGACCACGCCAGAGTTTCCGTTGCGACTCACGACCGGTCGTCGCCTCGACTCTTACAACACCGGTGTGCAGACCCGCGGTTTCGACAGCCCGTTGCGCTTCGGCGAGACGATCGACGTCTCGCCCGAAGATGCGGCTCGACTTGAATTGCACGACACCGAGGTCGTGAAAGTGAGTTCGCCCCGCGGCTCGCTCGAAGTTCCGGTGCGAATCGACAAGAGCCTTCGCCCCGGCTTGGTGTTCATGACGATGCACTTCCCCGACCAGGTCAACACGAACCTGCTGACCATCGACGCCACCGACCCGAAGTCGGGCACGGCAGAGTTCAAAGCGGCGGCGGTGCGAATCGACCGCATCAAGCAACGGGTGCCCGTAGCCGGCGAGTGAAGTTCTAGTGCTCCGGCACCAAGACGAATTTGCCGAAGTGTTTCTTCTCTAAAAATTCGCGCTGCGCCTCGGCGATATCACGCAAGGCGAACGTCTTGGCGACGATCGGTTTGATTCGGTTGTGTTCGATATAGGAAATGAGATTGCCAAAGACCGGTTCATCCCACGCGGTACAGCCGACCAGGGTCAAATCTTTGAGATAAAACTCGCGCAGGTCGAGATTGACGAGCGGCCCCCCAATCGCCCCTGAAGAAACATAGCGACCGCCCCGCCGCAGCAACTTCAGCATCGATGCGAACGAATCTCCGCCGACGTTGTCCACGACCACGTCGATCGTTTCTTCGCCAAGGGCCGAGACCAAGTTTGCCGAGCGATCTATGACTCGATCGGCGCCGATTCGAATCGCCTGCTCGGCCTTGCCCGCGCCGACGATCGCGGTGACGCTCGCCCCTCGCAACTTCGCCAACTGTAAAGCCGCCGATCCGACGCCGCCCGAGGCGCCCGACACGAGAACGTGCTCACCTCTCGCGACCTTTGCCCGATGCAGCATGTTTTCGGCGGAACCATAGCTGCACGGAATCGAACCGAGTTCGATGTCGGTCCAATTTGAGTCGACCACAAACGCCTCGTTCGCGGGCACTTTCACGAACTGCGCGAATGCGCCGTCGAAATCTGAGCCCATCCAGATGTTGCGCATCGATTCGAAGCCGTCGGGCCGCATGCACGGGCGCACCAAGACGCGCTTTCCGACGATGCGAGAATCGGTTTCATCGCCGACGGCGACGACGCGGCCGCAACAGTCGGTGCCTTGAATAAATGGAAACGGCGTCGACTCGTGCCAGCCGCCGTCAGACTTTTGAATTTCTGAGAGTTCGTGGTCGTTTGCAGTCGAGTTGGTGCCGGTTCGCACCGACGGCGAATACCAACCCAAGCGGGTGTTGATCTCGGTGTTGTTGACTCCCGCCGCGAGAACCTTTATCAATGCCTCGCCCTTCCGCAAAACCGGATCGGGCACATCGCGATATTCGAGTTTGTCGAACCCGCCGTTGCCGGTCGTGACCACCGCTTTCATCGAGGCGGTCTAGACGCGTGGTCGTCAGTCGATGAGGGCATCTGACCGAAGTCCGGCTCGCTCGAGATGAATCGGCAACACCCGACCGTAAAGTTCTTTGGCGCGTTGCGGGCTGCTGACCATGCCCGCCTCCGAAACATAGCTGAAGATCGCGACATAGCGTTTGGTTTTGCCGAACAATGGCGCCACGCGATGCAACGAATATCGCCCCTTGAAGATTTGCAGATCACCTGGCTCGAGTCGCACCGTCTTGATCAAGGTCTGGTCGCCATTCAGAACCTTTTCGACTTGCCCATAATTCTCTTCGGTCGTCGAGCGCACCATCGGGCTGTACTCGAACTCGCCACCAGACTCGGCGTTTTGAATCGCCAGCGTCACAGTGAAGTTGTTGGTGTCGAAATGCCACGGAAACCCGCCGCCCTCCTCGGCGAGATTCACGATCACGTCGGCCAACGGGTCGGCATAGGGGAAAAACTGCTCTTCTTGCAGAACCTCTTGAATGAACGGCGCGAACTTCGGCCAGCGAAAAATCGCCCTGAGAATGCTGTCATCGCCGAGATTGTCGGCGGGCACGAACGCGTTCGAACGGTCATAAAAGCGCCTGATCGGGTGGGTCGGCGGCAGCGATTCGTTGTCGGGCAAAAAATACGGGTTGGTTCGGGTGAAATTGCGGTGACCAAACTTCTCGACCCGATCGCACTCGGCGACCAATTCGGCGATTCTCTCGGCACGAACAAAACCCTTTAACACCACGCATCCGTCGGCCTGAATCGACGCCTGTGCATTTGTGACCAGACGACGACGGTCGCCAGAATCGGTGTCGATCGGGAACTTGTCGAGATCCACGAACTCTTCCGCGTCGAGCACCTTGTCACTCATAAACTGAATGCTAGTTAGTTCGTAAAACAGTTCGAAGCCCGAAGAGCGAAAGACAAATGGATCTCAAAATTGCGTCAGCATCGGCAAGCGCCGAAGAAAGAGATGCCGTCGATTCGCTGTTGGGCGCAGCACCCGAGACATTTCAGGGTGGCGATCGCAATCTCGAGGGTTTGAGGGTCGCCCGCGGCGGTGAAAGTCTCCGCCAACTGCGTCACCTACTGCTGCCGACGTTGCACCAAGTCAACGATCGCGTGGGCCACATCAGCCGCGGTGCGATCAATTACATTTCGCAACGGCTCGATGTCGCACCTGCCGAGATCTACGGTGTGGCAACTTTCTACGCGCTTTTCGACACCAAAGAGCGACCTGCGACCCAGGTTCATGTCTGCGTCGACTTGGCTTGTCGCGCGATGTCGGGATGCAAAGAAAACGATCTTCCCGATGGCGCCGTGGCATCGCCCTGCCTCGGGGCCTGCGAGCGCGCGCCCGCAGTTTTGGTGATCGAAACCGGCGTACAAGTTCGGTCTGAATTGCTCGCCCCGGCTTCGCGCCAACAAATTTCGCAACTTGTCGCGGGCAAGCATGCACCCGACGAACAGCCGATCAGTCACGGCGCACCGCAAACCCCGAATAGAGATCTGGTTTTACTTTCGCGCATCGGCGTCGTCGACCCGCGCAGCATCGACGACTACATCGCCAACAACGGTTTCGCCGCTTTGAAAAAAGCGCTGAAAATTGGCCCCGAGCAAGTTCTCACCGAAGTTACAAACTCGGGTTTGGTCGGCCGCGGAGGTGCCGCGTTTCCCACCGGGCGCAAGTGGGCCGCCGTCGCGGCTCAACCCGTCAAGACTCGATATCTGATCTGCAATGCCGACGAATCGGAGCCCGGCACTTTCAAAGACAGGGTGTTGCTCGAGGGCGACCCGTTTGCGCTGGTCGAGTCGATGGTCATCGCGGCGTTTGCCACCCAGTGTCATCATGGCTATATCTATCTGCGCGGCGAATACCCGCGGGCGATGCGCAACATCACGAACGCCGTCGAAATCTCTCGGCAGAAAAATTTTCTCGGCTCAAATATCCTCGGCTCGGGCTTCGATTTCGACATCACGATCTTCAAGGGCGCTGGCGCCTACATCTGCGGCGAAGAAACGGCGATCTTCAATTCAATCGAGGGATACCGCGGCGAGCCGCGAAACAAACCACCGTTCCCCGTCGAGGTTGGTCTTTTCGGCAAACCGACCGTGGTCAACAATGTCGAGACGCTGTTCAATATTCTGCCGATCATCAACGACTCGGGCGAGAAATACTCCGCGTGGGGCTCCACCGGCTCAAAAGGCAAAAAACTTTTCTGTGTCTCGGGTGCGGTCGAAAAGCCCGGCGTCTACGAAGTCACCTTCGGTGCGACGCTTCGAGATCTGATACATCTAGCGGGCGGCGTCAAGCGCGGCTCGAAACTTCAGGCGGTTTTGCTGGGTGGTGCAGCGGGTGGATTCGTCGGACCGGACGAACTCGACCTTGAACTGACTCTCGAAGCCGCCCGACAAGCCGGCACGACCCTCGGGTCTGGTGTGATCATGGTGCTCGACGAGAGCGTCGACATGGTCGACCAACTGCAACGAATCGCCGCTTTCTTTCGCGACGAATCATGCGGCCAATGCGTGCCGTGCCGCGTCGGCACCGTTCGCCAACAAGAAGCGCTCGCCCGACTGGTCGAATCGTCGGGCACAGACCGCGCCAACATCGACCTTCAGTTGTTGCGCGATCTGGGCCAGGTGATGCGAGATGCCAGCATCTGCGGTCTAGGGCAAACCGCGCACAACGCGATCGACTCGGCACTGACCCGCCTTAAAGTGTTCTCGACATGACGACCCAAGTCACCACCGGTCTCAAGGTTCGCAAGGGCGTCGATCTGACGATCGACGGACAGGCAGTCACGGCGCTCGAGGGCGCGACATTGCTCGAGGTTTGTCGGGCCAACGGCAAAGAGATACCGACTCTTTGCTACGGCGACACCATCACGCCGAAAAACGCCTGCCGAGTCTGCATGGTCGAACTCGAGGGTTCGCGAACACTCGTGCCAAGTTGCTCGCGCAAAGTCGAACCGGGCATGAACGTCAAAACCGACACCGAGCGAACCCGGCACAGTCGCAGACTCGTGCTCGAACTGCTCGGCTCTTCGGTCGACTTGTCGCTGACGAAAAACGTCGACAAATGGAACGACAACTACGGCGCCAACCCGTCACGATTCGGCGCGCCGTCTTTTCATCACGACGACCGCGACGACGCCGTCACGGGACATCATCATCAGCCCGATGGCAAAACCGCCGAGACGGTGCATCAACCCGTGAAAATCGACAACGCCTTGTATGTGCGCGACTACTCGAAATGCATCTTGTGCTACCAGTGCGTCGATGCGTGCGGCGAGCAATGGCAGAACACATTCGCCATAGCCACGGCAGGTCGTGGTTTCGACGCCCGTATCTCGACCGAATTCGCCGTCGACCTGACCGACTCGGCCTGCGTCTACTGCGGAAACTGCATTCAGGTTTGCCCGACTGGCGCGCTGATGTTCACCTCCGAATTTGAAATGCGCGAAGCGGGCACTTGGCGCGAAAACGACCAAACCCAAACCGACACGATTTGTCCGTTTTGTGGCGTGGGTTGCTCGCTGACTCTGCATGTGCAAGACAACCAGATCGTCAAGGTGACTTCGCCGAGCGACCACTCGGTCACCCACGGCAATCTGTGCATCAAGGGTCGATTTGGTTTTCAACACGTTCAAAACACGAAGCCGACCGACTAGCGACATGAAACTTGCGACCGTCGACATCGCCGCCCTGCATGGTTCGACAGAAAACGCAAGCTACGCAAAAGCGGCGGGTGAACTTTTTGCGGCGTTGAGCGAGATCGGCTTCGCCGTGATCGTCAATCACGGTGTCGATCAAAAAACAATCGACGAAATGCGCAAGGCGGTGGAGGCCGTGTTCGCCTCCCCGCGCGAGATCCTGATGCGAGACATGGTCGTGAAAGGCAATTATCGGGGGTTCGTGCCGCTCGGGTACTTCACGCCGAATTCGGGCAAGGGCAACGCCGATCAATACGAAGCCTGGAAATTGCACAACGAGACCGCGCTTGATGATCCGATTTGCGCGGCCTGCTCGCTTTATGGGCCGAACATCTGGCCACGTATCGACACCGACATTCGAACTCCCGTGATGAACTATTGGCGGGCGCTCACCCGTTTGAGCGAAGTCTTGATCGTCGCTGTTTGTTCGAAACTCGCGATCAACCCCGCGACAATCTTGTCGTGCATGACCAATCCGCTCACGAACATGACGCTGCTCAACTACCCGCCGACGCCCCCGCAAGACGACACATGGGGCATCCACCCACACAAAGACTTCAACCTGTTGACGCTTCTCGCCCACGACCCGATTGGCGGGCTCGAAGTCAGAGATCGCTCCGAAAATTGGATCAACGCCGATTGCCCGCCCGAGGGCATGGTTCTCAACGTCGGCGACATGCTCGAACTGTGGAGCGGCGGTCGGCTCGTTTCGACGCCGCACAGGGTTCTGAACAAGTCCGGCAAAGCGCGCCAATCATTCCCATTTTTTTCGAAGCCACGATTTGACGTCGTGGTCGAGCCGTTGCTTGAACCAATCTCGGGTTTCAACCGGCTGCCGCTTCATGTCGGCACTTCGGCCGCCGACATTTGGTATTCGAACTGGCCCGACACGGCGTCAACCGACCCCGCACAAGAGTTGGGCATCTACAACTCGCGATAATTCTTAAACGGCGACCTCAAGGCGCTTGCGCACGGCGTCGCGAACCTGAGAGTCGAAACTTCGCACATGGGCCGCCGAGAGTTTGTAGACCAACTCGGCATCTCCCGCTTCGAGGGCACCCAGGATTTCTTCGTGTTCGTCGAGCGCGTGCCCCATGTCTGCGACGTCGGCGAGATACATGTGCCACAAGCGATCGCTTTGCGCATACAAAACATCGAGCGTGTCTTTCAAGAAACGATTGCCGGCCGCGTCCCAAACGATTTCATGACACTGGGCATCGAGGTGAATCTGCTCTTGGGCGCTGATACTGGCTTTCTTGGCCTTGTCCAGAACTTTTCGCATCTGTCGCCAGTGGTCGACATCGCCCCGCTCGCAGGCCAGACGAGCAACGTAGGGTTCGAGAATCGCCCGTGTTTCATAGAGCGTCGACAACTCGGCGATGTCGATGTTCGAGACGATCATTCCGCGTCGCGGAATCACGACCAAAAATTGATCGCGGGCCAGTCGCTGCAAAGCCTCACGAATCGGCGTGCGACCAATCTTGAGCGTGGTTTGAAGCTCGTCTTCGCGCACAACCGAGCCAGGTGTCAGTTCGAGGCGCACGATCATGCCCCGAATCAGCCCATACGCCAGCCCGCTTAAAGACTCTTTTGCCATTTGATTTAAAGCCTACCTTACTGATATCGTACTGATATATCACCAAGCAGGTGCTGTTAAAAGTATCGGGGTCAAAATGAGCGAATTTCCAAAATCAGCAAAGTGTGTAGTCATCGGCGCCGGCATTGTCGGCAATTGTCTCGTCGGTCATCTTTCAAAACTCGGTTGGACCAACATGGTGCAAATCGACAAAGGCCCGTTGCCCAACCCAGGTGGCTCGACCGGCCACGCTTCAAACTTTATTTTTCCGACCGATCACAACAAAGAGATGGCGTTGTTGACGCTCGCATCGCAGCAGCAATACATCGAACTCGGCATGAACAACACTTGTGGCGGCATCGAGGTCGCACGAAACCCCGAGCGTCTTGAAGAGTTTAATCGTCGCATGACCTCGGCGAAGTCTTGGGGAATCGACGCCAAACTTCTCTCGCCCGCCGAAGTGAAAGAGTTGGTGCCGTTCATCAACGAAAAAATCGTCTTGGGCGGTTACTACACGCCAAGCGTTTCATGCGTCGACTCTCTACAGACCGGCACACTGATGCGCGAGAGCGCGGTTAAGGCCGGCAACTTGAGCGTGTTCGCCAACACCGAAGTTCTCGACCTCGAGGTCGAGAACGGCACGATCAAAGCGGTCGTGACCAACAAAGGTCGCATCGAAACCGAGTACGTCGTCGTAGCCTGCGGCGTGTGGAGCCCGCGAATCGCGAAAATGGCGGGTGCGAGCATCCCGTTGACACCGGCGGTTCACCAGATGGCCGACGTCGGACCAATCGACATCTTGCAAAAAACGAACGCCGAGGTCGCGTTTCCGATCATTCGCGACATGGACACTTTCTGTTACGAGCGTCAAACAGCCGGCTCGATGGAAGTCGGCAGTTACGCCCACCGCGCAATTTTCATGCACCCAGACGAGATTCCGTCAAACGAAGCATCTGCGCTCTCGCCCACCGAGTTGCCGCTGACACAAGACGACTTCGACCCCCAAATGGAGCAGGCGATCGAACTCATGGACATGTTGGGCGACGCCGAGATCAAATATGCGATCAACGGTTTGCTTTCGCTGACCCCCGACGCGATGCCCGTGCTCGGCGAGACGGTCGAGGTGAAAAATCTTTGGTCGGCCGCCGCGGTCTGGATCAAAGAGGGCCCCGGCATCGCCCAGCTGGTCGCCGAATGGATGACATACGGCTACCCACACTTGTGCGACCCGCACTCGTCTGACATCTCGCGGTTCTACCCGCACGAGAAAACCGAGCACCACATTTACGCGCGTTGCGACGAGCACTTCAACAAGACTTACGGCATCGTTCACCCACGCGAACAGTGGGCGTCGCAGCGCGACATGCGCCGCAGCCCGTTTTATCCACGTGAAGAGGCCGCCGGCGCGAAATTCTTCGACGCCCGCGGATGGGAGCGCCCGCAGTGGTTCACATCCAATGAAAAATTGATCAAAAAGTTCAAGACGGCGTGCGAAGATCGACCGCACGAGTGGGATGCCCGCTGGTGGTCGCCGATCACCAACGCCGAGCATTTGCAGATGCGCGAGTCGGTGGGCATGGTCGATCTCACGGCTTTCAACGAATTTGATTTCACCGGTAAGGGTGCGATGAAGTTCCTGCAGTACATGTGCGTCAACAACGTCGACGTCGAGGTCGGGCGTTCGGTCTATACCCCGTTGCTCACCCCGGCGGGCGGCTTCAGGGGCGACCTGACGATCATGCGACTTGCCGACGAACACTTCAGGGTGATCACCGGGGCGTTCGACGGTGGCCGCGACAACTATTGGTTCAGACGCCACATGCCAAACGACGGTTCGGTGGTGTTCACCGACATGAGTTCTGCGCTTTGCACGATCGGTGTCTGGGGTCCGAATGCCGAGAAGACGATGGCCAAGATCGTCACCGGCGACCACAAGCCGTTCGATGTCTCGCAGACGAACTTCCCTTACGGTGCGGTGCGCAACGTGTTGATCGGCGGCGTGCCATGCACGATGTTCAGAATTTCTTACGTCGGCGAGAACGGCTGGGAGATCTACACAAAAATGGAGCACGGACTTCGCGTGTGGGACGCGATCGCCGCGGCGGGCAAAGAGTTTGAAATCATCCCCGTCGGCATGGGCGTTTACGCCGTGACTGGTCGAATCGAGAAGGGCTACCGACTGATGGGCGCCGAACTCGAGAGCGAATACAACCCCGTCGAGGCCGGTTTGGCACGACCGAAAGTCAAGTCAGCCGACTTCATCGGCAAGGCCGCGTACCTGAAAGCGCGCGAAGAAAAACCGTGCGCGATCATGTGCACGCTCGAGATGCTCGACCAAACCAGCAAATCCGGCCTCAAGCGTTACCCGACCGGCGGCAACGAGCCGATCTTGACGAAGAACGGCGACCGAATCGTCGACGCCAAGGGTCGAGTGTCGCGCGTGACCACGGCGGGTGCAGGTCCGTCGGTCGGCAAATATTTGCTGCTCGCCTACCTCACGCCTGAACACGCGGTCGAAGGCAACGAACTTCGCGTCATGTACATGAACGAACTCTTTCCGGTGCGGGTCGCCCGAGTCGGCAGTCAGCCCCTGTTCGACCCGACCGACGCCCGAATGAAGAGTTGACCGGCGATCGGTTCATGAACATTCTCGTCTGTGTAAAGCGGGTGCCGGCACCGGGTGCGCGCATCAACATCACGAACGACGGTCAACAGGTCGACACGGCGTTTTTGGGTTTCACCGTAAGCCCGCACGAAGAATGTGCGGTCGAGCAGGCGGTGCAGTTGATCGAAAAGCACGGCGGCGATGTGACCGTGCTGACGCTCGGACCAATCGAGGCCGAAGAACAGCTTCGCACCGCAGTCAGCACCGGTGCGACGAAGGCCGTGCTCGTTCCGATCGACACCACAGACTGGGATCCGCAAAAAACAGCCGAGGCGATCGCCAAAGTTGTCGCCGAACTTGAAACTGCGAACGGAAAGTACGACCTGGTGTTGTTCGGCAACGAATCGGCCGACAGTTGCGGCTATCAAGTCGGCATTCGCACCGCGTTGAAACTCGGCCGGCCGATCGTCAACGGTGCCAAGGGGCTGGAGATCGAGGACACTGTGGCGAAAATTCGACGCGAGAGCGACGCCGGTGTCGAAATCTACAAACTTACGATGCCTGCATGCGTCGGCGTCAAAGAGGGCATCAACTTGCCCCGATACCCGACGATGAAAGGTCGTCTTGCGTCCAAAAAAGTCGCCGTCGCACAGTCGAAAGTCGATGCCAACTCGGGTGGGCTAAAACTGATCACATTGCAACGACCGCCTGAACGCGTCAGCAATACGGTGATCTTGGGCAACGGTCCCGAGGCCGCGCCAGCGGTTGTCGATCTGCTCGAAGAGTTGGGTGTTTTTAAATGAGCGTGCTCGCGGTAATCGAACACGATCGGGGTGCGATGACAAGTGCTTCTCTTGGCGTGATGACCGCCGCGCGAAATCTCGCCAAACAAATGAACACGAAGTTCGAGGCCGTGACGATCGGTGCAAACGCCGATCGCCTCAGCGAGACGATCTCCAACTTTGGCGCGACGACGGTCCATCAGGCGCACAACTCGATGCTCGTCGACTACGGCCCCGAGGCGTGGGGTGAGTCGTTGGCCCAGGTGGTGCGAAAGTCATCGCCGCAGGTCGTAATCGGCACGGGCACCGAGCGCGGACACGAGATCGTCGCCCAAGCGGCGGCTCGACTCGACTTGCCCGCGGCGATGAACTGCATCGAGTTCGACAAAGATTTCAACGGCACGCAGCCGCTCAAAGTCACCCGCACTCGATGGGGCGGGTCGTTGTTGGAACAAGCCGCGATCGACGCCCCGATCAAACTCGTGACTTTGGCCAACCATGTCGTCGAACCCCAAGAAGAACTTGCCGCCTCACCCGCGACCGTGTCGCCGATTGAAGTTCAACTCGACGAGTCGGTGGCCCAGAGTTTCGTGCAAGACAGGGTCGAACGGGTCGCCGGCGTCACGCTCGCCACCTCGCCCGTTGTGGTCAGTGGCGGTCGGGGGGTCGGCTCGGCAGAGGCGTTTGCCCCGCTCGAAGAATTGGCGGCGCTGCTCAAGGGCGTGGTCGGCTGTTCTCGCGCCGTGACCAACAACGGTTGGCGCAACCACACCGACCAAGTCGGTCAAACCGGCACACGCATCGCCCCCGATATCTACATCGCCTGCGGTATCTCGGGCGCGATTCAGCATTGGGTCGGAGCCATGGCGTCGAAAAATATTTTGGCGATCAACACCGATGCACAAGCGAACATTGTCACCAAAGCGGGCTACGCCGTGATCGGCGACCTGCACAAAGTCGTGCCCGCGATCTCGGCCGAAATTCGCCGCCGCCAAGCCAAATAGTCGGCCATCGCGAGGCAGTTTGCGCCGAACCAATATCCCTTTAAGCGGGCATTAAAACTAGAGTCATATTTCATGACTAGCGAGAGTCTCGAGCCGAACCGCCGACGAGGTCGCGCCCGTTCGTCGGGCTCCGAAACGAGACTCCCCGATCAAAAACCCTTCAAGCAACCGCGCATGAGATACGCGCCTACAAAAGTTCTCAGTGACGACGAACTCGAGTCGATTCACCTGGCCAGCCTGAAAATTCTCTCCGACTACGGCATGGACTTTCTCGACCCCGACGCGCGCGAACTGATGAAAAAGTCAGGCGCAAAAATCGAGGACCAACGCGTGCGGTTCGACCCCGAGATGGTGCTCGAAACTATCAAGACCTGCCCGAGCGAGTTCAAGCTTCACGCCCGCAACCCCGCGCACACCTTGAATATCGGTGGAGATTGGATGGCCTTCGGCTCGGTCGCCAGCACCCCGAACTTCATCGGCCTCGACGGCGTGCGGCATGCAGGCACCCGCAAAGATTTTCAAGAACTCCTGAAGTTGTCGCAGGTCTTCAACATCATCCACTTCAATAGCGGCTACCCCGTCGAACCCGTCGACTTGCACGCTTCGATTCGCCACATTGAGACGACATTCGACCTGCTGACGATGACCGACAAGGCGATTCATTGCTACAGCCTCGGTCGTCAAAGAAACCGCGACGTGCTCGAAATGTGCCGAATCGCCCGCCAGGTCGACGACGAAACGCTCGATCGCGAACCATCTGTCTTCAGCATCATCAACTCGTCCTCGCCGTTGAGACTCGACACGCCGATGTTGCAGGGCATCATGGAGTTCTCGTCCCGCAACCAGATAATCATCATCACACCGTTCACCCTGGCTGGGGCGATGGCACCGATCACATTGGCTGGTGCGCTCGCCCAACAAAACGCCGAGGCGCTGGCGGGCATGGTCTTCACCCAGGTCGTACGCCCCGGCGCCCCAGTCGCATACGGCGGGTTCACCAGCAACGTCGACATGCAATCGGGCGCGCCAGCATTCGGCACGCCCGAATACATGCGCACGGCGATGGCCGGCGGTCAACTCGCGCGTCGCTACAAGGTGCCGTATCGATCCAGCAATGTTTGCGCCGCCAACGCGCTCGACGCCCAGGCGGCCTACGAAAGTGTCTTTTCGCTATGGGGAGCGGTGCAGGGCGGGGTCAACTTTGTGATGCACGGCGCAGGATGGATGGAAGGCGGACTGCACTCATCGCTCGAAAAATTCATTCTCGATGTCGACCTGATGTCGATGGTCGCCGCCTATCTCGAACCGATCGTCGTCGACGAGGCGACGCTGGCCCACGAGGCGATCGGCCAGGTCGGCCCGGGCGGCCACTTCTTCGGGGTTCAGCACACGCAAGACCGCTTTCGCGACGCGTTCTTCAAGCCGATGATTTCAGACTGGCGCAACTACGAGAGTTGGCAAGAGGGTGGAAGCCCAACCGCCGTGACCAAGACGAAAGAACTAGCCCAAACTTGGCTCGCCGCATATCGAACCCCCGAGATCGACGAGAAGGCGTTGGCAGAACTGAAGGCGTTCGTCAGTCGTCGTGTCTCCGAAGGCGGAGTCGCCACCGACTTCTGAGAACTTTTGCAATTCAAAATTTTTACGAAAGGTAATCAAAAATGAAATCTTCAGCGAGAGTCGTGGTCGTCGGTGGCGGTGTCGTCGGTGCGTCGGTGCTCTATCACCTGACGAAAGCCGGCTGGACCGATGTCGTGCTCGTCGAACGAAAAGAACTCACCGCTGGCTCGACCTGGCACGCCGCCGGCGGCATGCACACCCTCAATGGCGACCCCAATGTCGCCCGTCTGCAGCAATACACGGTCAATCTCTACAAAGAAATCGAAAAAGAGTCGGGGCAAAACTGCGGCATCCATCTGCCGGGCGGCATTCAACTCGCCGACACCCCCGAGCGGCTCGACTGGTTGAAAATGGCCCACGCACGCGGTCGTTATCTCGGCATGAAGATGGAGATCATCTCGGTCAAAGAGGCGAAAGTCTTGAATCCGTTGCTGGAAGAAAAATATTTCGTCGGCGCTCTCTACGACGAAGACGAAGGCAGCGTCGATCCTTACGGCGTGACACACGCCTATGCGATCTGCGCGCGCAATCGCGGTGCCGAGGTTTATACGAACACTTGGGTCACCGCGCTCAACCCTCGCGCCGACGGCACATGGGATGTCGTGACCGACAAAGATCACACCATTCATGCCGAGCATGTCGTCAACGCTGGTGGGCTTTGGGCGCGCGAGGTCGGTCGCATGTGCGGCCTCGAATTGCCAGTGCTGGCGATGGAACATCACTACTTGATGACCGAGCCGATGGAAGAAGTGATCGAGTTCAATCGAGTCCACGGCAAGGAGTTGCCGCACATGATCGACTTCGCCGGCGAGATCTACGCGCGCCAAGAAGGTCAGAGCATTCTGCTCGGCACCTACGAGCAGAACAATCGTCCGTGGTCGCCCAAAGAAACCCCCTGGGACTTCGTGTTTCAGTTGCTGCCTCACGACCTCGAGCGCATCGCCCCCGAACTCGAGCGGGGCTTCGCCCACTTCCCGGCCGTGGGTCGGGCGGGCATAAAAAAATTCGTCAACGGGCCGTTCACATTTTCGCCCGACGGCAACCCGTTGGTCGGCCCGATCAAGGGCATGCCCGGCATGTGGTCTGCTTGCGCAGTCATGGCCGGCCTCTCGCAAGGCGGCGGTGTGGGCTTGTCGCTCGCCAACTGGATGGTTCATGGCGACCCCGGCGCAGACATTTGGGCGATGGATGTCGCCCGCTACGGCGACTTCGCCACTCTCGAATACACGAACGCCAAAGTTCGTGAGAACTATTCGCGTCGCTTTCGCATCACGTTTCCGAACGAAGAACTTCCCGCGGCCCGACCGTTGCACACGACACCGATTTACGATCGCTTGATCGCCCACAACGCCGTCATGGGTGCGGGCTTTGGTCTCGAGCACCCGCTGTGGTTCCAAGATCAGGGCAAAGAGCCGCGTGAAGATGTCACCTTCTATCGCTCGAACGCGTTCAAAAATGTCGGTGAAGAGTCGCGCGCGGTGCGCGAACGCGTTGGTTTCTCCGAGGCTTCGAACTTCGCCAAATACAAAGTCAGTGGCGCGGGCTCGGCGGCGTGGTTGCAAGGTTTGTTCACCAACTCGCTGCCCAAGATCGGCAGAACGGTGCTCACCGCGATGCTCAACAAAGAGGGCAAAATCGTCGGCGAGTTCTCGATTTCACGAGTCGGCGAAGAAGAGTTCTTTTTGTTCGGATCCCAGGCCGCCGAGGTCCACCATCCGCGGTGGTTTTTGGCCCATCTGCCGGCGAACAGCCAGATTCGTTTCGAGACGCTCTCGTTGTCGATGGTCGGTCTCACCGTGGCGGGGCCGCGATCTCGCGATGTTCTGCAAAAACTGACGAGCACGTCGCTGGCGACGAAAGATTTTCCGTTCATGAGCTTTCGCCGCGTCAACATCGGCAACGCCCCCGTTTGGCTTTCGCGCATGACCTATACGGGCGACCTCGGTTACGAAATCTGGATCGCACCCGAGTATCAGCGATATCTTTTCGACCTGATCTGGGGTGCGGGCAAAGAGTTCGACATGCGTTTGTTCGGGTTCAGGGCGTTGATCACGATGCGACTCGAAAAGAACTTCGGCACATGGTTCAGGGAGTATCGCCCGATCTATACGCCGTTGGAAGCGGGAATGGACCGAGTGCTCAAGTTCGACCACGAATTCATTGGTCGAGCCGCGGTCGAGGCGGAAATGAAGACTGGGCCGTCGCGCAAACTGGTGATGTTCACGGTCGAAGTCGACAAAGACAAACCTGCCGATGTGATCGGTGACGAGCCCGTCTTCCATGGGGGCAAAGTTGTGGGTTGGATTACCAGCGGTGGTTACGCCCATTACAGCGGCGTCTCGTTGGCGTTGGGTTACATCCCCGCCGAATTGGCGAAACCCGGCACCACCGGTTTCGAGATCGAGATCATCGGCAAAATGCAGCCGGCGTCGCTGCAGATCGAGCCCGTGCTCGACCCCTCGGGTTCGCGAATGCGCGTCTGAGCGACGCTCGAAAATCAGTTTTGCAGTTGCTTTAGTTTTTCGACCGGAATATGGCAGCGCATGAAGTGCCCGGGTTCGACCTCGGTCAGATTCGGCTCCTCTGATTCGCACAACGACTCGTATCCCGAGCCGTGCTTACGCGGGCATCGCGGGTTCAATACGCAACCGCTTGGCGGATTCGACGGACTCGGCACCACACCCGTCAACGGAATTCGCTTGCGAATCGAGCCGTCGATTTTCGGCACCGATGAAAGCAGCGCCTCGGTATACGGATGAAACGGCCCGCTGAACACCCGTTGCGAAGTGCCGAATTCGACGACGCGTCCCAGATACAAAACCGCGATGCGATCCGAGATGTAGCGAACCACGCCCAGATCGTGCGAGATGAATATGAAACTCGTCTTGTCCTGCTTTTGCAGGTCGACGAGCAGGTTCAAAATCGCCGCCTGCACCGAGACGTCGAGCGCCGAGGTCGGTTCGTCGCAAACTACGATCTGCGGGGCCCCGGCAAACGCGCGGGCGATCGCCACGCGCTGTTTCAGACCGCCCGAGAGTTGCACGGGTCGCACGCTGTGCAGCGTCGACTCGACCCGCATACCCGAAAGAAGTTCATGGGCCCGCTCAATGGCGTTGCGCAAGCTGAATCTTCGCAATCTCTCGACAGCACGGGCGACGATGCGGGTGACGCTGTGTCGACGATTCAGGGCCTGGTCGGGGTTTTGAAAAACGATCTGCATCGCCCCGACATCCTGCACATCGCGCCGATTCAAAGTTTGAGCCAGGCCTTTGCCGTCTAGAGAGATCACGCCACCCTCCTCGGGCGGGGTAAGACCCAAAACCAATTTTGCGATCGTCGTCTTGCCCGAACCCGACTCGCCCACCAATCCGAGCGTCTCACCGACACCGAGCCTCAACGAGACATCGTTGATCACCCGAACCTTGTGCCCATCTTGGTTGAAAACTTTCGACAGGTGGCTTACGTCGAGCAGAGTTTCGCCGAAGTTCGATGCGCCGGCGTCGTGTTGCGGGGCGAATGAAATGTTCTCGACCGAGCGCGGCAAGTTTTTTGCGCCGTCGCTGTGAAAGCACCTGGCGACATGGCTGCCTGCGATCGTCACCATCTGGGGTTGTTGCGATCGACACTTGTCGTCGACCAGCGCGCATCGATCGGCAAAAACGCACCCTGAAAAGTCGGTGCCGAGCGCCGGCGGAGTGCCGGGAATCGTGTCGAGCCTGTCGGTGCTCTTGTGCAGACCGCCGCGCGGAATGCACCTCAGAAGACCGACCGTGTAGGGGTGGCTCGGGTTGTCGAACAACTCGGCTGTCGCCCCCTCTTCGACAAGGGCCCCCGCGTAAAGCACGCCGACACGGTCGCACATGTGACGAATCACGCCGAGGTTGTGACTGATGAACAACACCGAGGTTCCCGTGTCTCGTCTTAGTTCGCGCACCAAGTCGAGAACTTCGGCTTCAACGGTCGCATCTAGACCGGTGGTCGGTTCATCCATCACCAAAAGTCGCGGGTTCGACGCAAGCGCCATCGCGATCACCACGCGCTGGGCCATGCCGCCCGAAAGTTGGTGCACATAACGGCGCATCACCCGCGACGGGTCGGCGATCTGGACCGTGGTCAAAGCCTCTTGCGCCTTGGTCATCGCCTCGTCGCTCGACATCCCGTTCAACTCGAAGACTTCGGCGATCTGTTTGCCGACGCGAATCGTGGGGTTCAACGCAGTCGACGGGTTTTGATAAACCATCGAAATCGCCGAGCGACGCAATCGCGAGACCTCGGCTTCGGAGATCGAGACTATGTCGTCACCCTCGAAGAAAATCGAGCCTTTGGTTATCTTGCCGTTGCGCGGCAGGTAGCGCATCGCGGCGAAAGCGGCGGTCGATTTGCCGCAACCCGACTCGCCCACAAGGCCATATGCCTCGCCCGGCGCGATCGAAAACGAGACATCGCGCAATACCTGGCGGTCGATGCCGCGAACGGTGTAGGCAACTTCGAGGTTGCGCAACTCGAGCGTCGGTGTCGCGCTCACAGTTCGAAAACCTCTAGCAGAGCATCGGAAATCAGATTGATGCTGACCGCCACCGACGCGATCGCCAGCGAAGGAAACAGCGTCGGCCACCAGATGTTCGTGAAGATCAGTGACCAAGTGTCTGCCACCTGGGTGCCCCAGTCGGGCGAGCCCGCCTCGAGACCGGCGCCCAAAAACGACAGGGTCGCCACCGCGAAGATCGCATAACCGAGTCGAACCGTGAACTCGACGATCAAAGTCGGAAGAACATTTGGCAAAACTTCCCTGAACAAGATGTGGGCAGTCTTCTCGGTTCTCAAACGGGCCGCTGCGACATACTCGAGCTCCGACTCGCCCAGCACCGCGGCTCTAACCGTGCGGGCGACATTGGGCGTGAAAATGAAACCAATGATCAAAATCGTGATGATCGACGACGACCGACCGATCGCCGCCACGGCCAGTAGAGCGATGATGATCACGGGTATCGCCGAGATCGCCTCGAGAATTCTCATCAACACCATGTCGAACTTGCCCTTGAGATAACCGGCGATCAAACCAAGCGAGGCGCCTACGAACGCCCCGAGCAAAGTCGCCAAGAAAGAAATGACGATGATCACCCGCGACCCGATGACCACCCGCGAAAAGACGTCACGACCGTTACTGTCGGTGCCGAACCAATATTTCAAGGACGGCGGCGAATTGATCGCGTCATAGTCCATGAAGTCTTGGTCGTATCGCGCGATCAGTTTGCCGAAGATCGCGCTCAGCACCCAGAACACCAAAATTGAGGTGCCGACGATGAACGCCTTGTTCTTTCGAAGAACGGCGAGACGCTCGCTGAAAACTGTCTGCTTGGCAAGTTTGGCTTTTTCGTCGTTCATTCGGTGACCCTCTGCCTGATTCGGGGGTTCAAAACCGCGAACAAAATGTCGGCGATCAACTGAAAACTCACGATTACAAAGCCGGTCAGAAACACGGCGGTCTGCAACAGCGGGAAGTCCCGCGCGATGACCGCATCGAGCAGAATATTTCCGAAACCCGGGTAGTTGAAAACCCGCTCGATCGCGATCAGTCCGCCCGCGAGATACGGCACCTGAGTGGCGATGACGGCGATTGTCGGCAGGAGCGCGTTTCTCAGCACGTGGCGCGTGACCGCGACTTTTCTCGAGAGACCTTTGAGCACGGCCGTGCGCATGTAGTCAGAGTCGAGCGCCTCGACCACGCCTGCTCGGGTGATTCGCGAAATGTAACCGAACAGCACGAAAAGCAACGCGATTGAGGGCAGAATTAGGTGATAAACGCTGCTAATCAAGTTCGGATTCTCCTCCTCTGGAAACGCATAAACTGGGAACGCCTCAACCGCCACACCGAACAACAAGATCAGCACCACCGCCCAGACGAATTCGGGTATCACCGCCGCTGAAAGCCCGCCTACTGTCAACACCCGATCTACTTTCTTGCCGCGGTTCATCGCCGCGGCGACGCCACCCAAAATGCTGACCGGAGCGATAATCAACAACGCCACGAGCGCCAACTGCGCCGACTTGCTTGCCGCCGGGCCAAGTATCTCTGAAACCGGCATTTCGTATTGCAAAGAGGTGCCGAGATCACCCGTGATCACCCCGCTAATCCAACGCCCGTACTGCACGACCAGTGGCTTGTCGAAGCCCTTTTCTTTATTCCAAATTTCGAACGCCTCAGGCGTAGCGTCGCGGCCCAGAATCTGTTTGGCGATGTCGCCTGGCATGATCGAGGTCATGATAAATACGATCACTGAGACCAAAAACAAGGTCAAAATTGACAACCCAATGCGCTTAACGATGAATCTCAACATTGAGTTGCCAAGTTTAGCAATGGTGCTTCGTGGATATCTGAACGACGACCCAAATAAAAAGACCGACCCGAGTTACCGGGTCGGTCTTTTTACGAATTGACTTGAGTTTTGCCGTTAAGCGTTTGCTCCAGATGTCCAGTTCGCACCTTGCTGGTTGAACTCGACGCCCTTCACCTTGTTCGAGGTCACCGAAACACGAATCTCGTTGTAAACGATGATTATCGGTGTGAACTTGAGGCTGGCTTTCTGGATCGCCGAACTCGCCTTCTTCTTGGCGGCAGGTGTAAGTGCCGATGTCCACATGTCGACTGCGGCGTCAAGTTCAGGTGCGTCGAGGTAGTGCGGGTTCCAGTCGCCGGTCGACTTCCATTCACGAGTTAGATACTCGTCTGGCGTCGGACGACCAGCCCATTCGGCGATGCCGAATTCGCTGGCAAGCCACTCGCCCTTGTTGGCGACCTTTGAGCCCTTTTTCGACGGGTAAACCGAGTAGGCGTACCATCGGGCGCCACCACCGTCTGAGCCGTCGAGATCAACCGTCACATCGATGCCGACTGCTTTGCACGACGACTTGACAAATTGTGTGAACTTGTCAATGTCGTCACGCTTCCAACTCTGCAACGTGACCTTGAAGCCGTTCGGAACACCGGCTTCTTTGAGCAGCGCTTTGGCGCGCGTGATATCTTTTTCCCGCTGCTTGACCGTCTTGTCAGCGGTTGGGAAAGAATCCATCACCGAGTCGTTTGCGATTAGCGCGTAACCGCCAAGCACACCCTTGATGTACTTCGCACGGTCGAGCGTCAAGGCAATCGCCTCACGCACGCGCTTGTCGGTCAACTGACCGATGTCAGCACGCATGTGCATGTGCAAACCACCGCACGTTGGCACAAGTGTCTTGTAGAACTTGGCCTTCGGAAGCGTGTCTGCCTCGTTGCCGTAGAGCAGGTGGATCGAGTCGATCTTGCCGGTCTTCAGGGCGGGAATCGCCGCGCTTTGCGAAACATATTGAATCTGCTCCATTGTCTCGAACGACGGAATTTGACTCTTGTCGAAATAGTTCTCGTTTCGCTTGAAGACGGTCTTCTCGTTGACCTTGTGCGAAACCAAAATCCACTTGCCCGAGCCGTTCATCTTCGTGATCCAGGATTCGTCGCCCTTTTCGCCGTTCTTCAAGATCAGCAAGCCGTAATTCGAACTAGCAACCGCATACGGAAAGTTTGCATTTGCCTTCTTCAGGTCGAACCGAATGGTCTTAGCGTCGACTTTCACCACATCGGCTACGTCGGCGATACGAGCCGCCGACTGCGACTTGTTCTTCGGGTCGAGGTGCGACTTGACGGTGTAGACGACATCGTCGGCTGTGAGCTTGGAACCGTCATGGAAAGTTGCATCTGTGCGGATGGTGAATGTCCAAGTTTGACCGCCGTTCGCACCCTTCCACTTGGTCGCGATGCTCGGCTTGAGTTCGCCCGACGGAGCGACATCAACAAGCCACGAACCAACGGCGTTCAAAATGCCGAGTGATCCACCTTTGGTCATCCACGGTGCCGCCGGGCCTTCCTGCGCCTGTGACGCATATCGGAAAACTTTTCCGGCCGCGCCAACCGACTGCCCACCCAACATCTGGGTGAACGGAATCGCCACACCAGTTGCTGCTGCGGCCTGAATGAAGTGTCGTCGAGACAAACCGCTCGTTACGACCTCATCTGTTGCTTGTTCGATTGTTGACATTTTCTCCCCTTGAATTTGAAATGTATGACAGGTGAATTAAGTATTCTCAAACGACCTCACCGAGCCGTTTCAAAATTATAAGCCCAACGGCACACCAGGCACAAAACCCGGAATCGGGCAACCTAACCCGCAAAAACTTGTGAAATCGTGCAGTTTGGGGCGTTTTAGACTTCGGCTCGGTCGCCCGACATTTTGGCGGCCACCTTGCCGATGCGCTCGATGCGCTTGAGCAAGGATTCACGAGCACTTTCGGCCTCGCTAGAAAGCCCGGTCAACTTGTCGATTTTCCAGTGGCGCAGCACGACCGGATGCAAGATCTGGTCGTGGTGGATCAACAAATCATAAATGCCAACGCGTGCGATTTCGCGCGCCAACCTTTCGAAATCGGGTATGCCCGTGCCAGGCATTGCAAAGGTTCTCACGGCTCGTTCAATGCCGATAACCATGCTCGATGGATCAACTGCGATCGCCGCCGTTGCGAGATCTCGGTAAAACAAATAGTGCAAGTTCTCGTCGTTGCCAACACGCGCCATTATCGCCTCGCCAACTTTGTCGTGCATCATTTTGCCCGTGTTGCGATGGGCTATACGCGTCGCGAGTTCTTGCATGCTCAAATAAGCGAGCGCCTCGAACAAGTCGAGCGGCGCCGGAACTTCGCCACCGCGTACTTGTTGCATGCGGCCACGCTCGAGCGCGATCGGGTCAATTGCCCGCGTCACCGTCAAATAATCGCGGATGACGATTGAGTGGCGACCTTCTTCTGCCGTCCAGTTTCGTCCCCATTCTCCGTACACGCCGTCGTTGCCAAACAGCGTGTTGATGTCGCGAAAGTAATAGGGAAGATTGTCTTCAGTCAACAAATTGACGAACAACGATGCGCGCACCGCTTCCGACATCTCGATTTCGCCAGTGCCGAAGTCCGAATCGCTTTGTGTCCACTGTTTGCCTGGCTCGAAATCTTTGCCACGACTGTATGGCACCATCTCGTGCGGAAACCACTCTTTGGCCACGCCGAGATGTCGATTCAGCAATTCGGCGGCAACAGGCTCGATCTCTTTGAGAAGTGTTTGCTCGTCCACGACTCAACCTTAACTTGCCAAACGATCAATAAGTCGCTGCAATGGAATGTGATAGTCGTCAAGCAGTGTCAAGTTGGCCTTACGCATCTGCGCGTTCTCGAGCACCGAGTTTGCGGGTCGCTTCGCCGGTCGCGCGGGCTGCAACTCGCTCGTGGCGACCGAGACAACGCTGTTCGCGTCGAGTTTTGCGGCGCGCAAAACATCTTGGGCAAAACCGAACCAACTCGTCACGCCCTGATTGGTGAGGTGCCAAATGCCGTTGCGCGACTGCTCGGCGAATTCGACCAAGACCGGTGCGACATCTTCGGTGAATGTCGGCGAGCCGATTTGGTCGTCGACGAATGTCAAGGTCTGACTCGTGGCTGCGAGTCGCAGAATTGTTTTGACCATGTTGTTGCCGTGTTCACCGCAAACCCATGAAATGCGAACTACCGCGTCTTGATTCGAGTCGAGGTGTTTTTCGCCCGCGAGTTTGCTCGCCCCGTAAACCGACTGTGGATTGGGTCGATCAGTCTCTACATAGGGCGTCTTCTTGGTGCCGTCGAAAACATAATCAGTCGATATATATACAACTCGGGCGCCGACTTCACGCGCGGCGCCGACGATGTTCGCCGTGCCGCGACTGTTGATCGCCATCGCCTTCGCCTCGTCTGATTCGCAGGCGTCGACGGCCGTCCATGCGGCGGCGTGAATCACGCAGTCGGGTTTGCTCGCCGCTATCGACGCCATGACCTTCGCCTGATCTGTCACGTCGAGTTCGGTGTGTGAAACCGCGACGACCTCGTGATTGGCTCGGCTTGCGGCAAGCACGACATCGGTGCCCAACTGCCCGCTCGCGCCCGTGACGAAAATCTTCACTATATTTTCGCTTTCAGCGGCTCCCACCACCAGCGGTTGTCGCGATACCAACGCACGGTGGCTTCGAGCGCCTCGTCGAGCGATCGCGTTCGCTTCCAGCCCAGTTTCGAAACTTTCGAGATATCCACCGAATAACGACGATCGTGACCGAGACGATCGGCGACATATTGCACGCTTGATTCGTCTTTGCCGAGAAGGCCGAGCAATTTGTCGACGAGCACGCGATTGGTCGTCTCGTTGCCCGCACCGATGTTGTAAATCTCGCCCGCCTCGCCGTGTTCGAGGGCCAAATGCACACCCGAGCAATGGTCGTCGACATAGATCCAATCTCGCTCGTTCAACCCGTCACCGTAGAGCGGGATCTTTTTGCCGTCGAGCAGGTTCGTGGTGAACAACGGAATCGCCTTCTCCGGATATTGAAAAGGTCCGAAGTTGTTGGTGCACCTTGTCACGACCACGGGGGTGCCATGGGTAGAGAAATATGACAGAGCGATCAGGTCGCTGCCCGCCTTCGAGGCCGAATATGGGCTTCGTGGCTCGAGTGGATCACTTTCTTTCGACGAGCCGGTCTCGACCGAACCGTAGACCTCGTCTGTGCCGATGTGCAGCACGCGAGAAATTTCGAGGCGACGAGCCGCGTCGACCACCGTGTTCGTGCCGAAACAGTTGGTCAGGATGAAATCTTCGCTGCCGGCGATCGAGCGATCGACATGGCTCTCGGCGGCGAAGTGCACCACGGCGTCGTGGCCCTTCATCGCTTGTTCGACGTCATGTGGCTGACAGATGTTTCCCTTGATGAATTTAAAACGCGGGTTGTCGTCGATGTCTTTCAGCGTCGAAAGATTGCCCGCATAGGTCAGCGCGTCAAAAATCGTCACCTCGTGTTCAGTGTTGGCGAACACCCATCGCACGTAGTTCGAGCCGATAAAACCGGCGCCACCGGTGACGAAAATTTTCATGCGAGATTATGTTCGCATCGGCCAGAATGGCCGACGCTGGGCATCAATTTTGTCGCGCGTCGGGTTCGCCGCGTCCCGCTCGGACAAAATCGGCTTGTCGAAACCCCAATCGGCGTCCACTGCCTTGTCGTTGTAGGCAAGGCCCAACTCGTCCTTCGGGTTGTAGTAACCGTCGACCAAATATGTGATCGTCATGTCTGTCAGCGAAGAAAATCCGTGCGCCACCCCGGGCGGAATGAAGATGCCGCGGTGATCATGGGTGCCGTCGGCGCGCGCGCCGATGTCGATCACCTGGGTCGCCCCGTCGGTGGGTGAACCCTGGCGCAAATCGTGCAGCACGACGCGGCAGGTTCCGAACGGCACATACCAATAGTCGGCCTGATGCAGGTGATAGTGCAGACCGACCACGCAACCCTTCTGTCGGTCGCCACGGTTGGCCTGCAGCATTTCGCGACCGAGCGGAAACCATTCGCGGCGATAGGTCTCGACGAAGAATCCGCGCGAATCGCCGTGCATTTGCGGTTCGACTATCTGCACACCTTTGATCACTTGCGACTCGGTGATCTTCGCCATTATTCGAGTTCTACTTTCGAGTCGTCGCCCAGCATCAGGCGCAACGCCCGCGGCTGTTGCAGGCTCTTGCCGACCTCGACATCGCGACCGATCAACGAGTCGGTCAACTTCGACACGCCGATGATCGAACTTCCGTCGAGCACTACCGAGTGCTCCATTTCAGATTTGATCACCCTGCAGTTTTTTCCCAACGAGGTGTAAGGGCCGATGTAGCTGTCTTCGACGATCGCGTCGGGGCCGATCACGACAGGGCCGCGAATGCGCGAGTTCGAGATCTTCGCGCCTTTCTCGATTGTCACGCGACCCTGAATCTGCGAGGCCGCGTCGACGGCGCCGGCGATGCGATGCTGCATCGCATCGAGAACCAGGCGGTTGCACTCGAGCAACGGGTCTTTCTTGCCCGTGTCGATCCACCAACCCTGCAGAACTTTGTGTCTCACGGCGAGTTTGTTGTCGACCAACCACTGGATCGCGTCTGTGATCTCGAGTTCACCGCGCGCCGACGGCTTTATCGAGCGCACGGCTTTGTTGATCGTCTTGTCGAAAAGATAGACGCCGACCAGAGCCAAATCTGACGGTGGATCTTTTGGCTTTTCGACCAAACGCACGACATGACCCTGCTTGTCGACTTCGGCCACGCCGAATTGGCGGGGGTCTTCGACGTGGCACAGCAGAATTTGTGCAGCCGGTTTGTCTTTCGCGCTCCCCTTGCGGGCCGCCTCGAACTCGTTGACGAATTCTTCGAGGCCCTGCTCGAGCATGTTGTCACCGAGATACATGATGAAGTCGTCGTCGCCGAGAAACTTGTCGGCGATCAGCACACAATGCGCCAAGCCGAGCGGCTCGTCTTGCGGTATATATGTCACCTTCACGCCGAATTGGCCGCCGTCGCCCACCGCCGCCTTGATTTCTTCGCGCGTCGAACCGACGATTATGCCGATTTCGCGGATACCGGCGCGGGCCATGGCCTCGATTCCGTAGAACAAGATGGGCTTGTTGGCGATCGGCACGAGCTGTTTGGCGCTCGTGTGCGTGATCGGTCTTAGTCGGGTGCCGGCTCCACCCGAAAGAATCAGCCCCTTCATCAGCCCATAAGCCTAGAGCGATGCAGCGAACTAGCGTGATTAACCGTGAATCAAGCCCGCAACGCCTTTTTGCATCCGTTCGCCAAACCAACGAAAGACAACTTCATCAAACTCGTGCGCGGTCAAGGTGCTCTCGTCTGGGACGACAAAGGAAATCAACTCGTGGACGGCATGGCCAGCCTTTGGTATTGCGCGGTCGGGCACGGTCGGCAAGAGATCGCCGATGCGGTCGCCAAACAGATCGCGACGCTCGAGGCTTATTCAACTTTTGATCCTTTCACCAGCGAGCCCGTCGAAAAACTCGCGGCAAAACTAGTTTCGATTTGCCCGATGCCCGATCCGCGGGTTTTCTTCTGTGGCAGCGGCTCGGAAGCGGTGGATACGGCGATGAAACTCGCGCGCCTGGCGCATGTGCAGGCCGGGCACCCCGAACGAACGCTGATCATTTCGCGAATGCGCGGCTACCACGGCACCAACTACGGCGGCACGAGCGCCCAGGGTTTGCCGTTGAACAAAGTCGGCTATGGGCCGCTTGTGCCGGATGTCGAGCAGGTGGCAAGCGACGACCTCGAGGCGATGTCCGTGCTTATGACCCAACGCGGCCCGACCGTCGCCGCCGTGTTGGCAGAACCGTTGCAAGGTGCGGGTGGCGTGTATCCGCCATCGCCGAGTTATCTGCAAGGACTGCGAAAACTTTGCGATCAACACGGCGCGTTTTTGATTTTTGACGAGGTGATCACGGGTTTCGCCCGTCTCGGCACATGGTTTGGTTCGCAGTTTTACGGCGTGAACCCAGACCTTCTCTGCTTCGCCAAAGCGGTCACTTCTGGCTATCAACCTCTGGGCGGCGTCTTTGTCGGCGGCACCGTCAGAAAATCGCTCGAAGCCGACCCTGATTTCTTTTTGCGCCACGGCTACACATATTCAGGGCACGCCTCGGCGTGCGCGGCGGCGCTGGTCAACATCGAGATCATCGAACGTGAGGGTTTGCGTGACCGCGCCGTGCACATCGGCAAACGCATCGGTTCGGCGTTGCAGGCCTTGGCCAAAGACGGCGTTATCGACCACGCTCGCGGCGACGGCGCCGTTTGGGCCGCGGGTCTGCACGCCACGCAGAACAACGTCAAGATTCGCGATCGCATGCTCGAGTTGGGCGCGATCACACGGGCGATCAACGCCGACACGAACACTTTTTGTCCGCCGCTGGTGATCACCGATTCGCAACTCGACCACCTGCTCGACGCCTTCGCCCAAGCCGCCTCCGGCAAATAAATTATTT
>Ga0194123_10001078_pt1 | contig 43816 bp, 40 predicted proteins | sample TA2MahsurfametaG_5_FD_155479 | JGI IMG/M metagenome (GOLD analysis project Ga0194123, IMG submission 155479) | Freshwater microbial communities from Lake Tanganyika, Tanzania - TA2015023 Mahale A surface | ecosystem: Environmental > Aquatic > Freshwater > Lake | place: Tanzania: Lake Tanganyika... | reverse complement strand
CGTAAAAAGTATTTTTAAAATATATTAATTGCTAAAGCATTTTGACACCTCCAAAAGGTTTCCTATAAAATACCTATTTAAATAAATATTTTATTGATAACTAATAATTAAAACAATAAAATATTTTATTTTATATAATAATTGTCAAGATATAAGGGTTAATTTAGATTTATATTAATAAATAAATTCAAAAAAAAAATCTTATATTATCATATAATGACAACCCAATACTGCTCTTTAAACCTTTTACCGGTTAAAGGACTTAAAAATCCAAGACGTAGTTGTAAAAAAACTGATAAAGCTTCTGAAAATTCTGATTTATGCGAAGTATTAAATAATCGTTGTGGTTTGAAAGATAATCATAATCAAAGAGTAAGAAATCATAGTGCTAGAAAATCAACTAGAAAATCAGCTCCAAAAAAACAAAAATCATTAGCACCACCTCCTCCTGATGAAAAATTATTAAAATTTTTAGAAAATTCTGCTCGTAGAGCAGATGTTCCCAAGCGCAGCGCAGAACAAGAACGTATGGATCGTATTCGTTTAGGTGAATGTACTCCTAGAACTAGCGAAGAATGCGAATCAGAAATGCCTAATGTTTGTAGATGGGACAAAGGTCGCCGACAAGGAAAAGGTGAATGTGTTGTAGAAAATACAAGATCTGTTGATGGTCTTTCTGCCAGAAGGCGTGATGAGCGTACAGCATTAATGAATAAAGCTGAAGAAGCATATGCCAAAGATCGTTTTGATAAAGTTGGCAAAGTTGTTGAAAATCCTCCTAAGAGACAATAAATATTTTTTATATATTTTAAATTATAAAAAATATTTTAAATAAAAGCATTGTATGACCACTGTAATAAAGCTTGTCTTTGTTTTGGACGACATTTTATATCACCATTGCAATTTTTTTTTACTTGACCAAAATGTCTATTGAATGCTCTCCATCTTTTTATTTGTATTTCATCAACATCTTTAATACGCCTACCTAACCAATATCTACAATACCATTGAAACCAACCACGATTATCAGGATCATTTTGTATTTGAGGTATCCATCCATTTTTTTTCCATTCACCTAAAGACATTCTACTTTTTATATTAAAATAGTTACACTCAATGTTAGCTTTTTCAGGGGATAATTTACTATTTTCAATTGCGTCAAAAAACCATTCTACCGGAAATTCAAGAATACAATCATTTAAATAGCGTCCTTCAAATATTCCTAAATCTAACATTTGTTTAGGTGTATAATGCGGTTTAAAATCTGTATCATTAATATCACCCATATCTTTTTGGAGAATATATGTATAATTACCATTATCCATTCTATTGTAAGCAATAATTTCTCTTCCTTTAATATATTCTCTCTCAGAGTTTCCATATTGTAAAAGTTCAACCATATCTTCCAAAGTGCGCATTCTATTCATTTTATCTACTGTTTTTGTATCAATTTTATTCATATATATTATTTAAATAGAAAATCCAGAATATCCAACAGTATATCTTTTAATATTATCATGAATCGTATAATTTATATTAGGTGCAACTGGTTTCATTGGAGGTAATCCTCTAACTGCTCGTATAGTATCATTAAATTTATCATAAAAAGTGTATCCCCAATTAATATTCGGCACATATATATTAACTATTTCATTAACACTACCAGCTGCAGTTGATAAATCCCTAATTGCTTCCGTAAATGGTTTTGTAAATTTACTAATTTCAAAGTGCTCTTTTGTGATATTAAAACTATATATAAATAATAAAATAACTAATAAAATAATATAGTATTTCATTTATATAATAAATCAAATATTAGTTATTTAGGTCAAAATAAATTACACCCATATAACTAAATTTTAAAGCCATTACTCTGAAAAAATAAGCCTTTATAAAAGGCTTAGATGGTGATTCATTCCATTACAGAACTTATTAAAACCATCCACCAGAGGATGAACAATTGCTTATTCATATTTAAATATATTATTATTTTTTTAAGTATTTATTATTTATAATTTTAATTACTATTTAAGATTATAACAAATGTATTAATTTAATATGGAACAAATTACCTTACCTTTTTTTGTGCTGTTTTGGCATATATCATTTAGTGCTATAAATCAATTACATAAACATCATGATATCTCTAAAAATATTAATCATTTTATTCATGCCTTATTATTTGTAGTATTTTATAAAACTTTACCTATTTATACAATACCTTATATTATTGATTTGTCAATTGGCTTTTATATTTATGATGTATTCTTTATATTTTATAAGTTATTGATACAACAAGAAAAATTAATGAGACATTTACCATATATTTTTCATCATTCTTTGGCATTTTTTGGTCTTTTTGTCGCTAAAGATATTAGAATACAAAATTATACCTTAAACTATTATTACCTATTAGAATATTCTAATTTTATGATATATATTTCATACCATATTCATAAAAAATATGCTGAATATAAAAATTTAATAATAGTATCTGAGTGTTTTCAATATATTTGGTATAGTTATTTTAGGATCGGTAGATTTTTAATGTATACTGCTCAAATATCAGATATAATTTTTGAACAACATATTTCTATGTTTCTAGTATTAGTATTATTATTTTCAATGGGATTAATTTGGAGTTATAATCTTTTCCTTAAATGTTTTCGTGAATTATCATTAACAAAAAAAAATGATTAAATATTTTGGTAATTTATATTATCAAAATATTTATTTAAAACATAGTTCCTGGAGCAGCTACACCACGAACACCCATATTAGGGAAACCGACTAAATTAGCACCTAAACCGAAACCAGCACCTTGACGAGCAGCATAAGATATAGAAGGAGCAAACATATCTAATATAGCAAATACAGCGGCAGCAGTTAATGCTACAAGTAAAATTTCTTCAACATTTAATTTATCTTTGCCAATTAAATAGAGAGCAACTGCGACAGCACCACCTTCTATTAAATATTTAATAGCTCTTTTTACAACTTCTTGTAAATCCATTGAATTATTTTCAGTAGCCATAGTTTTTTATATATTTGTAAAAGAGAAAAAAAATATAGTAAATTAATATAAATCAATAAATTTAAAAACCATTTAAAAACATATTAATACTTATTTAATATAATATGACAGAAGTAGATACAGAAGACTATCTTGAAGTTGACACAGAAGTTCCAAATCAAAAATTTGTAGTCTTATCCTTTATTAGTCCTGAAAATGTATTAATGAAAAAAGAGGTTTATTTTCAATCCGAATTTTTAAAATGGTTATGTGTTCAAAGCGAATTTCTTGAAAACAATGTTTTAAAAAATAGTGAAGGAAAAACTCAATTAAACTATACAAATGTCAAAGAAAAATATGATGATTTTATGTTTAATAATGAAGAACAATTAGAAAATCAATTTCACGAGATGTGTGATTTTAAAACTTCTGTTAGAGGAGTAAAAGTTCGTGGTGTTTATGGATCACATCGTGAAGCAGAAGTTAGAAGTAAAGTTTTACAAAAATTGCATAAACGTGATAATGTATTCATTGGTCAAGTAGGTTATTGGCTTCCATGGGATCCTAACCCTAATCGTATTGAAAATCAAGAATATTTAGAACCTGAACTAAACACATTAATGAAAAAATATAAAGAAAACTCATTAAAACGTGATATTTATTATCAAGAAATTAAAGAACAAAATATGAAGGATAGTTTAAACAACAATAAATCTAATGATGTAAAGGAAAAATTGTTTAATGAAGAAGATACATGGGCACAGCGTAAAAAAGAAGATTAATTCTATAAAAAAAAAATATAATAATAATATATGAAATCTGTTGTATTATTATTATTTTTTACAGGCTTAATGTTTATTATTCTAGGTTATCAAAAACAACTTAATATATTACCTAATCCCAAAATAGAATATAGATATATACCTAGAACATTTTACGATGAGCAATTAAGTTCAGGTAATGTCTTAAAACAATTTAGTTCATTATTTGAAAATGAGAATCCATGGATTAAGGATAGAAATATAGAAGCTGATAATGTGAAAGATAAAAGTAATTTTTTTAACTAATTATATATCTATTTTTTTAAGTATATCAATAATTTCCATATCAAATTGAGGTATAATATAATCATCACGAAAAATATATTCAAATTCATCAAAATTAAAATATTCTTTCACTTTCTGATCAAAAAAATCATTAACTAATATAAAATTAGATGTGTTTTTATTTTTTCGTATCATTAATCTATAAAATTTATTTGATTTATTAAATAAAAAAATAAAATCATAGTGTTTTCTATCAACATAATAGATATAAATATTTTTTAAATTAATTCTTTCTATATTTATATCTGGAATACGAGGATCTATAATTTTAATGTAAAAATAATTTTCATAATTAATTATTAAATTTGCTAATTGTGAATTTTGTTTACGCATTTATTATTATATAAACTTTATTTATTTATATTAAAATTACATAGTATTATTTTGTAATTCTTCTAAAGATACATTTGATAGACTAGGATCTTGTTGAATCATAGCGTTTGCTACTGATAAATTATTATTTACAGGTGAATTACGAGATATATTATTAACATTATTATAATTATTTAGAAAACTACTATTGTTAGCTGTTCTAGAGGAATGAATAATTGGAGTATTATTTTTAGAATTTCTATTTATATTTTCCGAAAGTATTTGATTATCTATGGGAATTATAACTGAATTATTATTATTTGGAGTATTATTTTGTGATTTAAATATTAAATCAGCAGATATGGAAGGAACTATTGTTTGTTTTTTACTGGAATTATGATTAGCATTAACAAATACTTCAGATAATCCGTTTACAAAATTTGGTTTTTTTACAGTAGTATATTGTCCATATTTTTTATTATAATTTTCAATTATATCCTTATCTATTAGTGGACTAATATCTTGAAGATTTTTAATATCGGTTTTAATAATATTAAGCATATCCTTAGCAGATTGTCGTTCAGATCTATCAAGTGCTAACTCAATTTGTATTTTTTTATTTATTTGTTCATATTGTAATGAGCACATACGATGTCCTTCAGCTCTTTTTTGAAGTTGAAAGTAAGTGTCTATTGATTTAATAATTCCTACAAATATACTACCAACACCTAATATAATATTCATATTATCGTAACCTATATCAATACCAGTAGCAAAACCAATAGCACTTGATAATATTATTACAGGTATATTTATATAGTTTGATCTTCTATTAAATTTTTCATAAGAGGATAAATGAAGTATACCTAAACTTTCACATTCCTCAGCATGTATTTTCAGTAAATGTTCTAAATCATCACTATATTCAATTAATATTTGATTGGACATTTTATATAATATGTTTAACAAATTAATATTTATTTACTTTATTTATACTATATAATAAATTTAATTAATATATATGGACGCTATAAAAAAAGAAAAAATACTGACTTGGTAGATTCTAATATTAAGGCTTCATTTACATTAACATATGTATTATTAATAACTACAGGAACAATAACAATTATTGAAGCATTGCGAACTAAAAATCCAATTGTAAGACATATATTTAATCTGGAAACAGTAATATCAATTATAGCTGGTTATTTTTATTCTATATTTGTTTCTATTATAGAAAAGAATAAAAATATAAATTGGAATGAAATTAATAAATTGCGATATTTAGATTGGTCTATTACTACCCCTGTAATGTTATTAGTATTTTGTATAGCTTTAGCAGATCATTCAGAAGTTAAATTAAATTTTTTAATATATATTGGTATTGTGCTATTAAATTTTACTATGTTATTAATAGGATATTTAGGAGATACAAATAAAATGGATAAAAATCTAGCTATGACTACAAGTTTTATAGCATTTTTTATAATGTTTACAATTATCTATATAAATTTTGTTAAACCAAAATATTCACTATTTAATTATATTTTATTTTCATTTTTCTTTCTAATTTGGTCTATTTATGGATTAATTTATAAAATGCGTGAAGATTATAGAGTAATAATTTATAATATATTGGATCTTTTTGCAAAATGCTTTGTAGGTATAGGTTTATGGCTTTATTTTACTGAATTATTTGTTTAACACAACCATATATAAATTATAAAAAAATTGATTTGTATATTTATTTTTCATATCTATAAATCAATATTTAATGCCGATTATTTTAGATGAAGAACAAACACGAGCAATAGATTTAATGAAAAGTGGTGCGAATGTATTTCTTACAGGAGGTGGTGGAACAGGTAAATCAAAAGTATTAGAAACATATATAGATTGGCATAAATTAAAATATCAGGAAGATCATTCGAAACTTTTAGGTATTACAAGTACAACTGGCTCAAGCGCTCTTTTAATTGGAGGAACAACTATACATAGTTTTAGTGGAATAGGAGTGAGCAGAGAATCACAAGATATGATAATAAGTAGAATATTAAAAAAGAAATATACAACAAAACGATTAAAATATATTAAAACTTTAATTATTGATGAGATTTCTATGTTAACGCCTTTAACTTTTCAATTATTATATCGTTTATGTCAAATTATCAGAAAAAATGAGATGCCTTTTGGTGGTATACAAATTATTTTAAGCGGTGATTTTTGCCAATTAGCACCCATATTGGAACAACATATTGAAAACCATGATAGAGAATATTGTTTTGAAACACCAGAATGGAATTATTCAAATATAGAAATAATCCATTTTAAAAAAATACATCGTCAAACTGATACACTTTTTATAGAAGCGTTGCAAAAAATAAGAATGGGAATATCCGATCAAGACACTACATGTTTATTAATGACTCGTTTTAAAGAAAATTTGGTAAATAATTATGGTGTTCTTCCTGTGCAGTTATTTCCTACTAGAATAAAAGCAAATGAAATCAATCAAAATTATTTTGATGAAATAGCTAAATCTGATAATAAAGAGATTAAAGATTATAATATATCAGTATCTTATGAAAGTCGTGATCCAGAAAGACCTATTTTAAATAAAACAGATATAGATAATCGCGTTTTAAGTCAGCTACCTATTGATGATAAAATCAAATTATGTATAGGTTGTCAAGTAATCTTAGTAATAAATTTATCAATAGAAGAAGCTTTAGTTAATGGTAGTAAAGGCATAGTTCAAGGATTTAATGAAAATAATGAGCCTATTATTATGTTTTCAAATGGTATACAAAAAAACATAGCAATATATCAATGGGAAATTGATGAAGGAAGTTATATTATAAGAGCGCAAGGAATACCACTTATATTAGGATATGGGTGCACTATTCATCGTTCTCAAGGAATGTCTATAGACTTAGCAGTAGTTGATATAGGTCGTGATGTATTTAAAGGAAATGGTGGATATGGCCAAATATATGTAGCGTTAAGTCGTGTAAGAACACTTATAGGTCTCTCAATTATTAATTTTGATCCATCGCGAATCAAATGTCATCCCAAAGTTGTAGAATTTTATAAAAATTTAGATAATCCTACTAAATATAATAAAGTGTTTGTTATAACAGCACCAATTTCTAAAATATCACGCGAAATAATAAAACCTAAAAAGGAAGAATTACAAAAAAAACAGTACAGTATTACTAGTTTTTTCAAATAAATATTCTAAATAAAAAGCAAAAAATAAATTAAATCGTTTAATTATATATATAAAATGGTCAATTCAAAAAAAAATAAAACTCGTTCTTCACAAATGCGTTCAAAGGGGCGTAGATCTTATAAATCGAAAAATATTATGAACGGTGGTTTTACGGTTTATGTTAAAGATATGAGTAATAACACATATCAAATCAATATTGATTCCAGTGATACTATATCAACTCTTAAGGATAAGGTTCAAAATATCACTGGGATTTCTACTTTACAACAACGACTTATATTTGCTGGTAGGAACCTTGGAGAAGGACATAATTGGAGAAATAGCACACTAGGGGATTACAATATCCGTCCAGACTCAACAATTCATTTAGTAGTAGCAGCAGCAAGCTCACCTTCAACTTGGAAGATATAATATGAAGTGATAATGTAAAAATTATTGAAAACAATTGTTTTCAATAATTTTTTTAAATAGATTTATAATATTTCCATCCCAAATCATTACAAATTTTTTCCCAAATAGCATCTTGCTCTTGTAATTTCTCTCTTGATTTTAACAATGGAAAACATGGTAGTAAATGATCTAATTCTAATAATTCACAGAATTTATGTAAAACATAAGTATAAGATAAAAAATTTTGTCTATTTGATGGACAATACTTCATAAATGGAATCTGTATTTCTTTAAACATAACGCGTAATGTTTCTTCTTGTGATTTTGTTATATTAGGTGGCGGTATGCCATTAATATGATTAATTATATGTGGTATATGTTCATAGTATTTATTTAATTCTAATTTTTTTAATATCTCTCTTATTTTATTAGATTCTATTATTTTTAAATCAGTAATTCTTTCTTTTTCAAGTTCTTTAATTATTAAACTATAAATTTCGTGTGGTATCTCAGTTGACTCTTTACCTTGAAACTGTGAAATGTGTTCATTGCGTGAACTATTTAGTATTTCTACTAAACTCCGACTATATCTTAAGCATCTTACCTTTTTAAGACACCTACTACCGTTTAGTCTGTGAACTCCTTACTTTCAATCTTGAAAGTAGTTAGCTGCTGATTGTCCAAGTATCTCCTCTACTTTTACGATTTCTATTCTATCACTAGAAATAGAATTGTGAGAGAAGTTTTTAAGGATTTTCCAGCAATTTGATAGTATCGCCATGAATTGTCTTTTTTATAATAAAAAATATTTTGATAAATTTATAAAAACTTCCATGACTAGCAGATTATTATCTGCTTTTCCACTCCATTTAGTGTTAAAGTGGTTAATCCGCTTATACGCGAAATAAGCTATCTCCTTTGGAGGTTCTTTATAACTAGGTTTGTCACAATCTATTAAAACATAGTCTTGAACACCACATTTTTCACATATCATTAAACCTTCAGCATGAACAAATAGTTTTTGAGTATTACACGATGAACATACTTCAACATCATCTTCTTTATTTTTATCTGTAATAAATCTACTATCAACATATCTCATATATTCATCCATCATTTGTGTTTTTGATATAGTATTTTTTTTAGAACTATCTTCTTTGACTTCTATATTAGAATTTGTAGTGTCTTTTTTAAAAAATTCAAGTATTGATTTGGACAAAGGATTTTTTTTTTCCATTTCAACACTTACTTGTTCAGTTGTATTTATTTTATTATAATAATTAAATAATATATGTCCAGTATTTACAAAATATTGAGTTGAATTATTTTGATAACGAATTACATTTATTTTTTTTTCAATATCTTCAATTTGAAATTTTATATTAAATTTCTCATCAAGTTGTTCATCTGTAATAAATGAATTTGATATATTTGACAATTCATTATATCGTATATTTTTCTTTTTTAATTCTTGTTGTAATATTTCTAATTCTTTTGTCTGTGATTCAAAATTTTTGATAATCTCTTGATGTTTGTTGTCTATATTTACCGGATGGTCATTTTTTTTCTTTTTAGTTTTATCTTTAAATATTATCATGTATATCTAAATTATGTAATTTATTCTTAAATATAAGAATTTTATTTTTATTAAAATAATAGAATTTTTGAAAGAATATTAAAAAAAAACGGTTTTTAATTAAAAATAATTGATTTTTACGCTTAAATCTATTTTAAATTTAATGTATGGAAAGATATAATATGAATAATAGTATAATAATTGAATTAATAAAGATATCATTTATATTCAATATGATAAATGATGGTTGGAAATTTAGGTTTTTAGAAGATAATACATTGGAATTTAAAAAGATACGAAAATATAATGAGAATATTAATTTATCAAATTTAATAAGGAAACATTTGTGTTAAATTATTTTGTTTGTTTAAATATATAGTAGAAAGATAAAAAAATATAGTTTTAATTAACTATATTTTTGCGTTTTTCTAAATTTTTTTTCTTATCATATTATATAAAACAACAAAATGGGTGGTGGCTTAATGCAACTTGTCGCTTATGGTGCTCAGGATATTTACCTTACTGGTAATCCTCAAATAACTTTCTGGAAAGTCGTCTATCGCAGACACACTAACTTTTCTATGGAATCTATTGAACAAACTTTTAACGGTGCTGCTGATTTCGGTCGCAAAGTAACCTGCACTATCTCTCGTAATGGTGATCTTATCTCTCGTGTTTACCTTCAAGTCACTCTTCCTCGTGTTTCAGTATCTGGTTCTCAACAATTCAGATGGCTCAACTGGCTCGGCCACGTTATGATCAAACAAGTTGAAGTTGAAATCGGTGGTCAACGCATTGACAGACACTATGGTGATTGGCTCCACATCTGGAACGAACTTACTCAAACTGCAGGTCACGCTTCCGGCTATGCTGCTATGGTCGGCAACGTTCCTCGTCTTGTTCAACCTATTTCTGGCAATGCTCTTGCGAATCCTGCTGTTGCCGGTTCAAGTGCTGATAATATGGCTCACGGTGCTGATGATACTACTGCTACTATGCCTGAAGAAACCTTGTATATCCCTCTTGAATTCTGGTTTTGCCGTAACCCTGGTCTCGCTCTCCCTCTTATTGCCCTTCAATATCACGAAGTCAAAATCAACCTTGAATTCCGTGAAGCTCGTGGTTGCTATTGGGATGCTAACAATGTTGCTGTTCCTTCTCTCAAGACTGCTTCTCTCTATGTTGACTACATCTACCTTGACACTGATGAGCGCAGACGCTTCGCTCAAGTTTCTCACGAATACTTGATTGAACAACTTCAATTCACTGGTGACGAATCTGTTAACTCCACTTCTAACAAAGTTAAACTCAACTTCAATCACCCTGTTAAAGAACTTGTCTGGGTTGTTCAACCTGACAGCCATGTAGATGCTTCTTCTACTCAAAGCGTTGCTGGTCTTCAATGGTTTAACTACTCTGATGCTCTTGATCTTACCCCCTTTACCGGCAATCCTGATAGCCCAATGGGAAGTGGTTTAACTGGTGCTGGTGATATCTTTAGCGCTGGTTCTATGACTCAAACCTTAAATAACGTCGCTCAAGGTCAAGGTGTTAACCCCAACAGTGCTGACTTTATTGCTAACTCTGGCTTAGTTGCCCCTGCTGCTCAAAATGTTGCCAATGTTTCTCTTTCTACTGCAAGAGTTTATGGTATTCATTCTGGAAACTTCTTGCTTGATCGTGGTGACAATCCAGTAGCTTCTGCCAAACTTCAACTTAACGGACACGATAGATTCTCTGAACGCCCTGGTAGCTACTTCAACCTTGTTCAACCATACCAACACCACAGCAACTGCCCCCCAGTTGGTATCAATGTTTATTCATTCGGTCTTAAACCTGAAGAGCATCAACCTTCCGGCACTTGCAATATGTCTCGTATTGACAATGCTACCCTTCAATTATCTCTTACTCATCGCGCTGTTCGTGGTGCCTCTGGTGTTCGCTCCTGCAAAGTTCGTGTTTATGCCACTAACTATAACGTTCTTCGTATCATGAGTGGTATGGGTGGTCTTGCTTACAGTAATTAAATATTTAATCATATTTTTATAAAAAATATATGATTAAATTGATATAGTTATCTGTTTTTTTAATTTCATATTATGAGGTGATACTAAGGAATATACAATGAATTTTTCACCATTATTATATTTTTCTCTACTTACTAAATTATAATCAAAAAAACGCAAAAATTGTCTTATTATAGTGATACATTTACTTTCATCAATATCATCTAAATATAATTTTGATTTACAGGGATAATAATATTCCGCAAGTTCATCATTTATTAACTTCATCTTTTCAACTGAACCAAATGTGATTAGGTCCTTTTTACGAAAACTAAATTCTTCCTTAAATTCTGTTAATCCTATTGTTCCTAACACTTTATTTAATATATTAATATTTAATTCTTTTCTAAATAATTGTGTCATAAAAAACGCTTATGTATATTATAATAAGATTTTTTTTTCAAATTATTGCCAATAACTCAACAACTTTACTTTTAAGCTGATAATATAAAGATTTTTCTAATTTGGGAAGAATAGGATAACAATCATGATAATATCGTTTGTATAATGTTTTAATATTAAATTGTGTAGGATATAAGTAGTTAAATATATGATTTGTGATAATAGGTCTCCATAATTTTGGAATAGCCTTTATACTTGTTTTAGGTAAAATAGTTAGAAGCTGATACATATTATAAATAGTATAATCAATAGTTTCATTTTTAAAATTTACATCAATAGATTTATTGGGATATTTATCAAGATAATTTAATAAATCATCTAAGCAAGGTGCTATAGGATACTCATAAAACCAAAACCAATCGGCACATCCTATTGTATAATATTTTAATATCCAAACAAGTCCATCAACATAGTTTTGAACCATGTAATTTATCATAAAATTATCATAATTACCATCTAACCAATATGTGTAAAATCGCTCTTTCCAACCATTTTCACCTAATAATATTGTGTCTTTTTCTCCAATCATATAAGGATAATAATGAACTAACATTTTTTTCTTATCATACTCGGAAATATTAGGTTTTATAAATGGTTTAAATTTACGATGTTCTATTGATAATTCTTTTAAAATTACATCTTCTTTTTTTATTAATCCAGATACTATAAATTTAAAAAATTCAAGATTAATTGTTATATCTTTATTGATTAGATGGACTTTAAATTTTTGATACCCTTTTTTATATAATTCACAAATTAAATCAAAACCCCCTTTCTGTATCTTGAGAATAAATAAATTTGGAATAAAATCATTACCCAATAAAAATGTAAGAAAAACATAATCAATCATTAATTTTTTTTTATCCATTGTATCAATATAAAATTCATTTATTATTTCATTTTTAAGAACAGTGGCATCCATATATAAATATCCTTCATCATTTTCGCGCATTTCAAATGGATAATAGGATGATTCTCTATATAAATATGTATAGGAATAGCCACGAATTAATGATAATATAATTAAATCAGCATCTAAACCATATATAACTTTTTGATGCCTTAAATGATTTTGTCTATTATCTTCTAGATGTTTGAAAAGCTTATGTTCACCCTCACCTTTATTAGAACTATTATCTAATATTACATTTATTTTATTATATTTATTTTTAATACTTTCAATATATACATTTAAATGTTCATTCAGCCTCTCCATAAATTTAGTGCCAGGTGTAATAGCATTACTATCCCAAATAGGCGTGTCTTTTATTATACCAGCATCCATATCTATCTGTTTTAAAATGTATGACTCTTTTGCTGATTTAAAACGACGTTGTCTTTGCTGGTTCATTTTAGCAAAAGGTGCTATACCATCAATAGCAATGTAAATTGTATCTAGATATTGTAAATCTATTGAATTAATTACTTTTTCTAGTAAAGCTACTACTTCAGTGCAAATATGATAATCTAATACTATTTTTTTTGCATGTTTTAAATTTTTATTAGAACAAACTATAGTTCGTGCATCATATATCATACCATTAAAATCAATATACAAAATAGTAGGCATTTTATCTATAGCTTTTAATACAGCATGACTCATATTTGTAGCCACATATTTAAAATAATAAGGTACTCCCATTTTTTTTAATAAAGAATAATATTACATATATATCAATTTTATTCTTTATTATAATACAAAAAAAATATTTTAATATTCATCTTCATCTTTTAATAAACACGCATTTACAACTGGTTTTTCTTCAATTAATTTTGGTTTACGTGTATTAACTTCAATATTTTCTAGATTACCATTTTCTCTATATTTTAATACATCATTCCAAAAATCTTGAAATATAGGTAAATTTTCCATAAACCATTTACGATCACGATATACTTCAAAACAAGAATATTTTGATAAATACCAATAAATTACATCTATATATATTGTGTCATCGTATTTTTCAATAATTTTTTGTTTTTCATCATTAATCCATTCATCAGGATCTATATTAAATTCACTATAAATAATGTGTTTTATTTGTAAATTATCATAATATTGTAATATAACACCTTTGAAATCTCGTTCATTATCTTCTTTATAAAATTCAATACACTGATATTCATCAAATTTACATTCAACAAATTTACATCTATTTAAATTAGTCACCTCCATTTGTAATTGAGTTTGTATCCAATAATCTTTTTTTGGGACGCCTTTAATATCTCGTGTTATAGGGCATTTAATCTCTAATAAATCACCATCTTCATCTATACCATCTGGGCTAGCAGCTATAAATTTATAAATAGGATGTTCAATTGACTCAAAACTATGTATTTTTTTTCCAATTTTTTTTGAATAAATATTTTGTGCTATAATTTCAAAACGATTACCATGTTCTGTAGCATTACTACTAGTATTCTTATATTCAAATGGCTTTGCTTTATACAATAACATTGAATTTCTTGATTTTGAAAAAATTTGACCAGCTTCACTGGCATTAATATGATTGTGTCTAAAAGATAACCATTCCTCCGATTTTTGTGCTTTATTTTTAGGAATAGTTAATAAATGTTGTAATTGTTTACGATCATTTAATAAAGATGTCCTGTTTTTTTTAAATTGATATCTCTTTTCATTAAATTGCGGTAAACAATAACAAATTATCTGATCTAATATATAATTATGAAAGTCACCTTTACTATAAACTTCTAAAATTATTTCAGTAATATATTTTTTCCAATGATTGAAATCCCAATTTTCATTTTCCCCCATAATTTTACTATTTATGATTAATTCTGTTATTTCCATTTCCATAATAAATATTTAATTTAATATATTATCTTCAATTTTTTATATTAAAATATATTATTTTATTTCAGGTAATATTAATTCCTTTACAATTACTTTTTCTATTTTAATAGAATTAGGATCTTTAGATTTATCATTTTTTTCGGTCACAACTGTGCTTTCTCCTATTTTAATAGTGTCCGCTTTAAAACTATATTTAGACCAAGCATTATTATTAAAAGGAGTTATTTTTATACCGCCAGCATTTAGTTTTTTTCTATAATTTTCTAACATGGCTAAATCTTTATCAGACATTGAACTATCGTTATATAACTTATCTAATGGGTAAAAGGTATTTTCAGAAGGTTTTACTCCATAACAGTGTATACCTAAATTTAAATCTTCATCCATTACTCCACCATTTAATCCTTTTTTACCTAAGCAAGTAGCATTATCTGTGTCATTTTGTAATGGATAATAAGCTTCACTTTTCTCAATCCAACCATAATTACACCAATTAGCACCATTATTATAAGAGTCATTAAGTTGTTCTTTTGTTGCTAATTTAGAATTAAATAAGGCTTTACATACTTTGTCACCTTGATTTTTTAAAAAGATATTATTTTTAACCAAAAAAACTTCTTCCAAAGGTTTTGCTGGAATTTTTAATTCTTTATCATTTTGAACTAATTTAGGTTTATGAACATCACGTGTAGTATCATTCTCTTTAGTTTTTTCATTTTTTAATTTAGTCTCTTTATTTATTTGAGCACGTAAATTTAATAGTTCATCATTCACCTTTTTTAATTCATCATCTATTTCTTTTGAGTTTTTAATATCTGAATTTTCTTTCATTATTTCTTCATTACCCTTTTTTGATTTATTATCAGTTTCATTTGAGTTTTTAATATCTGAATTTTCTTTAATACTATCTACTTTAATTATTTTAGGTTTAACTATTTTTTTTTGTTCTGGATTTATATAGTTGCGTATTTTATTTTCAATACTTTTTAAATTTTGTTTAGTATCTTCTACAAATTCATTATTTTTTTTATCATTTAAATTATTAGCCTTAACAATATAATAATTAACATAGTAATTTAAACTCATGCTTATAATCATTAAAAAAATACTAATGTAGACTAATGTTTTAATTTCCATATATAATACTAATTTATTTTTTTTTATTACATTTATATCTAAAATTATATTTAGATATAAATCTAAGCACCCCCCACCCCTATATAAACATTTTTTTTTGCTGTTTACTTTCTAACTCAGAAAGCGTTTTTTGAATACTAAACATTTCATAATTGCTGTAGGTATTCCTTGTAATTAAGATAGAAACAAAAATTAAATTGGGATCGTAAAACGTTTCCAGTTTCTTTGTCATCGTCTTTTATAGACTTTCCTAACTCATTTGGTAATAGCAATCTTTTACCATCGTTTGAAAAGCGTAATTTTAGAGAATGATAAAGTGCTTAATATTTCATCTTTATTATTTTGACGGAATACATATATAAATAATGCATATTATCTTTAAATACTTATTTTATTATTAAATTAATTTTATATGGAAAATAATCTGAATTTTTTTTAGATAGATAAAATATATGAATAATTCAATTAAAAAAATTGTTGTAAAAAAAATAATGAGCGATGAAGAAATAGAAAAAAAAGAAGGAGAATATTTTGATCAAAACCATTATAATGTTATAATATCAAATGATTGTGATGTATATAGAGAAGATGGCACACTATTATTAAAATTCAGGAAAAATGTTATTGATAAAAATCTATGCCGACTTGCTGAAAGTAGTTATAAAAAAGCAGCTCAAAAAAAACATGAAAATCGTGGAAGCAGTGCTGGACCATTAGATAGAAATAAAATGCCTAATTATGTAGGAACATTTGTTAATTCTGGTAAATATAGAACACATTATATAAGTAGTGTAAGTGGAATACCTAGTAAGCAATATGTTAGTAACCTAAGCCCTAGTAATATTATTGGATATTATGATAGACCTGATAGAAATACCAAAAATAAGGGGCCACCTTGTCGGCTTACTGCATTTAATCGCGATTTTCCAGAAAAATGGAAAGAATCTCTGCCATTTATTAATAGATTAGATCATGTATTTAAAGAACTTGTTCCTGATAGATGGAAAGCACAAATAGAACGAGCTAGACAAGTTCCAGAATTTCAAATATTAGACACTTCTTTTACAACCATAACAATAAATTATAGTTGGCGAACAGCATTACATAAAGATGCAGGAGATTATCTTCCGGGATTCGGTAATTTAATAGTTGTTGAAGATCAAGAAAATCCACATACTTATGGTGGAGGTTTCACTGGATTTCCTCAATATGGTGTGTGTGTTGATGTAAGAGAAGGAGATTTTTTAGCAATGGATGTTCATGATTGGCATTGTAATACTGAACTTTATCCGACAAATCAAAAATTATTTGATGAATATATTGAAAATAAAGAATATTATAAAAATAATTGGCATTTTAATAGGCTATCTATTGTTTGTTATTTGCGTGAAGGTATGTTGAGATGTAAGGGCTTATAAATTATAGTTACTTCATTAAATAAAAGGGTGCTATGAATAAACCTCCAACAATAGCTATAGGTAATCCAACTTGAATGCCTATAACACTTGTAATAGGAATTGAAATACCTACAACGCTAATTCCTAAAATAAGTGATTGCTTTTTGTGAATATCAATCTGTAATTGTTGAGCTTTTTCAATATTATCTAAGCCAATCTCACAATTATTTTGTATAGAATCAATTGAGTCCACTATTTGATCTATTTTAACACCTTGATTATATGTAAGATCGTTTACAATTTTAAATGTTTCATTTAATTCTATAATATCTTTTTCAATTTTAGTTATTTCTTTCTCTGAATAACTTTCATGATTTTCTGCTAATTTAATAATATTCATAGATATATATACTATATATTTAATTTAAATTATAAATTTTTTCATTTTCAGGAATCTCACTTTTACTAACTTTAAAATTATTCCAAACTGATTTTACTATATTAGTTTCTGGATGAGCTTTATGGCATTTTTTGGCAATGGTGTCATAAATGACAAAACCCGCATCTCCATCTCCTGCTAAATTAGTGAAGACGCTTCCATCTTTATCAGTCATTGTCCATTCCATAAGTAATTTATATATTTTGGATTTTTTATCTATTATTTTATTAGAATCTAATAATTCATATGCAAGTAAGGCTAAATCAAAACTTGAATTTGGTTTCACAATTTTTTTCATGACATTATATGAATTATCGAAATAATACATTTCGCCACATTCATGATCTGGAAGATATGTATAATTATTAATATTAGTATTATTAAATGTTAAAGTAGCACGATTCCAATCAATAATTTTAACAATAGTCCCGAAAGTTGGAACTCTATAGAAATTTGTCTTATATGAATAATTGATATAATTATCATTTGTCTCTTTAAACATAATATTACCAAGATGAAGATCATTATGATTCATATTCCAAAATCTCTGAACAAGCATTAAACCTGTAATTATTTGAAATAAAATAGATTGAATGTGTAATTCATATTGTGATTTATCAAATTCATTTTTCAAACCATTTTCATATAATGTATTACTTTTATCAATAAAATCACCTAAATCATAATCCATAACCTCTGTAGCCATTAATAAAACAGGAAAATTAGACATTTCTACTTTATCCTTATCTTCTTTATTAATAACCTTATAGTATTTAGTTAATCGTTCTTTACCATTGTTGTTTAAAAAATTTTGATAATCCGTTTTTTCATGAAAAACTTGCGTATATTTTCTAAATATTGTATTTATACAACCATAAAATAACGGAAAGTGAATAGATAAACCACTTTCAACAAGGCGACTACATAAATAATGACATAAAATATCAATATATGATGGATTATTATAAGAATATATACATTGATTAAATTTTTGACCAAAAAAATTAGGAAATTTTGAATCTAATTTGTTATAATCATCAATATATTCTAAGTATGTTTCATAATCAATAATTGGTAATTCTTTAAAAAAAACTTTTCGTTTAAGATATTTATTGTCTTTTTTTATCAAACTAAAATATATATTTCCATGTTCAAATGTTCTATCTATAAATTTATACAATTTAATTAATTGATATTTATTGTTAAATCTGCTATTGTGATGTAAATTTGGTGATAAAAGATTGAATCCATAAAAATAAAGAGAACTTATCTTTAAATTATAAAATTTGCCCAAAGAGTCTAATAATTTATCAATATATTTATCGTCAAGTAATCCAAGAGATACTGTAGGCTTATTACTATTGGTTACTGATATTTTTTTATTTCTTGATACAATAGGTTTTTTCTTTATAACGAGTATATTTTTTAATTTATTATCTGTCATATATAGTTTATATTTAATTTTTTATTTAAATAAAAACTTATATTGCTTTTTTAACATGGATTTTTGGTTTATTTTTTTTTTGATTTATTTGAGTTATATCTTCAGCTTCTTCAATTTGTTCATTATAGTTTTCATTATGATATTTCCAACATTCATCTGCTCCCATTTTAAAATCATCGTGTGTTTCTGCTTTGTACCAAAATACTTGATCTTCAATTTTATTTGATTTAGAGTTTGTATTAATCACTAAACATTCAAAATTCTCAGTGCATTGATCCATTACTTGACAAAATACATCAAAAGATGGGAAAACACCTGCGAAAATATCATAAATTTTTCTTCTATTTTGTGTATATGGTTCTCTTAAAATAAAAACATAATCTATATTAGTTCGCAATAAAGGCGGTATACCCATGACATACTGCATTGTTATAATTAGCATTAAATCTTTATGTCGCCCATTAAGAAAAAATGATTTAATATTTATATCTTTAGTCCATGCATTATCATATAGACAATCATCCAATAATAAATATGCTCTACCATCTATGTCTGCAGCAACTTTTTCATTTTTCCATGTGACAAAATAATTACCATCCTTTTCCTCTTTTATATCCTTAATTTTATCCACATTTAATTGATAATCATTTTTATTTAACCAGCATTCTTTACGCTGGATTTCATAAAAAATATCAGTATTTTTATTTCCCCCTTTTATGCGATCTTTCCAATCAAAATCATATGGTATTTTATTTTTAACTTGTTTTTTTTGTTCATCTAATACAATATTTTGTCTTTTATGAACGTTAGCTGTTAAGTCAGGTGTATATTCATAATGTATAAAAAGGCTTGGATTAAATTTACCATAATATCCTGAGGCTGCTTCAGTTCCGCTTATAATTGTGCCTATAGGAAAATCTCTATGATGATATAAACAGTCTTTTACTAAAAAACTTTTACCAGTATTCCGTCTTCCAATAAATACAATAACACTATCGTCTTTTATATAATTCATATCAAATTTTTTTAATTGTAATGTCATTATATATTTATTCATATAAATTTAATATTATATTCAAAACGTGAACAGATTTATCAATAAAAAGATTTTATAAATACTTAAAGATTTATATATAATATAATATATAAGTCTTCATCGCATAGTGGCTATTGCGACTGCCTACTAAGCAGTTGGGTTTATCCCGCGTAGGTTCGAGTCCTACTGGAGACGTTATCAAATTAAGCCCTACTAGCTCAGTTGGATAGAGCGCAAGACTTCTAATCTTGAGGCCGGGAGTTCGAGCCTCCCGTGGGGTGTTTTATATTTTGTTATTTATATAAATAATAAAATATAATTATAAATAATATGGTTGATAAAATTAAATGTGTAATATTTGACTTAGATAAAACTATTATAGGTGATCTAAGTGATATTAGCTCATATGATACACTTATAAGTTCATTTAAATGGAATAATGGTTTATTTAATACCTTTAAAAAAATAGATGACGATTATATAATGAATATATTGCAAAATGGTTTATTAAGACCAGGTATAGTTGAGTTTATAAAACATCTATATGAAACATGTAAAATAAAAATAGTAGTATATACATTATCTGAAAGACAATGGGCAACGCGAATATTAAATCAAATCACTAAAATAATTGGATATGAATTTTTTATATTATTATTATGTCGTGAAGATTGTATAGGAAATGGTAAAAAATCATTAACCCATATTATTCATAAATTAAATAATCTCAATATATTTATTGAGAAACAAAATATAATTATGTATGACGATAATTATACAGTTAAAACTAATTTAATTTTAGTTCCAAAATATATATATAAACCCCCATTTAATATAATTAAAGAGTTAAATTCAAAATTAGTTAAATCTTGTCTATCTATACAAGATTATCATCAATTTATTTTAACATTAAAATATTGGAACATTGATACATTACCATTTGAAAATCAAACAGATTACGATTATGAAGTAATAAGCAATATGGAATTTATATCTAAAGATGACTTTTTCATATATGAAATAAAAAAATATGATAGTTTACAAAATCAGTAGTCTTCACGAATAGCCTTTCCGACAGGAAATCTAGGTTTATTTTCTTCAGTTAATTCTTGATAGATAACGGTTAGCATTTTACCTATATATTTGTGTCCATTCTGGAATAGAACTTTTCTAAATGCTAATGTTCCTTTAGGACGAACATTAAATATTTTATTATCAGGTGTTATACAAATCCATATAACTGAACCTACATCTCTGCCTTCTCCTTCTTTAAAACCTACAATTTTATATTCATCTTCAAAAAATTCTTTATATTTTTGCAGATCATGACTTCTATAATTCTGTCTATAAGGACTATCTATATTACGAAGCATTAAACCTTCATATCCTTCTTCTACAAATTGACTAAATAATTCTTTAACTCTATCCACATGTTCGGCCAATTCTGTCTGAACAACCTCTAAATAATTATTTGGTTTTAGTTTAGGAATATTTTTTTTTATAAAACTATAACGTTGAACATATGGTAAATTTTCATTATTACGATCTATCATATCATAAATATGAAACTTTACCATTTTTAATGAATCTTCATCTTCGCTAGTTAATTTCTTTGTTTTTACTAATCCAACCAATACTTCAAAAGGTATTTGATTAGTATATAGCTCACCATCCAAAACAATATTAGGATATTTCATTAAAAGCGGTTTTAGTTGTTCAGATATATGATCAACACTTTCAAATAATGACTTTGTTCTTGATTGAATACAAACAACATCACCATCAAGATATGCTAGGGCTCTAAGACCATCTAACTTTGGCTGGGTAAAACAAGGAAATATTATATCACTTTTCTTTTTTTTTACTGACATTATATCAAATTTACTGGCTAACATTGGTAAAACTTTTAAATCTGTGGCCTGATGCTGTTCTGACAAAGGCATATTCTCACTATAATTTTCTTTTTCTATTTTATCATTTCTTTTTTTTATAGTTTCTCGTATGCATTGTTCTAATGGACTAGTCTCATTCTTTTTACCTATATTTTTACCTGTTGTATATTCACGAATTGTAGTCTGTTGTTTACCATCTATCTGACCATGGATCATTATAGAGACTGGCTTACCTTCTAATATACCCACTTTACTCGACCAAACTTTTATTTTACCTCCTTTTTCAATTCCATAAATATCTTTAAATTCTTTTATAATTTCTATATTCTGCATTTTGTAATGAGATATAAAATATATCATTTTCAATTTTTTATATGATAATGAAATAGTAATAAAACAAAATTTAATTATTTTAAAATTAATTATATATTTATAGAATATAATGACACATAATATAAGAGTTATTTCGGATTTAGAAGGATTTGATATTGAGATGTATTTTCATAACACATATGATTTATTTGTTTGTGGAGACATATTAGATTCTACATTAGTCACTGCAATGAAAGGTAAATTTGTAGAATTAAAATCTTATAATCTTAAAAATATTTTACATTGTGCTTGTAATCCTAATGTACGATTATTATTTGGTAATCGTGATTTAAATAAATTAAAATGTAAATATTTAGCTGAATTGAATCATGCAGGTGAACATACAGAAAATTTTAATAATGGAAATATTGAATTGAGTTTTGAAAGTTATAATATTTTAAAAGAAAAAATAAATAAAGAACAAGTTTGGAAGGTGCCTGATATGAACTCTTGGTATACATTTTGGGCAGATGTTGGAAAAGGTAAAAACTGGACAGTAAAACCAAATTATTTAGAACAACCTTTTTATGATAGATTTCTTGAAGTTTTTGGTGCCGACAATGCTGAAAAAGATGGAGGCACTATGAGTGCGCAAAATCTTTTACAAACAATACCATATGAAATAGGTATAGAACATGACAATAACGATTATAAAGCATTTATAGTGTTATCTATATTTAAAAGTATGTTAACTAAAATAGAACAACCTGTTAGATTATCTGATATAATACCTATTAAAGAAGCAAAAACATCAGGAACTTTTAAAGGATGGTTATATCAAATGTATATTCGTAAGGACAATAATTTATGTTGTTTTTTAGATTATGGTATTGATCAGAATAAAGAAAATAATTTTATGTATTTATTTTCTCATGGTGGATTATCTTATAGATTAATTGAAAACCCAGACTTGTTTAATGAAATAATAAGTTATCTAAATAAATCAAGTGAATTAACTGGTTTGTTAACTGACGTATCAGCTTATTACGATGTATTTAAAAAAGGAGGATATTATAAAAAGAATGAAGAAAATTCAAATCTATTATCAAGAGAGCAAATTATTTCTTCAGTATCAATGTTAAATAGAATAGTTAAAGATAATATAAATGTAGTTTTAGACAATGATGAGGAGTGGGAAATAGAAAATGATAATTCAGAATCTTCAGTTGAAGAAAGTTCTCAAACTCTGTCAGAAGCTTCAGGTGATAGTTCTCAAACTCTGTCAGATTCTTTAGTTGATGAAAGTTCTCAAACTCTGTCAGATTCTTCAGGTGATAGTTCTCAAACTCTGTCAGAAACTTCAGCTGATGATAATTCTGATCAAAGTTCCACAGATATATGTAGTGGTAAATCACGCGAAGAATGTCCTAATCCACCCAAATGTCATTGGAAACAACAAAAATGTCAAAAAGGAGGAGCATCCACGGAACAGCCTACTTTAAATATGTTATTTTTATTGATTATTTCATCTGGATTTAGTCTATTAAATTTTGTTAAAAAAATTAATGATATGAAAGTTAAGGAGATTATCTTGAATTCTATAATACCGGATAAAACTAGACAAAATATTGAAAATTTAAATGATTTATTTCCTAGTAGTATGGAAATCTCACCTTTGTCAACTGGATTTAAAACACTTAGAAAAGACACTCCATTTTTGAAAAGTAGTTATGTTCAATTAGTTCAATTTATAGGACATTCACCTAATGGCTTTGGTGCTACTATTGATAAATGTGAAACATTATTAACTGATAATTCAATGGCGAAAACATATATTGTAAACTTAGATAGTTCAAATACATTTTATGGTTCAAATCTAAATAATATAGACAGTGAGATTAAGAGTAAATCATATTGTGAATTTAAAAATAATCATCATGTCAAAATTAATACAACACTCGTTTTGAATTTAGGAAGTGACCCAACCAAATCTTTAGTTCATGTAAAATTCACAGATCAAACTGTAAGTAATTATAAATCAAATGATACACATAAATATATAACAGATCATGATTTACCCAGTATTCCTTTACTTGAAATAACATCTGTATTAGGGTCTCATCTCCTTGATGAACAAATTGAATTTAGTAATGAAAATAATATTAATATACATGGATTCTGTAACATATTAGATGAAGATAGAATAGTATTTTCAGTAAATGAATCTGAGAATTCAAGAAATAAAAATTTATATTGTTTAAATTTTTCAAATTATAAAAAATTCTTAGAAATAAGTGAATAAATATAAAAATTGATATAAATATGTAATATATAAATATATAAAATGGCAAAAATAACCAATTATTATAAACCTAGTTATTCATTTATTACTGCTATAGCTATGAAATTTAACATAGTAAGTCCCAAAAAAGTCATAAAATCAAATCAATTTAAACAAAAATTAATAACAGACTACTATAAAAAAATACAATATTTCAGCTATACTCCTAGACAAAATAAAATTACAAAATATTTAACCTAATAATTGATGTAATAAATATTTAACCTAATAATTGATGTAATAAATATTTTTTATTTAAGAATAATAAATAAAAAATGTTTTTTATAGTTTAAAAGCTATTTAAAGGTTGTGTGTATGGATTTTGATTAAAAGCAGTTAACATTGATGGATTTATTCTGTCGGCTAAACTTTCATTAGGCAATTGATCTTTATCAGTAGTAACATTACAACTATTTAATGTTGGTGTTTGAGTATATAATCTATGAACTGCCGGTGAATATTGATTTAAACGATCATCTTCAAGTTTCTTTACTTCCATATTTACATCATTTCCTCCTACAGCTAATTTTGTGCTACTTAAAGTAGGATACCTTCCTTGACTTACATCTGTTTTAATTTCATTGAGCCGTGCGTTATTATACATATTATCATCCATAGGTCTATCATTTATGTCTTTAGCAATACCTGAATATTCAAAATCACTTGTAAATTGACGATTAGTATTTTGTGCGTCATATTCAGCTACTATATAACCATCACCATTTCCTCTTCCGACATTACCATCAGCTATTCCTTCGTATTCATAATCACTTGTAAATTGTCTGTTTGTATTAGGAGCATCGTATTCCGCAACAATATAACCATCACCTGATTGCATTGTGCTATTACTGAAATTTCCTGTTCTCTCATTATTAATATTAGTCTCCTTAATAGTAGTTTTAGCAATATCATTAGGATCATATGCTGTATGTTTTTTATATGGAATATTCATAATTCCTTCATGTTTGATATCAAGTGTTGTTTGTTTTACTGTAGTACGAAATATATCGTTGGGATCAAATACTTGTACTTTTTTAACATTTATATTTATACTTCCTGTTCTATTATTGTGAATATTTGTCTCCTTAATTGTAGTTTTAGTGATATCATTTGGATCATAGATTGGTCCTTTTCTTACACTTGTTTCAAGTTGACCTGTTCTATTATTGTGAATATTTGTTTCCTTTATCGTGGTTCTAGTGATATCATTAGGATCATAGCTTGGTCCTTTTCTAACACTCGTTTCAAGTTGACCAGTTCTGTTATTATGTATGTTTGTCTCCTTAATAGTGGTTCTACCTATATCATTTGGATCATAACTTGGTCCTTTTCTAATATTCGTTTCTAGTTGTCCTGTTCTATTATTGTGAATATTTGTCTCCTTTATAGTTGTGCGACTGATATCATTTGGATCATAACTTGGTCCTTTTCTAATACTCGTTTCAAGTTGTCCTGTTCTATTATTGTGAATATTTGTCTCCTTTATAGTTGTGCGACTGATATCATTTGGATCATAACTTGGTCCTTTTCTAATAGTAGATTCAAGTTGTCCTGTTCTATTATTGTGAATATTTGTCTCCTTAATAGTGGTTCTACTTATATCATTAGGATCATAGCTTGGTCCTTTTCTAACACTCGTTTCAAGTTGACCAGTTCTGTTATTATGTATGTTTGTTTCCTTAATAGTGGTTCTACTTATATCATTTGGATCATAACTTGGTCCTTTTCTAACACTCGTTTCAAGTTGTCCTGTTCTATTATTGTGTATATTTGTCTCCTTTATCGTGGTTCTACTAATATCATTAGGATCATAGCTTGGACCTTTTCTTATGCTATTATCAAGTTGTCCTGTTCTATTATTGTGTATATTTGTTTCCTTTATAGTGGTTCTACTAATATCATTAGGATCATAGCTTGGACCTTTTCTAATACTACTATCAAGTTGTCCTGTTCTATTATTGTGTATATTTGTTTCCTTAATAGTGGTTCTACTAATATCATTAGGATCATAGCTTGGACCTTTTCTAATACTACTATCAAGTTGTCCTGTTCTATTATTGTGTATATTTGTTTCCTTAATAGTAGTCTTACTAATATCATTAGGATCATAGCTTGGACCTTTTCTTATAATCGTTTCTAGTTGTCCTGTTCTATTATTATGTATATTTGTCTCCTTTATAGTGGTTCTACTTATATCATTTGGATCATAACTTGGTCCTTTTCTAATACTCGTTTCAAGTTGTCCTGTTCTATTATTATGTATATTTGTTTCCTTAATAGTGGTTCTACTGATATCATTTGGATCATAACTTGGTCCTTTTCTAATATTAGATTCAAGTTGTCCTGTTCTATTATTATGTATATTTGTTTCCTTTAGTGTTGTTTTAGCAATATCATTAGGATCATAACTTGGACCTTTTCTAACACTACTATCAAGTTGTCCTGTTCTATTATTATGTATATTTGTTTCCTTTAGTGTTGTCTTTGCTATATCATTAGGATCATATGTAGTAATTTTTTTAGGTGCTTGAATAGCCATATATCCTACTTTATTAGGATTACCTATTACATTTTCTTTTTTAGTGGTTCTGAAAATATCAAGAAAAGGTGCTATAATTGATTTAACGGCTGTGGTAATATTAGTAAGTATTGTTTTATCTTCTGTTGTTTCTCGTTCATTAGGTTTAACTGTATAACTCTGAACGCTATAATTATCTTTTGTTCCTTGACCGTATGTATTAAGATACGCATTACGCATACCATCAGTTTCATAATTTAAATTATTACTTTCACGAATAGCTGGTCTTAAACTTTCTATATGTGTTGTAGAAGGCGCTGCTATACCTTCGTAACTTATACTATTTTGTCTACTTGTATCTTTAGCTTCATACTTAGGAGCCATTTCTGGTTTAACATATGCTCCAGTCGTTTTTATATACATATCTGGTGTTTGGATATAAAATGTATCTGGTAATTTTTTTTCAACAGCACCTGTTAATCCTCTGTTTGTAATAATAGCTTTAGGTGCACCAGTAGCGCGACTTTCATATGAAATTTTGGGATTATTAACCGCTCTTAATTGATCAACTGTTTTTGGTAATGCGTATTCTTGAGCATCAATTTGTTGAAATCCACCAATTGGATTTGAAACATATCCTTGATTTAATCCTGGACCGACTCTTATAGGTTCTATGGGAACCTCACTTGTCCTATACATTGAAGGTATATATCTGTCTAAAACCATACTATTTGTATTTGGTGTACCATATACATATGATATATCTTTAGTCTGTTCAAACATAGGTTTAATTGCATTTTTAGGTTGTCTGAAATCTTGAGCTCCTTGAAAATTTTCTAGTATTGATCTATTAGCATTGGGATCAACTGATTGTCGCATACTACCTCCGAAAAAAGGAACCATATTATTATGTGCTGTTTCATTTATTTGTTTACCTGCTAAATCACTAAAAAAAGCAGATCCTTCTAATGTTTGTGATTGTATAAGTGGTTGATAAAAATTTTCTAAATTTTGAAATTGTTCAACAGGTTTATCTTGCTGTTTTTTATTCGTTCTATCTGCAACAGGACGTTGTAAATATTGAACTGATGTAGTTTGATCATTATAAATACGATCATTAAAATAAGGAGGAATAATGTTTGTTTCTATTGCTTTTTTAGCTTGTTCATATTTTAACTTTACTTTATTTTCTTCATTTTTATGAACATTATAATATGATTGTGATGTATGAGGTGTTATTTGATATTGTTTATTTGTTTTACTTGTAATTTCTATATTTTTATCGTATTCTCGGTTTGGTTCATCTTTCATTAAATATCCTAGTCCTAATAAACTACCACCAATTATTACTTCCATATATAAATCTTAGGAGAAAATTTATTAAGTATTTATAAACATAACATAATTATAATTGAGAAATTAATTATTTAAAAAATTGGATACATTATTTTTATTTTAACATAAAATGGCTAATATGTAAGATAGAATAGGCGATATAAATGAAAAAGGCTTCATTAATTCTTTAGATAGAAAAGGTTTCACAAAAGAAAAATGTGTCGGTAGGGTCTATTCTTATTCAATTGATGCCTGCTCAAAAATTATAAAATACAATAAAACAATAAAAAAATATTATTTATTGATAATGGTTTTTCATCAAACAATATCATTGTATCGTAATTATCAAAATATTGGTTCAATTATAGTTCCTGATCAAAATGTAAGTGTTTCACGAGCTAGTAATGAATCATACTTTAAATTATCAATTTTCATTAATTTACTCATCTCATCAAAATAACGATTAAGATATAATATCAGGTATTCAAAAATATAAAAATGAATATCAGATTTTCCAATACATTGTAAAAGATTACTTAAAGAGATTAAAGATAATAAAGCTAACGAAATATGGAATTGGATGAATTCTCAAATAACTAAATATACTGAACAAATCAATATAACAGAGCAAAATATAGCTGGAAATACACTAGTCAACGAACCTAGTGGTAAATAAATAAGTAATCAGGAAGAAGATTATTTCATAAATACACAATATAGATTTTGTGCGAATTCAGATCAAAATTTATTAATAAATGAATTTCTAAATTCATATAAAACAGAAGTTCAAGCGTCAAACCTGACCAATGCTATAGTAGAACAAACTTCAAATCTTACTCATATGTAAGAACACCCTAAAATAGCAATCAACGAACAAAGTCACCGTAAATCAAAAAAGACTGTAAAAGAATTACTTGAGCAAATTAACAATATGAATATTGATCCTGAGGAGAAATTTACCGCAAATTATATTGAATTATATAATTTAAGTAGTAAAATATATAGTAAAGCTATGTAAGGGAAATCATTGAATCTCATTTTTTTTACTTGACGAGTTTAAACAATAAATATTATTAATTTATGTGATTGGATTAAGTTAATACTATACATAATTTATTTTTATAATAACTAAGGAAATAGAAGTAAATTTAATTAATGTTTAAAATATATTTTATAATTTAATTATAAATCAATTAATTTAAATTTGAATAAAAATATTCTCATTTAATATTATATAATTAGACGAAAATGAGTTTTAATAGGCTTTCATATGATACTTGTGAATATAAAAAACGTCTCGACGAAAGTGTTGGACCCTTAGCTTATATTTTAAACCCAATGAAATATGAAAATTGCAATAAATGCAGACACGAATTAGGAATTGTTGGAGGTTCTAATGTAAGTAATGTTGAAGGCGATTTAGTTTTATTAGAAAGTGAACTTCATGGAAGAACTAGACCTGCATCTTCTTGCCCATCAATGCATTATCAACCAAATAATGGAGATAAAATACATATAGCTGGTTCTGCTTGTGGTCCATCTCAAGAAATTTCTATAAAAAAGATGCATTTACCTCCTTGCCAAATGATAAGATATAGACCAGTTCCTCTTCCACCTGCCATTACCCCCCAAATGTGTGGTGGTGATAAAATGAGTGCACCTCCAGCTTGTGAGATTAAAATACCAGCAAATAAATGCAACTAAATATATATAAAGATTTTTAATAATATTTATATATATGCTAGATATTATTAAAAATAAAATTGAATTAGATGAATTTAAAATATATTTAGAAAATGAATATTCTATTGAAAATTATGTATTTGATATTATAGAAATGGTTATAAACAATCCGGAATATTTACCATATTTAGAATTGATATATAAAAGATTAAATAATCAAGATTTAAATATATTGATAAATATAAAAGATAAAGATAATCAGACCATTAACGAATTGTATAAATCAATTACTACAGAAGATCCAAATTTAAAAATACATATTAATACTTATATTAATAGCAATATTCCAAATATACTTTCATTATTTAATATGCCTAAGGAAATACCTAAATCATTTAATGATATAATTATTGAGCGTATTGTAAAATTGGAAAAACAAGTAGAAGAACTAAAAATTAGGATTGCCGATAAAGATCTCGTCTCTAATCATATTAGGTGATTTATAAAAATTACTTCCACCTCTCATTGTTATTGTGCTACTTCCTAAGTTATTATACATATAAATACTGATATAACTTAGAACAAATAATACAAGAAAACCTTTTAAATAGTCTCTTCCTTTTCTGTTTATAGCATTTATTACAGAATCAATATACATTAATATACAAAACGAAATACCAATAATTAATGGAATAGTGTGTTCACTTAAATACGATGAAAACATTATATATTTAACATAGAGATATTTTCCTGAAATATTTTAAACTCAACAAATTTAATTAAAAAATTATATTACTTATATTTTTATTATACTTAGATACAAATGAATTGAAAATATATAAATTAAATTAATTATTTTTTTTAAAATCAGGTCTTTTTTTTAAAAAAGGTTGTTGGTCTTTATCAATAGTTGCATTTGATATATAGACTTGCTTTACATTTTCTTTACTATTCAAATCTTCTATTTTAATTTCAATATTATCAGAATTTGATGGTTGAACAGGACTAAAATCTAATGATAGATTCTCTGGAATAACAACTGGATTATTTGAGGGTTGAACAGGATTAAAATCTAATGATAAATTCTCTGGAATAACAACAGCATTATTTGAGGGTTGAACAGGACTAAAATCTAATGATAAATTCTCTGGAATAACAACAGCATTATTTGAGGGTTGAACAGGATTAAAATCTAATGATAAATTCTCTGGAATAACAACAGCATTATTTGAGGGTTGAACAGGATTAAAATCTAATGATAAATTCTCTGGAATACTTAATTCTTTATCTGTTTTATTTTTTTGCAGATAATCTATGTTATTATTTAATTGATCTGTTTTTTCACCAAATAAATAACTAGGCGGTGGTTCCTTCATATCAAAATTTATATTAATTGGTTCTTTAAATGATATATCATTAGATTTATTTATAATAGCTGAATCAAAATCATTATGATTTGATATATTACTAAAGGATTGAGAGTTAGGTTTTATAAAACTATTTTGTAAATCTATTTTAACTGTTTTTGTATCATATTGTAAAGAACCATTTTCTTCATCTAAATTTTTTTGTTTATAATTAACGATATTTTCAATAATGTTATCTTCTTCAGAATCTTTAGGAAAAGATATAAATTCTTTATGGACTGGTTTGATTTTTTTAATATTAATTTTATTATTTTTTTTTTTTATTTTTTTTATATCTTTTTCGTTATTGTTGTTTTCTTCTAATTTATTATCTGAGTTAACTTTATTATAATGTTTATTATATTTGCTTTTTTTATGTTTTTTTGATTTTTTCTTTCTTGATGATTTCCTTTTTGTTGATGATGAGTCGCTACTGCTAGAAGAACTTGAACTTGAAGAAGTTGAACTACTACTACTACTAGTTGAACTTTCTTTAGCATCTAATGCTATATATTGTTGTAATATACTGCGAACTGGTAATAATTTTCGTATTGTTTCATTAATACATTGTTCTATCATTATTTCAGCCTCGCGCATATTTCGTTGATATTCAATTGTAGGAATGTCGTCATAAAATAAATAGGGATTTTTCCAAAATTGCCGTGCGCACTCAATGTAAGCATTATGAATAAAAAAATCCCCTTCAGGAACTTGTAGATTTAATGTTTTAATTTTTTTTTTTGTTTTTAAACTACTTAATATTTTAGCATTACTCATATATACAGCAGTTATAAGGTCATTAATCCAATCACATTGTGTCTTAAGAATAATTCGTTGATATTCATTACTTATTATTGTTTGATTCCATTGAGGTATTCTTGAAAGTAATATTTGGAATACTTTCATTGGCGATTCATTTTTACTGTTTTTTTTTGCTTCTATAAAAATTGAATGTAAACCTTCATACATAACTGGAACTAATAATGAAGTAAGTTGTCGTGTATATTCCTGTTTAACTTCAAGTAAATAATGAGAATATGCTTCCTTACTCATATATAATTTATAAAAGATATTTAGAATTAATTATTTAAACTTAATAAAATTAAAATTAGAATAAAGTTTTTATAAAAAACCTTTTATTATATATATATTATATAATGAGTTTTAACAGAATTGGTTATGATGATGGTGCTTATAAACAAGATTTAAATCAATCAGTTAGTATAGGTGCTTATTTATTATCTACACCTAATAACTTAGATGAAAATTGCCAAGCTTGTTATCCATATGCACCAGATATTAGATTACAATATAAGGGAGATAGTGTTTTTAAAAATACACAATTAATTGATGTTGATAGTGAATTAATAGGCATTACACGCACATTATCAAAGGATCCAGCTAAACAGTATATACCGTGCTGTCCTGAAAGTGTTTGTAAGGGAGGATATCCTTGTGGTGGTGGTGTTAATACTGAATGCACTAACTGTCGTGAAGCTTTAAAAAGAGGTCAAAGACCTAATGATGTGAATCTAGTCCATATGAAAGACTGTATGTTTCCTCAAGAGAACACTAGATTAAGCAATGGTCCTTGTAATTTGAGAGGCACTGGTTGGAATAGATGGGAATGGTTATGTAATGATCCACAAGAACGCACAGAGATTCCATTTGATTGGAATATAAGTTCCAGAACTATTTCTAAGGATACACATCGTCCTTGTATTCCTACACCTATTGATATTACACCTGTTATGCCTAAGGGTGGTAATATACCCTGTGTCAAGACAACACCTGTTTGTGCTAATAATACATTACCTCCTTCAACTCAATGGAGACATTGTGAATCAATCAAAAATTATTAAGGCACTAATTTATAATTAAATATATTTTTATAAATAAATATATATTTAATCATCCATATCAAATCCACTATCATTACTACCTATACTCATTGCGTCTTCATTATCTAAATCTTCTTGTAATGCCGCAGCAACAGCTACAGTATCATTAATATCTATTTCTAATTGATTTGCTTGTTCTTGCGACATTGCAACAATTCCAAGATTGTGAACTGTGTCTCCTTCATTATATTCTTCCTCTTCATTTTTTTCTTCTTCTACATAAACATTTGTGTTTGTGCTAAAATTACCTAAACCTAAAGAGCGTTTCAATGAATGCTGATCTCTCTCTTCATCTGCTAATTTATCAAAATCATCTTTTCGTTTTCTACTTTTTACTGTAATAAGATTGCGTAAATGAACAGATATTGATTTATTATTTTGACTATTTAATTTCATTAGAGTTGAAATTTCACTTAGTATAAACATGTTTATATAATCATTACAGTATTCATTTAATTCAGGTATATCTTCACAAAATCTCTTTAATCCAATTAATGTTTTTTTCATAAAATATAAAATTAATGTTTTGAAATGATCATCATTAAAAATCGATGTTCTTAAAATTTGATCAATAGAAGAAATTGAATTTTGAATAGGTTCTATGGAAGATAATATCTCATTAGATATAACTGACCATATTTTATATAGTTTATCTTTATTATCATTATATAAATCATTTTTAAAAAAAGATACAATAGGATAATTAGAATATATATTATCTGCTTCACCATTAATATTAAAATTATCACTAAAAATAGGAAACTCGTGTATCGATCTAAATTTAGTAACTAAATTTGTAGTATAATTATAATATTTGAATTTATTAACTTTTTCTATTATTATTTGATAATATTGTCGTAATAGTCTAGTTCTATATGATAAAAATTCATTATTAATATATTTAGTTCGTATATTTTGCTGTTTTGATATTTGTTCTTCTATTTGATATCCCTCAATTAAAATTTGATTTTCTAAATATGACATTCGTTCTTGTTCTATTTTTTCTAAATTAGCCATTTCGTTTATGTTAAATTTTTGTGATTTTGAAAATAAATCATTTATTGGTTTAAACACATTTTGATACATATCTTGTTGAGTTTTTATATTGAATGAGTCCATATTTCGCCAAATTTCTGTTATTTCATCACGCAGATTTTGTGGATTAATATTAGCTAATCTTGAAAGAATAGATTTATATGCTTCAATTAAATCTAAAAATTCTGGATATCTAAATCTTAATTCTTTATCTATATCTAATCTACTATCTTCTTCGGAAATTAGATTTTTTATATTTATTTTTACAGTTTCTAAATCTTTTATTATTTTATTAAAATCACTGATCATAAGTTGATCTAAAGGCATATATTCATTTGAAAAGGCAATTCTAGAATATGATTTATTATTTAGTTGTAGTTTATTTGTTTTATTTAATTTATTAACTAATGATTGATATAATTCTATAAGATCATTTTTAGATTTACCTGAAATATTATCATCTATTAATTTTTGAATTTCCCACATAAATAAGCCAGTTGTAAGATCTTCAATTATTAAACCATTATTTTGTTCAATATTTAATATTCTATCATCAATGTGAGATAAGCCTTTTAGAGACATATCATTTCTTATTTGTTCTATAGTCAGATCAGTTGATTTATAAGGATCATTATATTTACTTAATAATCGTCTTTTAATAATATTATCAGTTGAATTGAATGTGTATGTTTTAAATAAATGTAATATTTTTAATTTAAGATCATTATCAGTCATTATAGATATACCTTCGGTAAAATAATCTAATAAAAGAGGAGGTGAATTAAGAATATATTCATAATTTTTTGAAAACTGTTGAATAGGATTATAAAAAATATATTGTTCAATGTTATTTAAATTTATTAGATAACGATTAATATTATTATCAGCTTGTTTAAAATAGTCTAAATAATGACTTCTAGTCTTAACTACGCAACAAAAGTTAGCAAAATCATTTTTTTTTATTGTTTGTGATTTATTTATAATATTATGAATTGAATCAAATAATTTATATATCAATATAAATCCTGCCAATTTAAGTCTTTCTATGTTAGGATTAGATGTTGTTAATTGATTTTGTATATCCTTTTCAATAGATTCTATAGAAATTTGTGATATTTGTTGACTAAAATTATGAGGTTTATCAATTTCTAATAATACAGGACGAAATGTTTTCCAATCAGAGCTGCGTTTATCTTTTGTTTCACGATATTTTTTATCAAAATCTAAAATTTTCATTTTATTTTCAATTGCGCTTTTAATAGAATGATATTTATAAAATTCATCTATATATTTTTGTATACTTACTTTTGTTCGTTCATCGGTTTTTTCTATTGATTTTTTCATATATTTATTAAAACCATCACTTATTTCACCTAATCTTCCATCTAATTTTACTTTAAAAAAATCCGTTATTATTTTAACAAATAAGTTCAATGTTATATCTTGATTAAGAATATAATTTGTTATAATTGGAAGTCGTGACTCTCTTGATCCAGTTTGATACATTTTTATTTCAGGAACACTTTGATATAAATATACAATTAATCTAGATATTGTTGCTATAACTGTATGAAATGATACAAATTCATTATAATAATTTTTAATCATTTCAATGCCTTTAAATAATCTCTTAGATACTTGATTTTCTGATTTTTGTAGTTCTGCTATTTTATCATCAGTTAAATAAGCTATATTTGGAAAAACAATATCTCTATCTTTTTTATACAATTTAATAGGCATTTCTCCAGATTTACCTGCTTCATATAATTTAGATATTTCAGCATAAGGAGGTGAATCACGATTTATTAAAGAGTTTTCATAAATATGAAATCCTGCTATTTTTTTTGTTAATTCATCGTGTGATTGTTGTATAATTGTTTCAACTATATTTTTTTTCAATTCAATACCATAATTGCGTGATAAAGATTGTAAAAATATAAATATATCATAACTCAAACCAGAATATTTATTAATAAAAACAGTCTCTTCATCAGGCTGTTCGCTAACAGCTTCTCTAAATTTATCTGTTTTTTCTTCAGCATTAAATCCTTCTAATTCACTGAAAGGAGCTTCACCTATGCGCAATCCACAATTTTTACACTCTATCCATCTACCATTAATAGTAATAATACCATAATTAGTCTCTAATGTTTTTTGTAATGTAGCTCTTTCTTCACTATTTTTATAGGATTGTTTAGAATACAATAACCAATGTTTACAACACATCTTTTCAGTTATTCCTGGAATATCATAATATATATCATCTGTTTCATCAATATTACAAGTAATCAATACACCATCTTTTACTTTTTTATTTAATAATCCATGGTTGCGAATAAACATTTCTAGTTTTTCAAGACGAGAGTCTTCTTCAATCTCATTTAATATTTGTTGAAATAATAATCTATATCTAATAAGTTTTTCATTTATAACTGGAGTATCTTTTACTTGATATGATGATAAACTATATTCTACCTTTTTATTTAATTCTTGCTCATTAATATCCTTAATTTTTTTTAGTTTATTATGGCATAAATCAATTATATTTAAATATAATTGTCTTTGTTTTGAACTATTATTAATTGTTTTTTTTATATTTATTAATGCTTGATATTCTTCAATAACAGAAATTAAACTACGGTTAATACATTCATGATTGTAAGTTGCACAATTATCCGATAAGTCAAAATTTTGGATATTTTTACCATTCATATTACATAAAATAGGAATATCTATATTGTTTGTAATTCTTCCTACTGTTAATGGATTTATTATTATTCCATTTTTATATTTTTCTTTTTCATAAACAGGTGCTACACGCAATTGCTCAGGAACATCCATTAATAGAATCCATTTATTATTAATGCGTTTAAATATTTGATACAATCTTGTATTATTTTCAATTAACAATGCGTAATCATTATCTTTAATATTAATGTTTTCACTATCAAATTGCCTGTCTCGTTTTATAGGACTATCTGTATTATCTAAATGTAATTTATGTATTGAACTATAATATTTTGTTATTTTATAATTAAAACATGTTCCTTCTTCACTCTTATGTTTTTTAATTAACACGTCTAGATCTTTTATTTTAGCGTCTAATAAATCAATATTTTGATATTTATCACTTATAAATTTTGACTCAACATTTAAATTATTAATGCTTCTTTGAGCATATATATATTCTACAAGTATATTGAATGTTTCTAAACTATCTTTAATAAACATATTATGATATAATTCATTTAAAATTCCGATCGATGTTGGCAAGTGAAGATGAGATAAATCTATGTTATAAAATCGTTTTATTATATCAATTATAGGAATAAGTTCTTTGTGTTGAATAACAAATAATGGTTGTATTAGCAATCTTATTGGATTTTCGGATATTAAATAATCAATATATCTATCATAAAATAATTTTATTAACAATCTTCTACTTTCTTCATTATTTTTATAGGAACATTCTACCCCAAAATAATAATTTATAATATGATATATTATATCATCGTCTAAAAGTTGTAGATGTTGCGACATCATATTGTTAATCTCAGTGATATTAATATTTAAATTTAATTGAAAACAATTTTCATAAATATTTTGAAAAGCATTTTGTATGATTTTATTTGTTTGTACATAAAATTCCTTTAATAGTTTATCAAATTCATTACTATTTCTGTAATCTAAATACCTTATATTTAATTTTTTTTCTATTTTTTTCATTTGTTTTATATTAATATTTTTAAATGATAACATGTATTTACTAAGTATTTTATTTACATCACTCAAATTATTACATTGATCAATTTTATCACTTTCTAGAATTTTGTCAACATTAGGAATTATGCTTTTAACTTTTTCCATAAATTGTTGTTTTGATAAAATGCTATCTCCTTCACCAAAATATAAAAAATTTTCTTTTTTTTTATTAAATACACCTTCAAAATTATCTTTTACTGATATATTATTTTTATTAATAGTATTTTTTTTTGAACTATCATTTACTTTATCAATAATAGTTGTATTAATATCATATTCAATAATATAGGAATCATCGGTTCTTTTATTTTTGATTAAATTATTAAAAGAATGTGAAATTTTATTAGAATCTCTATAGACAAAACCGATTATAGAAATATCTTCACCATCAATATATTTTTCAAAACTAGGTTCTTTTGATATTGATAGATTAAAAAATTTAGATGAACCTTTATCTTGCTTATTAAAATATTTAGATTCAGCTGTTCCAGCAGTTCCTCTACATACTTGACAATTTGATAATGCTGTAATAAGTGTGCTATTAGGATTATCTACTAAAATACTTATAGGTCCTCTAACTCTTCTTTTTTCATAAACTACTCTATTTTTGCCCTTTTTAAAAGAACTGAAAGGTGTTATATTACGATATGCTTCAAAATCATAGTTAGCTAATGTATTATATCTAATAAATTGATTATTATCATATAATTTATGGGAAGGTAAAATAGATTCAAAAACATCTATAGAATCGTCAAATGTTATTTTTTTGGGTAATATACCTCCTTTATACTCTAATATTCTTTTCTGCTTATAATTTATAGGATTAACACCATCTATTCCTTGTAATTCAGATTTTGTAGCCTCTCTGTATTGTTTATCAATTTCCATCAATAGATTTAATTGCATTTTTTCAACACCCTCTCTATTAAAATGTATTCGCTCATCTTCTGTTAGAGTATATTTACTATTTTCATATACTTGTTTTTTATCAGATATAATAGGAATAATCAATTCAGATAAGTAATTACCTTTTTCAAATATTTGTACTATAGGGTTGACTTGCGAATTATATATCGGAAGATATAATAAGCGATTTGTAGTATCATCATAAAATCGTGTATTTTCTATTAAATCACCAATTCGTTGAGCTTTTTGTTTACAATATAAAATACTATTTTTCCCATTATTATTTTTTTTATTTATTAAAAATTTAGTGAGATCTTCTACTTGATCTTCCATAGTATATCTTTGTTCCCAGTCCGCTTTTGTAATAAATTCTGTTTCAACATTAGCTATTTTTAATTCAATACTTTCAAGAGAATAATTAAATATCTCATCTGATTCATATGATGTCATAAGCATATCTGTCATAAAGTCTAATAATAAGTAATCATTTTTAATAAATTTATCCTTAATAAATTCATATAATTTTTCATTACCAGATGTATCTTTCAATATCATTTTTGTATCAATACTCTCTACTATAGCGTCAATTTTCTCATTTTTTATAGTGACAAATGAGACTAACATTCCTGGTTTTAAATTTTCATAAATTTGACTGAAATTTATATAATTTGGGTTAAAATCTAATGACATCGTAAATATATATATATATATAATACATAAAGAAAAACGAATATAAAAATATATATTATAGATTTCTTGAAATGAATAAACATAAAAATCAACATATTAAAACAAATGATAAAATATGGTTAATTCCTCAAAATAATAAGTATATAACGATAAATAATAAATATATTACACCTTCTAATAATACACCAAGCAATATTAATCCTAAGATTAATAGAATTGTAGTTAGAAGACCCATTGATAATAGCGAAAATAATAAAACAAATGACAGTCAATATATAAATCAGTTAATGGGAACATTATTAAATGGTGGAGGCAATAATATGTTTACTACAACTAACATTATGAATGATATGATTCCAAAAAAAAAAGAGCAAGAAGATAAAGAAATTATTGTAAAAAAAATAGATAAAAAAAATCTTATATATTTGGATGAAAAACCAAAAAATTTAAATGATTTACTAGAATTATGTAAAAAAATATCTATAGATTATGACCCTGAAAAATATTATAATTTAGATTTAAAAATTTTAAAAAAATTAGAAGTTCCACTTAATAAATTAAATACATTAATTGGATTAGAAGATGTAAAAAATAAAATAATTGATATAATATTATATTATTTACAAAGGCTTGACATTAAAAATTATGATATGTTGCACACTATTATTGATGGTCCACCTGGAACGGGTAAAACTGAAATTGCATATATATATAGTGAAATACTTAATAATTTAGGAGTTTTATCTAAGGGAACATTTAAAAAAGCTAAAAAAAATGATCTTATAGGTGGATATCTTGGACATACAGCAATGAAAACAATGAAATTGTTAGAAGAATCTATAGGAGGTGTATTATTTATTGATGAAATTTATAGTTTAGGAAGTAGTAATGGTAAAGATAGTAAGGATATATATGCTAAAGAATGTATTGATTTGATAATGGAATTTTTATCTGAAAATAAAAGTGATTTTGTATTAGTTGTAGCTGGTTATAAAAATGATATTGAACAATTTTTTTTAACAATGAATGATGGTTTAGAAAGACGTTTTCCTATTCATCTATCAATAGCAGAATATAACAGTAATGAAATGGAAAAAATATTTTATAAAAAGGTTAGTGAATTAAAATGGGAGATCGAACCTGAAACAATACCTAAGGATTTTTTTCAAAATGAGAAAGAGTATTTTAAATTTTATGGAGGAGATATAGAAACTTTATTATCTAAATGCAAATATGCTCACTCAAGAAATTTATTAGAAGATAATTCAAAAGAACATCGTATCATTTCCCATAAAGATTTTTTAGATGGATTTGAACTTTATAAGAAAAATCCTGAAATAGAATCTAGAAAAAAATCTCAAAAATATTTAAATTTTTATTTATAAATTATTTCATAAATTAAATATTTCATATCAATATATAATGAAAAATCACGAAAATCTAAAAAATAGGAAAGTTGCTTATAGTGCTGGATTAAAATTATTAAATGACATACAAATGGGCGGTGATCAACCATCTAACTCAGGTATACCAGATGATGTTAAATTACAAAAAGACTACTTAATTGTATTAGATGAATTAGATAATGTTTTAGCAGGAGAATTATTAAATAAAATTGTTTATGAAGTATTAGCATCATTATATAATGCTGATGTAAATGAAGTAGTAAATAGGCACAAGGCATTTTTAGTTCAAAAAGGTGGAAATCTTCCTTTAAATCCAAATCATTATAGTAAAATTGATAAAATAGTAGAAAATAGTGCTAGAATATTAGGAATAAATCAATATAATCAAAATATTCAAATTGTTGATGGTTTATCATTAAAAAAAAAATTAAGGAATATATTTTAAATAATATATTATTATAAAATATACTTGTTAATAATATAATGGAAAATTCAAATTTAGATGTCAATATTGTAAATATCTACTTATTAAATTTATTTTGCATATTACGCAGATATTTAAATCTTAAAATATGCTCAATAGCCTGTATCAATATCACTTATAAAATGTTAACAGATGGTAATAATGAAGATTACAAAAACTTAATTACAGAACAAATGGATAATATCATTAAAAATAATGATTTTAAATGCGATAATAATTTAACACGCAGTTTTTTAGAAAATGTTATTATTCCTGATGATTATGGTAAAGAAGAATGGAAATTAGAGCAAAATAAATATTGTAATCAAAAAAATTTTATTACTTGTAAATTAGCAACAGATTGCGTATATGAAAATTCCAATTGTATAGCTGATGAAACTAAATATACTAAAGAAAAATTGGAAGAATTAAAGAATGCAACTAACCGAATTGAATCAAATCAAAATGAATTAAATGATTTTAAATCATATGCTGATCTTGCTCAAACTAAAGAAGAATGGGTAGATCGTATTAGTAATTATTGTGAAGTCAAAGATCAAGATTCATGTCGCACTTCAAATAATGGTTGCACTAAACCTTTAACAGGTGATAAGTGTATTCCTGATATAAAAGATTATGATAAAAGGTCAACATTAAATTATAATAGTCCTTATCCAAAACTTAATGATGAACAACTTGATAATAAAAAAAAACAAAGAGTTGAATGGATAAATATGCAAGATATAAAATGTAATAAAAAAAATATGGCAGAATGTTCCATACCAAATAATGATTGTAAATACGAGAATAGTAAATGTACATCAGATATTGATCAATACACTGATGAAAAATTTATTAAAATGAATAATCAAAAAAAAGTAAAAGAGTATTTAAATAAACTAGAAAAAAATGAATGGACTGGATTTGTTAATGAATATTGTAAAAATAAAGATTATTTAGCATGTTCTACAAAAAATAATGCCTGTTCATTTAGTATTATGAAACAAAAATGTTCTGCTGATGAATCAGATTATAAAAATAGAGAAAACTTAGAATATATTGAAAATCTTGAAGAAATATTAAAAGTAATTAATGCTGCTGAGACTGCAAATGCTGAAAAAACAAATTAAATTTATATAGTATTTTTTTTTACTACATAATATTAATTATGGATTATAAAAAATAATTAAAATATTTATTTATTTATATATAATGATCGATACAAATGATAATCTGGATGCTGATATTATAACTCTACATTTAACTAATATTTTTAATACATTACGTAAATATTTAAATTTAAAATTAAGTAAAATGGCCTCTGTTAATATTACTAGTAAACTATTATATAATGGTAATAATAGTAAATATATATCAAATATTATGGATAATATATTAATTAATAATGAATTTAAAATGAATAATGTTCTTACACCAGAATTTATAGAAAAACAAGATATATCTGAAATGAAAACATCTAAGGAACATTTCATAGAAGAATTAATAATTACTGATAAATCAAATATAGATTCAAATGAAGGAACCTCTGTTGAATCTTCACAAACTGAGTCCACAGACTCAACCCAAGAAGCTTCTGAAGTTGTCTCTTCTACAACAGATTCATCACTAGAACCTTCAAATAGTGCATCAGCAGATACTGATGGAGATGGATTAGTTGACGAAAATGAACTAGAGGCATACCTAAAGACAAGAGGTGGTGTTGAACTTTTTGGTGTAAAAACAGTAAAAGAAGTAATGAATATGTTTGATAAAGACAACACAGGGAAATTAGATGAAAATG
>Ga0194123_10001068_pt1 | contig 44122 bp, 47 predicted proteins | sample TA2MahsurfametaG_5_FD_155479 | JGI IMG/M metagenome (GOLD analysis project Ga0194123, IMG submission 155479) | Freshwater microbial communities from Lake Tanganyika, Tanzania - TA2015023 Mahale A surface | ecosystem: Environmental > Aquatic > Freshwater > Lake | place: Tanzania: Lake Tanganyika... | reverse complement strand
CGCGGCCTCACGACGCGCGTCTTCTACGCCTTCCAGGGCCAGACGCAGTACTTCCTGCGCTGCCAGTGGGACGAGGCGGGCGCGAACGTGATCCCGGCCGCCTGCGACGAGGTCGCGGAAACCTTCCAGCCGGCGACAGCCGGCTAGACGCGCCCGGCGCCCGGGCTCCAGAGCGCCTCGCCGCCGCCCTCGTTGGCGGCGCGGGCGAGGACGAACAGCAGGTCGGAGAGGCGGTTGAGGTAGGCGATCACCTCGGGCGTCACGGGCTCCTGCGCGGCGAGCGCGCAGACGTCGCGCTCCGCGCGGCGGCAGACGGTGCGCACGACGTGCAGGTGCGCACTGAGCGGCGTGCCGCCCGGGACGACGAACGACGTCAGGGGCGGCAGCGACCCGTTGACCTCGTCGATGCGCTGCTCGAGCCAGGCGACCTGCTCCGGGCAGACCCGGAGGCGGGAGCGGTGCCGCTCGTCGTCCTCGGGGGGCGGCGGCACGCAGAGGTCCGCGCCGACGTCGAAGAGGTCGTTCTGGATCCGCTCGAGCCAGTCGCCCATCGCCCCGCCGTCCGCGTGCAGCCGGGCCACGCCGAGGGCGGCGTTGAGCTCGTCGACCGTGCCGTAGGCGCTGACGCGCGGGTTGTGCTTGGCCACGCGGTGGCCGTCGCCGAGCGACGTCTCGCCGAGGTCGCCGCCGCGCGTGTAGATCCGGTCGAGCCGGACGACGATGTCGTCGTTGGGGGCACTCACAGGGTCTCTATCGTCCCACGCGAGGCCCCGGCCGAGGTCACGCGGGCAGGACCTCGACCACCAGGGCGTCGCCCTGGCCGCCGCCCGAGCAGATCGTCGCCGCGCCGATGCCGCCGCCCTGGCGGCGCAGCTGGTGGACGAGCGTGCCCACGAGGCGGGCGCCGGAGGCGCCGACGGGATGGCCGAGGGCGACGGCGCCGCCCTGCGGGTTGACGCGCTCGGGGTCGATCCCGAGGGTGCGCACGGTGTTGAGGGCCACGGACGAGAACGCCTCGTTGACCTCGAGCAGGTCGACGTCGGCGATCGCGAGGCCCGCCTTCTCGAGGGCGCGGTCGACGGCGACCGCGGGCGCGCAGGCCAGCCGCCGCGTCTCGTCGGCGGCGACGGCGCTCGCGCGCACGACCGCGAGGGGCGCGAGGCCGCGCGCGGCGGCGGCCTCCTCGGACGCGCAGACCAGCATCGCCGCGCCGTCGGTGACGCCGGGGCTGTTGCCGGCGGTGTGGGTGCCGCCCTCGATCAGAGCGGGCAGCTTGCCGAGCGCCTCGAGCGTCGAGTCCTCGCGCGGGCCCTGGTCCTGCTCGACGACGCGCTCGGCCTTGCGCTCCCGGATCACCACGGGGACGAGCTCCGCGGTCAGGTGCCCGGCCCGCTGGGCGGCGACGGCGCGCTCGTGCGAGCGCAGCGCCCACGCGTCGAGTTCGTCGCGGGCAATGCCCAACTCGCCGGAGACCTCGTCGGCCTGGTCGTACATCACGCGTCCCGTCCACGGGTCGCGCAGGCCGTCGTGGAGGTTGGCGTCCGCGAGCTGGACGTCGCCGAAGCGGTAGCCCTGCCGGGCGCCGAGGGCGAGGAACGGCGCGGAGGTCATCGACTCCATCCCGCCGGCCAGGACGACGGCGGCCTCGTCGAGGCGGATCATGTAGTCGGCGAGCGCGACGGCCCTGAGGCCCGACGCGCAGACCTTGTTGACGGTCTCGGAGCCGCGCTCGACGGGGATCCCGACGCGCGTCGTCACCTGCCGGGCCGGCGCGTGCATCTGGCCGGCCTGCACGACGGTGCCGATCAGGGCGTAGTCGACGTCGCCGGGGGCGACGCCGGCGCGCTCCAGCGCGGCCGCGGCCGCGGTCGCGCCGAGATCGACGGCACTCGCCCCCGCGAGGTCGCCGCCGAGGCGGCAGAACGGGGTGCGGACGGCGCTGAGGAGGACGGTGCGGGGCACCGCCGGAGGCTACCAAGCGGGCGCCTGCCGCGTTGACAGGAATGGCGAGGCTTGGCACCCTTGCGCGCATGCGGACGACCCTGACCGGCGCGTGGTGGTGGCCCCAGCCCGGGCGGGATCCCGTGCGCTGACGCGCACCGCCGATCCGCTTCGCCCGGGCTCCCCAGACGGGGGGCCCTTTTTGTTGCCCGTACGGAACCGACCCGAGACCCGATGAACCCCACGACACCCCGACCGAAGGACCCGCCGAGGCTGCGCCCCTCCGTGCGCGAGCTGCCGGCCGACCTGCTGACGCCGGTCGGGGCCTACCTGCGCCTGCGCGACCTCGGGCCGGGCTTCCTGCTCGAGAGCGTCGAGGGCGGCCAGCAGGTCGGCCGCTACTCGTTCCTGTCGGCGGGCTGCGAGCGGATCGACCTGCCGATGACGGGCGACGACCCCTTCGCGCCGCTGCGCACCCGGCTCGCCGAGGGCGCGATGCTCGACCTCGCGGGCCTGCCGCCGTTCGCCGGCGGCGCCGTCGGGCTCGTGGGCTACGACGCGATCCCGAGCTTCGAGCCGACCGTGCCGCTGCCCGCGGCGCAGGACGGCGACCTCGCGCAGCCCGCGGCGTTCCTGATCGCGCCCGTCGTCGTGGCCTTCGACCACGTGCGGGCCACCGTGCAGGTGATCGCGCAGCCGGGCCACGAGGCGCTCGCCGACGACATCGCGGCGCGCCTGCTGGGCCCGCTGCCCGAGGGCGTCGAGCCCGTGCCGCCTTTGGTGGCGGGCGGCGAGTCGGTCGCCGACCTCGACATGGACGAGTACGTCGAGCGCGTCCTGATCGGCAAGGACCACATCCGCGCCGGCGACGTCTTCCAGGTCGTCGTGTCGCAGCGCCACCGCCGGCGCACGCCGCGCAGCCCCGTCGCCATCTACCGGGCCCTGCGCGCCGTCAACCCGTCGCCGTACCTGTTCCTCGTCGACCTCGGCGACCTCGCGCTGATCGGGGCCTCGCCCGAGACGCACGTGGCCCTCTCGCGCGAGCGCGTCGCCGAACTGCGCCCGATCGCCGGGACCCGCCCGCGCGGCGGCGACGCGGACGAGGACGACCGGCTCGCGGCCGAGCTGCTCGACGACCCGAAGGAGCGCGCCGAGCACCTGATGCTCGTCGACCTCGCCCGCAACGACCTCTCGCGCGTCTGCGAGCCGGGCACGGTGCGCCCGACGCGCCTCCTGGAGATCGAGCGCTACAGCCACGTGATGCACATCGTCTCGCGCGTCGAGGGCACGCTCGCCCCGGACCACGACGCCTTCGACCTGCTCGCCGCGACCTTCCCCGCCGGCACGGTGTCGGGGGCCCCGAAGGTGCGCGCGATGCAGATCATCAGTGCGCTCGAGCCGCACCGCCGCGGGGCGTACGCGGGCGCCGTCGGGTACCTCGGCGTCGACGGCACGCTCGACACCTGCATCGCGCTGCGCACCATCCAGCTCCAGGACGGCGTCGCCACGCTGCAGGCCGGCGCCGGCATCGTCGCCGACTCCGACCCGGCGGAGGAGCACCGCGAGTGCCTGCGCAAGATCGCCGCGCTCCAGCGGGCCGTCGACCTCGCCGACCAGGGGGCGTACGGCCGATGACCCGCGTCCTGCTGATCGACAACTTCGACTCCTTCACGTACAACCTCGCGCACGGCTTCGCGGAGGCGGGCGCCGCGGAGGTGATCGTGCACCGCAACGACGCGATCGACGTCGACGCGGCGGTCGCGCTCGCCCCCTCCCACCTCGTGATCTCCCCCGGCCCCGGCACCCCCGACGAGACCGGCGTCTCCGGGGAACTGATCGGGCACCTCCACGGCGCGATCCCGATCCTCGGCGTCTGCCTCGGCCACCAGCTGCTCGTGCAGCTCCACGGCGGCACCGTGGGCGCCGCGGCCGACCTCGTCCACGGCAAGGCCGGCGACGTGGAGCGGATCGCCGACGACCCGCTCCTCGACGGCCTCGCACCGCGCTTCAGCGCCGGCCGCTACCACTCGCTCGCGGCCCACGAGCCGATCCCCGCCGACCTCGTGGTCACGGCCCGCGCCGACGACGGCACCGTGATGGCGGTGCGCCACCGCTCCGCGCCGACCCACGGCGTGCAGTTCCACCCGGAGAGCGTCCTGACCCCCGACGGCCCGGCGATCATGGCGGCCTTCCTCGCCCTCGGAGGCCCCGCGTGAGCACCCAGCCGCTGCACGACGCGCTCGTCGCGCTGCTCGCCGGCGAGGACCTCGCCGAGGCCCAGGCGGCCGCCGCGCTCGACGTGATCATGCGCGGCGAGGCGACCCCGGCCCAGACCGCCGGCCTGCTCGTCGCCCTGCGCGCGAAGGGCGAGACGCCCGCCGAGATCGCCGGCTGCGCACGCACCCTCCGCGAGCACGCCGTCGTCGTGCAGCCCGCGCGGGCCGACCTCGTCGACACGGCGGGCACGGGCGGCGACCACACGGGCTCCGTCAACATCTCGACCGCAGCCGCGCTCGTGGCCGCGGCGGCCGGGGCGGGCGTCGCCAAGCACGGCAACCGCGCGATCTCGTCGAAGTCGGGCAGCGCGGACGTGCTGGAGGCCCTCGGCATCCCCGTCGAGCTGCCCCACCCCGCGGTGGCGCGGATGATCGACGAGCTCGGCTTCGGCTTCCTCTACGCGCCGTCCCACCACCCGGCGATGCGCCACGCGGGGCCGATCCGCCGCGAGCTCGGCGTGCCCACGATCATGAACCTGCTCGGCCCGCTCGCGAACCCCGTCCAGACGCCGTTCCAGATCATCGGCGTCAGCCGCTCCGACCTCGTGCCCGTGATGGGCGAGGTGATGCGGCTGCTCGGCATCACGCGGGCCCTGATCGTGCACGGCGAGGGCGGCTTCGACGAGATCTCGCCGTGCGGGCCCGCCCTGATCGCGGACGTCACGCAGGACGGCATCGAGGAGGTCATGCTCGACCCGGCCGATCTCGGCGTGCCGCGCGCGCGGCCCGAGGACCTCGCGGGCGGCTCCGCGGAGGAGAACGCGGCGATCATCCGCCGCGTCATCGCGGGCGAGGCGGGGCCGGTGCGCGACGCGATCGAGCTCAACGCGGCGGCGGCGCTCGCCGTCTGCGGGCGCGCGGCGGGGATCGGCGAGGGCCTCGAGCAGGCCCGCGAGGCGATCGACACGGGACGCGCGAGCGCGACGCTCGAGCGCGTCGGCGAGGCGGCCCGCGCGGCCGCGGAGGAGGCGAACTGATGGGCTATCTGCAGGAGATCGGCGCGTGGACGCAGCAGGAGGTCGCGCGGCGGCGGGAGACCCGCCCCTTCGCGGGCGCCCTGCACGAGCCGGGCCGCGTCAAGGTGATCGCCGAGATCAAGCGGGCCTCGCCCAGCGAGGGCCCGATCGTGCCCGGCGCGGACGCCGCGGAGGTGGCGCGCCGCTACGAGGCGGGCGGCGCCGCCGCGATCTCGGTGCTGACCAGCGCCCGCGACTTCGCCGGGTCCCTGCTCGACCTCGCGCGGGTGCGGCAGGTGACGGACCTGCCGCTCCTGGCCAAGGACTTCTTCGTCGACCCGTACCAGGTCGTCGAGGCCCGCGCGCACGGAGCCGACGCGATCCTCGTGCTCCTGGCCCTCGTCGAGGACGACCTCGCCCGGGACCTGATCCAGGCCGCCGAGGACCACCAGATGGACGTCCTCTGCGAGGTGCACAACGAGGCGGAGCTGCGCCGCGCGCTCGACCTCGGCTGCCCCGTGATCGGCGTCAACGCGCGCGACCTCGGCACCCTCTCCGTCGACCCCACCGACCAGCGGCGCCTGCTCGGCGCCGTGCCGCCCGGCTACGTCGCCGTCGCGGAGTCGGGCGTGCGCTCGCGCGCCGACCTCGACGCCGCGGGCGCGGCCGGGGCGTCCGCGGCGCTCGTGGGGACGGCGCTGATGCGCGACCCGTCGCTGCTCGAGGAGCTGACCCGGGCGTGACCCTCGTCAAGGTCTGCGGCATGACCCGCCCCGACGACGTCGAGCAGGCCGTGGCGGCCGGCGCCGACATGATCGGCTTCATCATCGTGCCGTGGTCGCCGCGCGCAGTGGACGTGCAGACCGCCGGCGGCCTGCGCCGCCTCGTCCCCCGCGGCGTCGAGGCCGTCGGGGTCCTCGTCGACGAGACCGTCGGCGGCGCCGCCCGCATCCTCGAGGAGGCGGGCCTCGACCGCGTGCAGGTCTACGGCCCGCACGCCGAGGAGACCCGCGAGCTGCTCGGCGAGCGGGCGATCGTCGCCTGCCGCCGGCCCACGGACGAGCCGGGCGCGGGCGACCCGCTGCTCCTCGACCGCGCGTTCGGCGACGAGCCGACCGCCGCCGAGCTCGACGCCCACTGGCGCGAGGCCGCCGCGCTCGGCAGCGCGGGCCGCCGCGTGCTCCTGGCCGGCGCCCTCGGCCCGGCGAACGTGGCCGAGGCGGTGCGGACGGCGCGGCCCTGGGCGGTCGACGTCGCGCGCGGGGTTGAGCGCGAGCCCGGGGTCAAGGACCATTCCAAGGTGACGGCCTTCATCCGGGCCGCGCGCGAAGGGACAACGGCATGAGCGACATCGGGACCCGCGAGGAGGGCACCGCCGCCGACGCCTACCCGCCGGACGCGCGCGGGCGCTTCGGGGACTTCGGCGGGCGCTTCGTCCCGGAGACCGTGATGGCGGCCCTCGACGAGCTCGAGGCCGCCATGGACGAGGCCTTCGCCGACCCGGAGTTCCACGCCGAGCGCGCGCTCCTCGCCCGCGACTTCGTCGGCCGACCCACGCCCCTCTACCTCGCGGAACGGCTGACCGAGGACATCGGCGGCGCGCGCCTGTGGCTCAAGCGCGAGGACCTCGCGCACACCGGCGCCCACAAGGTCAACAACGCGCTCGGCCAGGCCCTGATCGCGCGCCGGCTCGGCAAGCGCCGGATCGTGGCGGAGACGGGCGCCGGCCAGCACGGCGTCGCCACCGCCACCGTCTGCGCCCGCTTCGGGATGCAGGCCGTGGTCTACATGGGCGCGGAGGACATGCGCCGCCAGCGCCCCAACGTGGTGCGGATGCGCATGCTCGGCGCCGAGGTCGTGCCCGTCACGAACGGCGCCGGCACGCTCAAGGACGCCCTCAACGACGCGATCCGCGACTGGATCGCCAACGTCGAGGACACGCACTACCTGATCGGCACGGCCGCCGGCCCCCACCCCTACCCGTACCTCGTCCGGCGCCTGCAGGCCGTCATCGGCGAGGAGTCCCGCGCGCAGATGCTCGACCGCGCCGGGCGCCTGCCGGACGCGGTGGTGGCCTGCGTCGGCGGCGGGTCGAACGCGATCGGCATCTTCCACCCGTTCCGCGACGACCCCGCGACGCGCCTCGTCGGCGTCGAGGCGGGCGGCGACGGCGGCGAGCTGCACGCGCGCTCGCTCGGCGGCGGCCGCGTCTCGATCCTGCACGGCTCGCGCTCGTTCGTCCTCTGCGACGACGACGGGCAGGTCGTGGAGACGCACTCGATCAGCGCGGGCCTCGACTACCCGGGCGTCGGCCCCGAGCACGCGGCGCTCCTGGCCAGTGGCCGCGCCGAGTACATCGGCGCCTCCGACGAGGAGGCCCTGGTCGCCTTCGACCGCCTCTGCCACCTGGAGGGGATCATCCCCGCCCTCGAGTCCAGCCACGCGCTCGTGATCGCCGAGCGGATCGCCCGCGACCTCGGGCCGTCGGGCGACGTCCTCGTCGGGCTGTCCGGCCGCGGCGACAAGGACGTCGACCAGATCGCCGCGCGGCGGGGCGACGCGTGAACATCCCGCGCCCGTCCCTGGCCGTCTACCTGATGGCCGACGACGACGCCCCCGCGCTCGCCGAGGCGGCGGTGCGGGGCGGCGCGACCGTGATCGAGCTCGGCATCCCCTACTCCGACCCGCTGGCCGACGGCACCACCATCCAGCGCGCCGCCCAGGCCGCGCTCGACCGCGGCGTGACGCCGCGCCGGGCGCTCGAGATCCTGCGCGAGATCGACGCCCGGGTCGACGTGCCGCTCGTGCCGATGACCTACGGCGCGATCGTGGAGGGCTACGGCGAGGAGGACTTCTGCCGCGATGCGGCCGCGGCCGGCGCCGAGGGGTTGATCGTGGCCGACGTGCCGCCCGAGGAGTCGGGCGTCCTGCGCGACGCCGCCCGGGACGCCGGCATCGACCTGATCCACCTCGTGGCGCCCACGTCGCGCCCGGAGCGGATCCGGGCCGCCGCCGAGGCCAGCCGCGGGTTCGTCTACCTGGTCGCCGCCGTCGGCGTGACCGGCGCCCGCGAGTCGCTCGACGTCCGCGTCGCCGCCCTCGTCGAGACGACCCGCACGCCGCCCGGGACGCCGGCATCGACCTGATCCACCTCGTGGCGCCCACGTCGCGCCCGGAGCGGATCCGCGCCGCCGCCGAGGCCAGCCGCGGGTTCGTCTACCTGGTCGCCGCCGTCGGCGTGACCGGCGCCCGCGAGTCGCTCGACGACCGCGTCGCCGCCCTCGTCGAGACGACCCGCGAGGCGGCGGGCGACACGCCCGTCCTCGGCGGCTTCGGCGTCTCCCGCCGCGAGCACGTGCAGGGCCTCGTGGCCGCCGGCGCGGACGGGGCGATCGTCGGCTCGGCCGCGATCGACGCGATCGAGCGCGGCGGGCCCGAGGCGCTCGAGGAGCTGGTGCGCGACCTCGCCGCCGGCCTCGCCGGCTGACCACTGCCCGCCGCTACGCTGCGTCCGATGGCGAAGGCGGTCCTCCTTGCGCTGGTGGTGCTCGCGCTGGTCCCGGCGGCCGCGCCCGGGCACGCCGGCGAGACCCCGGGCACGGACTACCGCTCGACCGTGCGCGCGGCGCCCGACGGCATCGCGGTGCGGATGGTGGGCGGCGACGATCGCCTCCTCGTCACGCGCACCACCGCCGCCGAGGCGGTGGTGCTGGGCTACGGCGGCGAGCCGTGTCTGCTCCTCGCGTCGGTCATCGTCGGCGCCGCGCCCCTCATGGACGCGGCGGGCACGGCCTTCGCACACGCCCTCGTCCCCGGTCCGGTCCCCACCGTCGCGGTGCGCCTGGTGATCGTGGTGGGCATCGCCGGCACCGCGCTCGCCGCGGGCGCCACCGCCCGCGCGCTCCGGGACCTCCTCGGCACCCGGCCCACGGCCCCGGCCCGGAGCAGCGCGTGGTAAGGCCCGGCGCCATCGTGGCCGCGCTCGTCGCGCTTGCGCTCCTGCCCGCGCTGGCCCTCGCCCACGTCGGCATCGAGCCCGCCACGGCGCCGGCCGGTTCGGAGGCCACGTTCACCGTCATGATCCCCCACGGCTGCGCGGGGTCGCCGACCACCGAGATCGCGCTCAAGCTCCCCGCCTCGATCCGCGCTGCCTGGCCGGCCTCCGCTTCCGGCTGGCAGGTCGAATCGACCCCTGCGGGCGAGCCGGCCGACGCGGGCGGCGAGACCGCACCGCGGTTGGACATCGTGCGCTGGTGGGACGGCGACCTGCCGGACGGCGAGCTCGGCGAGCTCCGGATCCGGCTCGCCCTGCCCGACGAGCCCGGCGCGGTGCTGGCGATCCCCGCCGTCCAGACCTGCGCGGACGGCGAGACGCGCTGGATTCAGGTCCCGGCCGCGGGCGAGAGCCCCGACGACCTCGCCGAGCCCGCCCCCACGATCACCCTGACCGCCGCCGCCGGCGACGCCACGTCCGCGCCGGCGGACGGCGGCGGGCGCACCGGCCTCGCGCTCGGCGCGGCGGCCCTCGCCGTCGCTCTCGGCGTGCTCGCGCTGGCCGTGGCCCTGCGCTCCCGCCCCCGGCGCTGAATGCGGCACCTCGCCCTCCTCGTCGCGCTCCTCGCCGCGCTCCTCGTGCTGCCGGGCGCCGCCGCAGGCCACGCCGTGCTCCTGAACACGACCCCCGCGGACGGCGCGATCCTCGTCGACGCCCCGATGGCGGTCCAGCTCACGTTCAGCGAATCCGTCGAGGCGGTCGGCGCGCGGATCGCCGTGATCGCCCCCGACGGCGCCAACTTCGCGGTCGGCGAGCCCACGGTAAGCGGCCGCACCCTGTCGGTCCTCGTGCGCGAGGGCCTGCCCACCGGCACCACGACGGTGGCCTGGAGCGCGATCTCCGCCGACGGGCACCGCATCAGCGGCGCCTTCGTCTTCTCGGTGGGCAGCCCGTCCGCCCCCGCGGACGGGCCCGCCGTCGACGCCGTCGTGGAGCCCGCGGGCGCCCTGGCGGTCAGCAGCGTCGTGCGGGCGCTGCGCTTCGCCGGCATCGTCGCCGCGCTCGGGCTGGCCGCAATCCTCGCCGCGGTCTGGGCCCCGGCGATCCGCAGCGGGCGCGAGCGCGACCCGGCTGCCGCCGAGCAGGCCGATGCGGCCTTCCGTCGGACCGCCGTGCGGCTCGGCGTGGCGGCCCCGCTGGTCGTCGCGGTGGCGGCGCTCGCGTGGTTCCCGGTCGAGGCGTGGGCGGGCGGCCTCGCGATCGGCGAGCTCCTCTCGCTGCGCCAGGCGGTGATGGCCCTGATCGCGCTCATGCTCGCGCTGGTCCTGGTCCCCGCCCTCGCCCTCGCGGCCCGCGGTGCCTTCCCGACGGGCCCCGTCCTGGCCCTGGCGGTCGTGCTGGCCGCCGTCCCCGCCTTCGCGGGCCACGCGCTCGCCGAGGACCCCGCGTGGCCGTCGATTCTCGGCAGCTGGGCCCACGTCACCGCGGCCGGCGTCTGGGGCGGCGGCGTGATCGCCCTCGCGGTCTGCCTGCCCGGAGCGCTGCGTGCGGCCGGCGACGGCGCCCGGCGCGATCTCCTGGCCGGCGTCGTCGGGCGCTTCACGCGGCTCGCCCTCGTCGGGCTCGCCGTGCTCGTGGTCAGCGGGGCCACGGGCGCCTACGTCTACGCGGGCTCGATGGCCGCCCTCTGGGACGCCGACTGGGGGCGCCTCGTCCTCGTCAAGGCCGGCCTCGTCGTCGTGGCCGTGGCGCTCGCCGCCCTCGTGCGCCGGCGCGGCGCCGGATCGTCCCGCGCCCTCGCGGCGGAGGCGGGCATCGTGCTCGTCGTCCTCGCCGTCGCCGGCGTCCTGACGGGGCTCGCCCCGACCGGCTCGGCGGCCGCCCCGCCCGGGCCGATGTCCGTCACGGCGAAGGCGGACGGGCGGATCGCCCAGCTCACGATCGCCCCCGGCGTCGCCGGCACCCCGAACGAGGTGCACCTGATCGTCGTCGACGACGTCGGCGAGCCCGCCCTCGACGCCGCCGACGGATCGGTCGTCCTCTCCGCGGACGGCGTCGAGCGGCTCCCCGTCAAGCTCAGCCAGATCGGGGCCGGCCACTGGGTCGGCAGCGTCGTGATCCCGCGGGCGGGCGACTGGGACGCGACGGCCCGCTACCGGATCGGCGACTTCGACGGCCGGTCGCTGCAGGGGATACTCGTCGTCGCGCCGCCCGCGGGCTGACGCGCTCGGAGGTGATCGCTACTATCCGTGGCGTGCGAAGGAAGCCAGTATGAGCGAACTGACCCTCTGGGAGGAGATCCTCTGGGGCTGGATCATCCTGACGATCCTGCCCAAGCTGCTGGTGATCCCCGTCTGGCGCTGGATGAGGCAGGCGCTGCGCGACACGGAGCGTCAGGACGCCATCGATGCGGCCTGGCTCGCCGGCCTCGGCGGGGGCAGCGGCGGGGGCGGCGTCGACCGCCACCCGCGCAGCCGGCGCCCGTGGGCCCCGGGCCCGCGCCGCGGCCCGCGCCACGGCGGCGGCCACGCCGCCCGCCTGCGCCCGCGTGGCCCGCAGCGCATCGAGGCGCGCGCCCGGCGCGTGCCCATCGTCTCCGCGCGGTGACGGGCGACCCGCTCGCCGACCTCGTCGCGGATATCGCCGCCTGCGCAACGCCGGCGGGCCTCGTCAACCCGCTGCGCGACCTCGGCCCCGCGCTCGACCGACCCGACGCCCCGACGGTCCGGCGCGCGAACGTGCTCGCCTACCTCGCCGAGCGGCCCGCGCCGGTCGCCGTGCTCGCCGGCGAGGCGATGGGCTGGCGCGGCGGCCGCTTCAGCGGCATCGCCTTCACGAGCGAGCGTCAGCTCGCCGGGTGGGGGCCGCCCTACGCCGCCTCGAGCCTGCGCGAGGGCGGCTGGACAGAGAGCTCGGCGACGATCATCCATGGCGTGCTCGAGGAGGCCGGCCTCGAGCGGCGCGTCGTCCTCTGGAACAGCGTCCCCTTCCACCCCCATCCCCCGGGCCGGCCCCTCGCCAACCGCGCGCCGCGCCGGGGCGAGGTCGAGTTGGGGCGGCCGTTCCTCGCGCGCCTCGTCGAGCTGCTCGGGCCCGCGCAGGTGATCGCCGTCGGCCGCGTCGCGGAGGGCTCGCTCGGCGACCTCGCCACGGGCCGCGTGCGCCATCCCGCGCAGGGCGGTGCGACCGAGTGCCGCAAGGGGCTGCGCCGGCTGCTCGCCTAGCCGGCGGGCTCCGCGAGGCCGCGGGCGCACCAGTCGCTCCACGAGCCCGCGTAGAGGCGGACGTCGTCGCGGCCGAGGTCGGCGATGCGCAGGACCAGCGCGGCCGCGGTGACTCCGGAGCCGCAGTAGGCAATCGGCGCCTCGTCCGCGGCGAGCACCTCCGGCCCGACCGCGTCGGGCGCGTTGAAGGGCGCGTTGACGGCACCCGGGATGTGGCCGGCGACGGGATCCATCGGCTCCACCTCGCCGCGGTAGCGCTCCGGCGCCCGCGCGTCCATGACGAGCACGCTCCGCACGAGGGCCGCCTGCACGTCGGCCGCGTCGACGAGGTCGCCCGTGCGCACGGATCCGAGCTCGAGGTCGCCGGCGAGCGGGGCCGGGTCGCCGGTCTCCAGAGGGCCGCCCCAGGCCGCGATCCCGCCGCGCAGGACGCGGCTCTCGACGCCGTGATGGCGCAGGACCCACCACGCCCGCGCGGCGCCGCCCGTGCCGTCGTCGTAGAGGGCGATCGGCACGCCGGCGCGCAGGCCGGCCGCGCGCACGGAGTCCGCCAGGGCATCGCGCTCGGGCAGCGGGTGGCGCCCGCCGAGGCGGTCCTCGCGCATCGGCGCCGAGAGGTCGTCGTCGAGGTCGAGGTAGCGGGCGCCGGGGATGTGCCCCTCCGCGAAGAGGAGGCGCCCCGCGCCGTGCTCGCCGAGCCGGAAGCGGCAGTCGACGACCTGAACCGCGGCTGCGGCGTGCAGGTTCGCGAGCTCGTCGGGGTCGATCATGGGGCTCGTCATGGCGCCTCCTGCGGCTGGCTCAGGCGCGGCTGAATGCGCAGGCCGCGCGCGTGATCGACGTCGATCTGGATCGTGGTGTGGTCGATCGCGCAGTGCGCCTGCAGGACACCCTGGACGGCGTGCAGCGTCGCGTGCGGGTCGACCCCCGGGTCGACCACGACGTGGGCCGACAGCGCCGGAAAGCCGTCACTGATCTGCCACACGTGGAGGTCGTGCACGTCGCAGACCCCGGGCACCCCGGCGATCGCCCGGCCGAGGGCGTCCGGGTCGACGCCGGGCGGCGCCTGCTCGAGCAGGACGCGCGTGGCGTCCCGCAGGACGCGCGCGGAGGCGGCCACGATCAGCGCCACCACCAGCAGGCTCGCGATCGGGTCGGCGCGCTCCCAGCCCGTGACGGCGATGACCAGGCCGGCGACGAGGGCGGCGAACGAGGACAGGACGTCGCTCGCGAAGTGCAGGAGCGTGGCCTGCGCGTTCATGTTGCGGCGGGCACCGGCCCGCAGGAGCAGGAGCACCGGGATCAGGTTGAGGACGATCGCGACCAGTCCGATCACCGCCACCCCGCCGCCGTTGACGGGGCGCGGGTCGAGGAGCCGCCCGATCGCCTCCCAGGCGAGGACGCCCGACAGGACGACGAGGAAGGCGGCGTTCACGAGCGCGGCCAGCACCTCGGCCCGGCGGTAGCCGAAGGTGCGCGCGCCCCGCGGGGGCAGGCCCGCGAGCCACGCCGCGCCGACGGCGAGCCCGACGGCGACGGCGTCCGAGAGGTTGTGGATCGCGTCGGAGACGAGCGCCAGCGAGTCGAAGGCGACCGCGCCACCGACCTGGATCACCCCGAGCAGGAGCGTCAGGGCGAGCGAGATCCACAGCGCGCACCCCGCAGAAAAGCCGTGGCCGTGGGCTCCGTGCGCGTGCCCGTGGTGCGCGTGCCCGTGATGGTGCGCCACGGCCGGATCCTATCCGCTCCCCCATGCCGGGCGGAGGTTTCCTATGCTGCCGGAGGTTTTCCCGAACCAAGGGGACAAGGGTGAGCAAGGGCACGACGGCGGTGACGCTGATCCCCGGAGACGGGATCGGCCCCGAGGTGGCGGAGTCGGCGCGTCGCATCGTCGACGCGACGGGCGTCAAGATCGACTGGGAGGTCCACGAGGCGGGGGCCGAGGTCTTCAAGAAGGGCCTCGCCACGGGCGTGCCCCAGGACACGATCGCCTCGATCGAGCGCACCCGCTGCGCACTCAAGGGCCCGCTCGAGACACCGGTCGGCTTCGGCGAGAAGAGTGCGAACGTGACGCTGCGCAAGCTCTTCGAGACCTACGCGAACGTGCGCCCGGTCCGCGAGACGCCCGGCGTGCCCACCCCCTACTCCGGCCGCGGCCTCGACCTCGTGGTCGTGCGCGAGAACGTCGAGGACCTCTACGCCGGCATCGAGCACATGCAGACGCCCGACGTCGCCCAGACCCTCAAGCTGATCTCCCGCAAGGGCTGCGAGAAGGTGATCCGCCTCGCCTTCGCCCTCGCCGAGGCGGAGGGGCGCACCAACGTCGCCTGCGCCACCAAGGCGAACATCATGAAGATGACCGAAGGCACGATGAAGCGCACCTTCGAGGAGATCGCGCCCGAGCACCCGGACATCGACGCCTGGCACGTGATCGTCGACAACTGCGCGCACCAGCTGGTCAAGAAGCCCGAGCAGTTCGAGATGATCGTCACCACGAACATGAACGGCGACATCCTGTCGGACCTGACCTCCGCCCTCGTCGGTGGGCTCGGGTTCGCCCCGTCGGCGAACCTCGGCACGGACGTCGCGATCTTCGAGGCGGTGCACGGCTCCGCGCCCAAGTACGCCGGTAAGGACGTGATCAACCCGACCGCGATGATCCTCTCGGCTGTCCTGATGCTGCGCCACATCGGCGAGCTCGAGGCGGCCTCCTCCGTCGAGAACGCCGTCATGGCGACGCTGGCGAGCGGCGTCCGCACGCGCGACGTGATAGGTGACGACGGCAGCGTCGGCACGACGGCCTACACCGAGGCCGTTATCGGGAACCTCGGCAAGTCGGTCCCCGAGTGGACGGCGCGCGAGGTCAAGCGCCTCGCGATGCCGGTGCCGCGCGAGGAGACCGCCTTCGTGATCCCCGAGTCCGTCGAGCTCGTCGGCGTCGACGTCTTCTTCCAGACGGAGGAGCCGCCGGCCACGGTCGGCGAGGCCGCGCAGCGGATCGCCGAGGGCACCGCACTCGAGCTGAAGATGGTCGAGTGCCGCGGGACCCAGGTGTGGCCGAAGACGAGCGCCCGGCTCGATCCGACCGACGTGATGCGCGCGCGCTTCATCACGCGCGGCAGCGTGATCACCAGCGAGGACATCCTCGAGCTCCTGGGCCGCTTCGGCGGGCGCTTCAACTGGGTGCACGTCGAGAAGCTACGGATGTTCGACGGCGAGCCGTCGTTCTCCCGCGCCCAGGGCGAGATCTAGCGCCACGGGAGCGGATTCCGCCACCAACGGGCTGTAGAGTCGTGGCAGGTCCACCGCGCACGGAAGGATGGCGGCCATGATCTTCGAGCAGCTCATCTACAGCGACCTCGGCTGCGCCGCGTACGTGATCGGCTGCCAGGGCACCGGCGAGGCGGTCGTCGTCGATCCCGCCCTCGACACCCGTCCCCTCGAGCGCGCCCTGGAGCACCACCGGGCGCGCCTCGTCGGCGTGATCGAGACGCACACGCACGCCGACCACATCTCCGGCCATGGCATCCTCGCCCTCGAGCTCGGCGTGCCCGTCTACGTCTCCGCGCTCGCCGGGGCCGACCACCCGCACACCCCGCTCGCCGACGGCGACTCGATCCGCACCGGCAACATCGAGATCGTCGCGATGCACACCCCGGGCCACCGGCCCGAGCACCTCGCCCTGCAGGTGATCGACCACACCCGCGCCGACGAGCCGTGGCTGCTCCTGACCGGCGACAGCCTGTTCGTCGGCGACGTCGCCCGCCCCGACCTCGCGGTCGCCGGTGAGGAGGGCGCCGCGGGCCTCTACCGCACCCTCCACGAGCGCATTCTGCAGCTCCCCGACGGGGTCGAGGTCTTCCCGGGCCACGTCGCGGGCTCGCTCTGCGGCAAGGGCATGAGCGCGAAGCCCTCCACCACCCTCGGCTTCGAGCGCCGCTTCAACGACATGCTGCAGCCGATGGGCGAGGAGGCCTTCGTGGCGGCCGCCAACGCCGGCCTCGCCCCCAAGCCCCCGAACCTCGCGCGCATCGTCGACACCAACCGCGGCCCCTTCGTCGCCCGCCCCCGCCCCCCCGAGCGGCTCGCCGGGCTGCCGGACGACGCGCCGCTCCTCGACGTCCGCTCCACCGCCGACGCCGTCCACGGCCTCGCCCGCGGCGCCTGGCACGTTCCCGTCGCCCAGACCGGCTTCGGCACGCGTGCCGGCTTCCTGCTCGACCCCGACGACCCCGTCGTCCTGATCGCCGACGACGAGGCCCAGGCCCTGCAGGCCGCCCGCCAGCTGCAGGCGATCGGGCACTTCACCCAGCGCGGCTGGTTCCCGGCCGCGGAGGTGCGCGACCTCGTGCAGCTACCGCCCCTGACCCTCGACGAGTTCCTCGCCGAGCGCGGCGACCTCCAGATCGTCGACGTCCGCACCGAGGACGAGCTGCCCCTGCCTCTCGACGGCGCCCGCCAGATCCCCCTGCACGACCTGCACCTCGCGGGCCTCGAGGGCCTGGATCCGGCTCACCCGACGGCGGTGATCTGCCAGTCGAGCCAGCGCGCCGGCATCGGCGCGGCGATCCTCGCCCGGCGCGGCTTCGCCGACGTGCGGCCGGTGCTCGGCGGCGGCATGGGCTCCGCCCCGCTGCAGACCGGCTAGGAGAGCGACATCCGCTCGGCGGGGTAGCCGCCCGCGCGGATCCGCGCGAGCACGTGCTCGCCGTGCTCGTGGTCGCGCGTCTCGACCGTGATGTCGACGGCCGTGTCCTTGACCCCGAGGTCGGTGCCGTCGCGGTGGTGGAACATGTCGACGATGTTGACGCGCTCCGCGGTCAGGATGTCCAGGAACTCGCGCAGCGATCCCGGCCGGTCGACCATCCGCGTCGTGAAGCGCATGTAGCGGCCCGCGGTGGTCAGCCCGTGACGCATCACCCCCTGCATCAGGAGCAGGTCGATGTTGCCACCCGACAGGACGACGACGACGCGCCGGCCCGCCACGTCCCCGACGCGACCCGCCAGGAGCGCCGCCACGCCGGCGGCGCCCGCGCCCTCGACCGCCAGCTTCTGGCGCTCCACGAGCAGCGTCATCGCCGCGGCGATCTGCTCGTCGTCGACGGTGACCACGCGCTCGACGAGGTCGCGCACGATCGGGAAGGTGTTCCCGCCCGGCCGCTTGACCGCGATGCCGTCGGCGATGGTGCCCGCCGACGGCGCCGACTCGATCACGCCGGTCTCGAGGGCGCGGACGAAGGGCGCGCAGGCCTCCGCCTGCACGCCGACGATGCGCGCCTCGGGCCGCAGGGCATGAACCGCCGTGGCCACGCCCGCGATCAGCCCACCGCCGCCGCACGGCACGACGACGAGGTCGGCGTCGGGCATCCGCTCCATGATCTCGATCCCCGCCGTGCCCTGACCGGCGATCACGTCGGGGTCGTCGAACGGCGAGACGAAGACGGAGCCCTCCCGCTCGCAGATGGCCAGCGCGTGCGCGAGGGCGTCGTCGAAGGCGACGCCCTCGAGCTCGATGCGGGCGCCGTAGCCGCGCGTCGCCTCGACCTTGGTCAGGGAGGCGTCGATCGGCATGCAGATCGTGGCCGGCACGCCCAGGCTCTGGGCGGCCAGCGCGAGGCCCTGGGCGTGGTTCCCGGCGCTCGCGGCGATCACGCCACGCGCCCGCTCGTCGGCGTCGAGCCGCTGCACGCGGTTGGCGGCGCCGCGGATCTTGAAGGAGCCCGTGCGCTGCAGGTTCTCGGCCTTCAGCCAGACGTCGGCGCCGGTTATGTCGGACAGGTGACGCGAGTGCAGGAGCGGCGTCTCGAAGGCCACGCCGCGGATGCGCTCCGCGGCCTCGCGGATGCGGTCGAGGTCGATCACGGGGCCTCCCCGCTGCGCGCCTCGATCAGGCGCACGAGGGCCAGGGGGTCGAGCTCGCCGCGGTCGAGCCGCTCGGCCGCCGCGACCACCTCGGGGTCGGAGCGCAGCACGCGGTCGGCGCGGGCCGCCGCCCGCGCGGCCGCCGTCTGCACGGCCTCGTTGAGGCGCCCCGCCCGGCGCCGCGCGCGGACGCCGTCGTCGCCGAGGCCCGCCCGCACGCGCTCCGCGGCGTCGAGCACCTCGGCGACGCCCGTGCCGTTCGGGACCGAGACCTCTGCGAGCAGGGGCGCGCGCTCGGGGTCGATGCCGAGGGCGAGCCGCAGCTCGCTCCGGAAGGCGTCGACGCCGGGCAGGTCGCTCTTGGTCAGGGCGACCACGTCGGGGATCTCCATCACGCCGGCCTTGATCGCCTGCACGCTGTCGCCGCTGCCGGGCTGGAGCGCCAGCACGACGACGTCGACGAGGTCCGCCACGCGGATGTCGGACTGCCCCGCCCCGACCGTCTCCACCAGCACGACGTCGAAGCCCGCGCAGTCGAGGACGGCGACGGCGAGCGCCGTGGCCTCGGCGACGCCGCCGAGGCGCCCGCGGCTGCCCATCGAACGGAAGAACACCCCGTCGTCGGTGTCATGCTCGACGAGGCGCACGCGGTCGCCGAGGACCGCGCCCTGCGTGAACGGGCTCGACGGATCGACCGCGACCACGCCGACGGTCTGGCCGCGGCGGCGCAGCTCGGCGGCGAGGGCGCCGACGAGCGTGGACTTGCCCACGCCGGGCGGTCCGGTCACCCCGACCACCCGCGCCCGCCCGACGTGCGGCCAGAGCGCCGCGAGGTCTGGCCGCGGCGGCGCAGCTCGGCGGCGAGGGCGCCGACGAGCGTGGACTTGCCCACGCCGGGCGGTCCGGTCACCCCGACCACCCGCGCCCGCCCGACGTGCGGCCAGAGCGCCGCGACAAGGCCCTCCGCGATCGGGTCCTCGTCCTCGATGCGCGAGATCGCGCGCGCGACCGCGCGACGGTCGCCCGCGCGCACGAGTTCGGCCAGCGCGACGGGGTCGGCGGGCAGGGCGCTCATGACCGTACCGTAGCGATGGCCTACGCTTCGGGCGTGGGCATGGACATCCCGATCTTCCCGCTCGAGCTGGTGCTCGTGCCCGGCGAGCCGCTGCCGCTGCACATCTTCGAGCCGCGCTACCAGGACATGCTGGAGCGCTGCCTCGAGGAGGAGGTCCCGTTCGGGCTGATCTACTCCGACGAGGAGGGCATGCGCGACATCGGCTGCACGGCCCGCGTCGACGAGGTCCTGGAACGCTTCCCCGATGGCCGCTCCAACATCGTGGTGATGGGCGTCGAGGCGATCCGCGTCGACGAGGTCCACGACGAGCACTCGTACCGCTCCGCGATCGTGACTCCGCTCGTCGACGAGCCCGCCGAGGCCCCGGCCGACGCGCAGGAGGCGGCGGAGGCGATCCGCGTCGACGAGGTCCACGACGAGCACTCGTACCGCTCCGCGATCGTGACCCCGCTCGTCGACGAGCCCGCCGAGGCCCCGGCCGACGCGCAGGAGGCGGCGATCGCGGCCTACCTCGCGCTCGCCGGGGAGCTGCCCGGCTCCGCGCCCGAGGCACCGGATGCCGGCCCGGGGCTCGCCTATGCGCTGGCCGCCCGCGTCGACCTCAGCCACGACGTCAAGCAGTCGCTGCTCGAGGACCGCGACGAGACGCGCCGGGTGCAGGTCGTGACCGAGCTGCTCAGCGAGATCCACCGCGGGCTCGTGCTGACCCGCGAGACGCAGGAGCGGGCGCGCCGCAACGGGCGCGTGCGCACGCCGGAGGAGCTGGCCGCCGAGCTGGGACTCGAGGAGTAGCGCCCGCTACTTGAGGAAGTCGGGCACGTCCAGCCCGCCGTCGCCCTTGTCGGGCTCCGACGCCGAGACGTTGAACTCGGGGATCATCGACGCCCCGCCCGTCATCGACGCCTCGAGCGGGCGCGAGCCGGCCGGGCGGTCGAAGCCCGTGGCGATGACCGTGACCCAGACCTGGTCGCCGAGGTTCTCGTCGACGATGGCGCCGAAGATCACGTTGCACGAGTCGTCGGCGGCCTCGCGGATGACCTCCGCGATCTCCATCGTGTCGTGCAGCGAGAGGTCCGGGCCGCCCGCCACGCTCAGCAGGATGCCCGTGGCGCCGCGGATCTGGTGGCCGATCAACGGGGACTCGACGGCGCGCAGGGCGGCCTCGCGGGCGCGGTTCGAGCCGCTCGCCATGCCGATGCCCATCAGCGCCGTGCCGGCGTCGCGCATCACGGTGCGCACGTCGGCGAAGTCGAGGTTGATCAGGCCCGGCGTCGTGATCAGGTCGCAGACGCCCTGGACGCCCTGGCGCAGGACGTCGTCGGCGACGCCGAAGGCGTCGACCATGGAGACGCCGCGCTCCAGGACCTGCAGGAGGCGGTCGTTCGGGATCGCGATCAGCGTGTCGACGTTGGCCTGCAGCACCTCCATGCCGGCATCCGCCTGCGCACGGCGCTGTGCGCCCTCGAAGCGGAACGGCGTGGTCACGATGCCGATCGTGAGGGCCCCCATGTCGCGGGCGATGCGGGCCACCACGGGCGCGGCGCCCGTGCCGGTGCCGCCGCCCTCGCCGGCCGCGATGAAGACGAGGTCCGAGCCGCGCAGCGCGTCCCGGATCGCCTCCTCGGACTCCTCGGCCGACTCGCGCCCGATCTCGGCGCGCGCACCGGCTCCGAGGCCCTTCGTGAGGGCGCCGCCGATGTGGATGCGGGTCGGAGCCTCCGACGCACTCAGCTGCTGCGCGTCGGTGTTGATGGCGATGAACTCGACGCCGCGGATCCCCGCGTCGATCATGCGGTCGACCGCGTTGACGCCGGCGCCGCCGACGCCGACCACGCGGATCACGGCCAGGTAGGCGTTGCCCGAGACCTCGCGGGCGAGCGGCGAGCCCTTCACGTCGCCGCGGGCGAACGCGGCGGCCGGGCGCTCCTCCGGCTCGTCGACCGGGTCGGGGACGGGCTGGATGTGCGGCGTTGTGACGGGCGGCGCGTCGACCGGGTCCGGTGCGACCTGGACCGGCGGCTCCATCATGCGCGTCTCGTCCGAGGTCGGGCTCGGGTCGCGGTGGACGTCGGCCTCGCGGGAGGCGTCCGTCGCGCGGAACAGGTCGGCCAGGGGGCCGTCGTGCATGCTGGCGCGCTTACTCGTCACGGCTGAGCACCTCCTCGGCGAGGGCGCGGTAGGACATGGCGCCGGGACCGTCTGGCTGGTAGGAAAGCACAGAGCCCCCGCGGACCGGGGCCTCCGCGAGCTTCACCGACTTGCGGATCCGCGTCGTGAACACAACGTCGCCGAAGTTCTCGGTCAGGAGGTCGATCGCCTCGCGTGCGTGGACGGTGCGCTTGTCGACCATCGTCGGCAGGATCCCCTCGATCCGGACCTCGCCGTTGAGGTTCTCCCGGATCATCTGCAGCGTCGACTCGAGCTGTACGAGCCCACGCAGGGAGAGGTACTCGCACTGGACGGGCACGATCACGCCATTCGAGGCCGTGAACGCGTTGATCGTCAGGAGGCCGAGCGACGGCGGCGTGTCGATCAGGATGTAGTCGTAGTCCATCCGCACCGGGGCGATCGCCTTCTCGAGCGTGCGCTCGCGGCCGATCGCGGAGGCCAGCGCGAGCTCCGCACCGGCCAGATCGATCGAGGCGGCGGCGACGTCGACCTCGCGCTGGTGGATGATGCTCGCGATCGGCTCCCGGTGCACGAGCACATCGAACATGGAGCGCTCGAGCGTCTCCGGGTTGATCCCGAGGCTCATCGTCAGGTTGGACTGCGGATCGAGGTCGATCGCCAGCACCCGCTTGCCCCGCTCCCTGAGGGCCGCGGACAGGTTCACCGTCGACGTCGTCTTGGCGACGCCGCCCTTCTGGTTGGCCATCGAGATGACGTGGGCCGGGCGCGCCGCGCTCGGCGCAACCCGGAGGCGCTGCGCCGCCTCGGAGGGCGACAGGGCAGGAGCGGTGGCGGTGGGAGTCATGGGGCGCCATTTCGCGGTTTCCTGCCGTTCTCCTCCCCACCCGCGAACCGCACAGCCATGCGGGATCGCGAGGTGTCATGCCGTATATGGGTCGGCGGCACCCCGGATCCGTGCGATGCTCCCCCGCATGGACTTCGCGCCCGCCATCCGCCGCCCGGACGACCCCGTGGACGGCGACCTGGTCGTCCTCTTCGCCGGGGCCGCGCTGGTGGTCGCCGATCCGGCTGCGCCGCGGCTGCCGAGTCGAGGCGAGCTGGGTGCGCACGTGCCCGACGACACCGTCCACGTCGGCCGACTTTCCGGCGTCGCGGTCGAGGCCGCGGCGCTGGCGGACGGCGCCGATCTACCCGGCGGCTTCGTCCTCGAGCCGTTGCGCCCCCTGCACGGGCGCCTGCCGGACGCGCACTGGGCGCTCGCGGGCCGGGCCTTCCAGCTCGCCGAGTGGGACCGCACGCACCGCTTCTGCGGCGTCTGCGGCAACGCGACGGAGCGCCTTGTCGACGAGCGCGCCCGTGCCTGCCCCACCTGCGGGTACCGCGCCTACCCGCGCCACTCCCCCGCCGTGATCATGCTCGTCTCGCGCGGGGACGAGATCCTGCTCGGCCGCTCGGCGCACTTCCCGCCCGGAATGCACTCGACTCTCGCCGGCTTCGTCGACCCCGGCGAGAGCGCCGAGGACGCCGTCCGGCGCGAGGTGCGCGAGGAGGCCGGCATCGAGATCACGGAGCCGCGCTGGTTCGGCAGCCAGAGCTGGCCCTTCCCGCACTCCCTGATGCTCGGCTTCACGGCCGAGTGGGCGGCGGGCGACATCCAGCTCGACCCCGCCGAGCTTGAGAGCCTCTGCTGGTACTCGCGCGACGACCTGCCCGTCCTGCCGCCCCCGGCGAGCATCGCGCGCCGGCTGATCGACGCGTGGCTCGGGGCCTGATGCGCGTCGACCGCATCGCCGAGGGCCTCTGGCGATGGACGGGACCGGCGCCGCCCGACGGCGCCGAGGGGAACGCCATCTACCACGAGGCGCCGGGCGGGATCGTCCTGATCGACCCGGTGCTCCCCGACGACCCCGAACAGGCCGAGCGCTTCTGGCGCGCCCTCGACCGCGACGTGGGGCGGATCGGGCGGCCGCCGCTCGTCGTGCTGGCCGATGCGCGCCGGGCCGCGGCCGCGGCGCGTGTGGAGGCGCGCTTCCCCGGCGCGTGCGTGCTCGCGCCCGGGGGCGATCTGCCGGACGGCGACGTCCTGCCGGGCGGGATCGAGGCGATCGTGCCTACCGTCGAGCCCGACGGGCCCGCAGGGACGTTCCTCGCCTGTTCGTGCCACGGCCTCGTCTGGACCGGGGACCTGCTCGACCGGGACGCCACCCGGCACGCGCCGCTCCTGCCGCGCCTGCTCGCGCACGGGCCACGCATCCTTGTCGGATCACACGGCGAGCCGGTCGTCGGGGACGCGGCGGGGGCGCTGGCCCGGGCCCTCGCGTGACGCCGGCGCCGAAGGTGTGCGCGGGCTGCGGTCGGGAGATCGCGTGGCGGCGGCGCTGGGCCAACGACTGGGAGCACGTGCGCTGGTGCTCGGACACGTGCCGCCGGCGGGGCCTGAAGGCGGTCGACCGCGACCTCGAGCAGGCGATCCGCGACCTCCTCGGTGTGCGCGCCCGCGACGCCACGATCTGCCCGTCCGAGGCCGCGCGGCAGGTCGGCGGCGAGGACTGGCGTCCTCTGATGGAGCCCGCGCGGCGCGCCGCCCGGCGGCTCGTGGCCGCGGGGGAGATCGAGATCACGCAGCGGGGGCGGGTCGTCGATCCGTCGACCGCGAAGGGCGCGATCCGCCTCCGTCGCGCCCGGTAGGATCGCGCGGTGCCGATCGACGACGGGCTGATCGGCGGGATCCACGTGGCGCGGGTGACGCGCGCGGAGGCGGCGGCCGACCTCGAGCAGCACGACCACGAGGCGTTTCAGGCCTCGACCATCGACGCGCTCCTGCGCGGCAGCCTCGCGGGCGACCTCACGATCGCCGAGCTCCTCGACCACGGTGACCACGGGCTCGGCACCCGCAACCTGCTCGACGGCGAGCTCATGGTGCTCGACGGCGAGGCCTGGGTCGCGCTTGCCGACGGCTCGGTCGTGCGCGCCGCCCCCGACGACCGCACGCCCTTCGCGGTCGTCTGCCGCTTCACGGCCGAGATCGAGGGCCCGGTCGGGCCCGGCGCCTTCGACACCGTCACGGCGCAGGTCGATGCGCTCGCCCCACCCAGCGCAGCCTGCCTCGCGGTCCGGATCGACGCCCGCGTCGAGCGGGCGTCCCTGCGCAGCGTGCCCCGCCAGGACCAGCCCGACCCGACCCTCGCCGACGCGATCGCCGCCCAGGTCGTCTGGGAGTCGGGCGGGTTCGACGCGGCGATCGTCGGGTTCCGCTTCCCGCGTGACGTGGACGGGCTCGAGCTGCCCGGCTGGCATCTGCACCTGATCGCCGACGACCGCTCGGTCGCGGGCCACGTGCTCGATCTGGAGATCGCCCGCGGCCGCGCGCGCGTGGAGATCCAGGACGAGCTCCACGTCGAGGTCCCGGCCGGGGTCGCGGTCGGACAGGTCGGCTACGACGCCGAGCGGGTGCGCCGGCTCGAGGAGATGGAGCGCGACTAGGTCAGCCGCTCGGGGCCGGCGGCCGTGATCAGGTAGGAGTTCTCGACGCCGACCGCGCCGACGCCCGGGAACACGAGCTTGGGCTCGACCGCGATCGCGTTGCCCGCGGCGAGCGGCGCCTCGAAGCCCTCGGCGAGAAACGGCCGCTCGTTGATGTCGAGGCCGATGCCGTGGCCGACGAAGCGGACCCGCGCCGGGCCGTGGCCCATCCAGTGGTCGCCGAAGCCCGCGTCAGTGGCCAGCTCGAGCCCGCGCCGGTAGAGGTCCTGGGCGGGGACTCCGGGGCGTATCAGGCCCTCGAGGTCGGCGAGGATCGCCTCGCAGACGCCCAGGGCCTCGGCGAGCGGCACACGCGGCTCGCCGCGGAAGAAGGTGCGCGTGGCGTCGGCCACGTAGCCGTCGGCGGCGCCGACGAGGTCGACGGTGACGGCGTCGCCGGCGCCGATCCGCCAGCCGCCTGGCCCCTTGCCGACGGCCGCATTCGGGCCGGGACCTCCGAGCGGCGTGTCCGCCCAGGGTGCGACCGCCCCGTCGGGGCCGGCCAGGACGGCGCCATAGAACATCACCCCGTTCAGTCCCCGGAAGCGCAGCGGGCCCTTCCCCGGAAGCGCAGCGGGCCCTGGTGGCCGGCGCGGCGCAGCACCCGCTCGAGCTCGATCTGGATCGCGAGGTCGGTCTCCTCGTGGGCCACCAGGTCGGGCGCCGCCCGGAACGCCGCGCCGAGTTGGGCGGCGGCCCGCCGCATGCGGTCCACCTCCCACGCCGACTTGACGGCGCGCACGCGGGCGATCGCGTCCGCCCCGTCCGCGAGCTCGACGCCCTCGAGCAGTTGCGCGTAGCGCAGGTAGCGCGCGGCGGGGAGCACGTCGAGCTCGAGCCCCAGCCGCTGCACTCCGCGCTCGGCGAGCAGCGGCGCGAGCTCGCGCAGCGACTCGAGCGGACGGACGTCGGCGATCGGCGACTCGGCCTCGCAGCGCTCGAGACCGCGGCGCACGAGCAGCACGGGGTCGCCCTCCCGGCTCGCGATCAGATGGGCGTCCGCCATCACGCCGGTCAGGTAGACGAGGTCGGAGGCCTCGACGACGAGCACGGCGTCGAGGCCGTCGGCGGCGAGCGCCTCCCGCAGCACCGCGTGGCGCCGCCCGATCTCCTCCGCGGGGACCATGCGGGAACGCTAGCCGACGGGCGCTACGCTCCCGGCGTGATCCTCGAGGGCGGGACCATCCACACGGGCGATCCCGCGCTGCCGCGGGTCGCGGCGCTGCCGATCGACGACCGCGGCCGCGTGTCGCGCGGCGTCGAGGCCTGGGAGGGCGACGCGTCGGCGGTCTCGACGGAGCGCATCGACCTCGAGGGCCGCACCGTCGTACCGGGCTTCGTCGATGCGCACCTGCACTTCCTGTCGTGGGCCCTCGACCGCGCCCGGGTCGACGTGCGCGACGCGCCGACCGCGGCCCTCGCGCTCGAGCGGGTGGCGGAGCGCGCGGCCGCCGACCGCGCCGCGGGCGCCGACGGCGGATGGCTGATCGGCGGCGGTTGGACCGAGGCGATGCTCGCGGAGGTCACCGACCCGGCGGCCGCGCTCGACGCCGCGGCAGGCGGGCGGCCCGCGGCGCTCTGGTCGCGCGACCGCCACGCGCTGTGGCTGGGCTCGGCGGCGCTGGCCGCGATCGGCGGCGAGGCGCTCCGCCGCGAGGACGCCGCCTGGGCGGTGCCCCTGCCCGCCCCGACGCGGGCCGAGCGCCAGCGCGCCGTCGTCGAGGGCCAGCGCGCCGCCCACGCCGCCGGGCTGACGGGCATCCACGACTTCGAGCGCACGGGCGGCCGCCGCACCTGGCAGGAGCTCGACGGCGACGACCGCGTCACGCTGCGCGTCCTGAGCGCGATCGGCGCGGAGTACGTCGACGGGATCGAGGCCGTCGAGGTCGTGGCGGGCTTCGGGTCGGAGCACGTCCGCATCGGCATGGTCAAGGCCTTCATGGACGGCACGCTCGGCGCCCGCACCGCGCACATGCTCGAGGCCTACGACGACGGCGGCCGCGGCCTCGCCCTGCTGGACGCCGACGCGGTCGCGGACCTCGCGATGCGAGCCGCGGGCCTCGGCCTGCCGGTCGCGCTGCACGCGATCGGCGACGCCGCCGTGCGCGCCGCGCTCGACGGCCTCGCCGCGAGCCGCGACGCCTGGCAGGAGCTGGCCGGGCTCCACGAGCGCCCGCCGCGGATCGAGCACGCGCAGCTCGTGCACCCCGACGACCTGGCCCGCTTCGCCGAGCTCGGCGTCGTCGCCTCGATGCAGCCCGTCCACGCGGTCGAGGACCGCGCCGACGCCGCGGCCGCCTGGGGGGCGCGCGGCGCCGGCGCCTACGCCTGGGAGCCCCTGCGCGCGGCGGGCGCCACGCTCGTCCTCGGCACGGACGCCCCGATCTCGCCCCTCGACCCGATCGCCACCCTCGCCGCCGCCGTCGGCCGCCCGCACGTCGCCGGACACGCCCTGTCGGTCGACGACGCGCTGCGCGCGATGACCTGGGCGCCGTACGCCGTCAGCGGCCTCGGCGCCCGCCACGGCCGCCTCGCCCCGGGCCGGGCCGCGGACCTCGTCGTCCTCGACGCGGACCCGTACGCGACCGCCCCGGAGGACCTGGCCGGGATCGGCGTCGTCGCGACGATGGTCGGCGGGCGCTGGGTGCACGGCCGCCCGCCCTGGTGAGCGGCGGGCCCTCCTACCGGGAGCTGCTCGCGCCCGGCCGGCGGATGCTGCTCGCGGCCGCCGGCGGCGCCTCGTTCGTCGCCGCCTCCGATCTCCTGCTCGTGGCCACCGCCCTGCCGAGCGCGGCCCGCGACCTCGGCGGGCTCGACCGCTACCCACTCGTGGTCGGCGCCTACGCGGCCGCCCTCGCGGTCGGGCTGCCGCTCAGCGGTGCCGTCATCGACCGCCGTGGGGCGTGGCCATCGCTCCTCTTCGGCTGCGTGCTGTTCGGCGTCGCGGGACTGGCCGCCCCCTTCGCGCCCGCGATGGAGTGGATCGCCGTGCTGCGCCTCCTGCAGGGCTTCGCGGCGGGCTTCCTGCTCGCGGTCCCGCTGTCCGTCGTGGTGCAGCGGATCCCGGCGCCGCTGCGCCCCCGCGCCTACGCCCTCTCGAACTCGGTCTGGGCCGTCGCCGCCCTCGCCGGGCCCGTCCTCGGCGCCGTCCTGACCGACTTCATCTCGTGGCGGGCCGCGTTCCTCGTGCCGGTGGCGATGACCGCGCTCGTCGCGCTCGCCGGATACCGCGGGCTGCGCGACCCCGCGGTCCGCCCGGCCGACCCCACAGCGCGCCTGCACCCGCTCGGCCCGCTGCTCCTCGGCGCCACCGTCGCCGCGCTGCTCGTCGATCCGCGCTGGGCACCGATCCCCGCGCTGCTCTTCCTGCTCAGCGAATGGCGCGCCGCCGAGCCGGTCTTCCCGCGCACCCGGGCGGGGCGGGGCATCGCGATCCTCTGCACCACGGCCGGCATCGCCTTCGTCGGCGCGGACGGGCTCGTGCCCCTGGGGCTGCAGGTCGGCCTCGGCTGGCCGATCCTCGTGGCAGCGATCCCGCTCGTCGGCACCACCGCGGCCTGGGCCTCGGGGTCGTTCGTCAGCTCGCGCCTGCCGCTCGGGCACCGGGCGCAGATGCTGGTCGCGATGCTGATCGTGATGGCCGGCGTGGCCCTGATGGGGCTGCCCGTCCTCGGCGGCCGCACGCTCGCGGCCGGGATCGTCGTCGCCGCCTTCGGGATGGGCATCCAGAGCCCCGTGGCGCTCCTGAGCGTCTCGCGCGAGCGGCCCGGCGGCGAGGGCCGCGCCACGGCCGGCGTGCCGCTCGCCCGCTCGGTCGGTGGCGGCATCGGGGTGGCCCTGGCCGGGGCCGTCGTGCTGTCCGTGGTCGGCCGGCCCGCGCTCGACCGCGCGGAGGCCTCGACGGCCGCCGTGCCCGCCATCGCCGACGCCGTGCAGCAGGCGAACCTGCTGCTCGCCCTGCTCTGCGCGCTGAGCCTGCCGGCGGTGCTGCTGCTCCGCCGCGACGGCGGCTAGGCCGCCTTCATCCCCTGCGCCGAGGCCATCGCCTGCAGCTTGCGCAGGCTCTGGTTCTCGATCTGGCGGATCCGCTCGCGCGTCACGTTGAAGGCGCGGCCGACCTCGTCGAGGGTGCGCGGGTCGTGCCCGTCGAGGCCGTAGCGCAGCTCGAGGACGCGCCGCTCGCGGTAGGAGAGCATCGAGAGGATGTTGCGGAGCGCCTCGCGCTGCAGAACCTCCTCGGCGGCCTCGTCCGGGCGCGGGCCGACGGTGTCCTGGATGAAGTCCCCGAAGGTCGACTCATCCTCCTCGCCGACGGGCTTCTCGAGCGACACGGGCGCCTGCGCGGAGCGGCGGATGTACTCGATGTCCGCAACGGTGACGTCCGCGGCCACGGACAGCTCCTCGACGGTGGGCTCGCGGCCGAGCTCGGCCTGCAGCCGGCGCTCGATGCGCGCGACCTTGTTGAGCTTCTCCACGACGTGCACGGGCATGCGGATCGTGCGGCCCTTGTCCGCGAGGGCGCGGGCCACGGCCTGGCGGATCCACCACGTGGCGTACGTCGAGAACTTGTAGCCCTTGCGGTAATCGAACTTCTCCGAGGCGCGTACGAGCCCGATCGTGCCCTCCTGGATCAGGTCGAGGAAGGGCAGGCCCTGGTTGCGGTAGTTCTTCGCGATCGAGACGACGAGGCGCAGGTTGGCCTCGATCATGTGCTGCTTGGCGCGCTGGTCGCCCTTCTCGATGCGCTTCGCCAGCTCGACCTCCTGCGCGGCGGTCAAGAGCGGCACCTTGCCGATGTCCTTGAGGAACAGCTGGAGCGTGTCCGTCGAGACCTCGCGCGTCGACAGGTCGAGCGACGGGCGCGCGGGCGCCTCCTCGTCCTCGTCCTCCGCGTCCGCGGCGATGATCTCCACGTCCGCGGCGTCGAGCTGGCGGTAGAGGTCCTCGACCTGCGCGTCCGAGAGGTCGAGCTCGTCGAGGGCGCCGCGGATCGCGGCCTGCGACAGCCCGCCGTCCTCCTCCGCGCGCGCGATCAGCGAGCGCGCGAGATCGCTATCGGCGCCGCCCTCCGGGCCGCCGTCGCGCTCGATCCCCTGCCCCATCAAACCCCTCCCGCTCGGGAACGGACGCCAGACTAGTGCCGACATCGGACGGACCCGCGCCGGGACGCCTGCCGGGGCTAGAGGGCGGCCAAAAAGCGCTCAGCGGCGTCGCCGAGGCGGGTCCCCGGGTGCTGCTCGGCGACCTGCCGGAGCTGCGCCCGGGCGGTGTCCGGATCCCGCAGCCAGAGCAGCATCAGGGCCAGGTGCAGGCGCGGAGAGGGGTTCGCCGGATGGTCGCGCACGAGCGGCCCCATCTGCCCGAAGGCCACCGCCGGCTCGTCCTTCGAGAAACCGGCCACGATCCGCCCGACGCGGGCCTCCACGAGGCCGGGGTCGACGGCCAGCGCCGCGTCGAAGGCCGTGACCGCCTCGCGCCGGCGCCCCTCGGCGATCAGGGCCGCCCCGTACGCCACCTGCGCCTGCGGGTCGTTCGGATTGGCGGCGGCGCGCTCGGCGAGGGCGTCCGGGTCCTCCGTGCCGGCGTCCTCGGCCGGGATGAAGGGCGGGTAGCCGGGCGGCAGCTGCGGGTGCAGGAGGTCGTCGGCGGCGACCCCGTAGAAGCCCTCGGGCTCCGCGTCGCGCACGGCGCGCAGCTCCGCCTCCGCGTCGGCGCGCCGTCCCGACCAGAGCAGGGCGACGCCGTGCGAGAAGCGGGCGAAGGCGTCCTCGGGCGCCGCGTCGGCGAGATCCCGGAGCCGGTCGATGGCCGCGGCCGGGTCGGCCGGGTCGTAGCCGGCGAGCGCGCTCGCGACCGCGGCGCGCGGGTCGTCGACCGCGGCGAGGGTGGCCTGCGCGGCCGCTCCGTCGCCCGCCGCGACCTGGGCGGCCGCGAGCATGAGCGCGCTGTCGGGGCCCGGCTCCGCGGCGGCGCGCCGCTCAGCCCACGCGAGCCGCTCAGCGGGGTCGGCGGGCATTCCCTCGGCGGGCGGCAGGGCGATCAGCGGGCGCCCCGGCAGGGGATCGATCGTCGCGCTCGGCGTCGTCTCGGTGGCGGCCGCGGGGGCGCCGTCGTCGGTCGCCAGGGCGGCCAGCCCGACCACGGCGGCGGCGACCAGGGCGGCCACGGCGACGAGCGCGACGAGCCGTCCGCGCGGGATCCCGCGCGTCTCGGGGGTCGGGGCGGCCACGACGGCAGGCTACCAGCGGGCGAGCGCCGGCCGCCCGGGCGGGAATAGGCCCGCCTGGGCCCACGTTTTCCGAATACGACTTGCCGCTTGGCATAAGGAACCGCTATACACTCTCCTGCGCCGCCGCCCCGTCCGTCGCGAAAGGCCCCCTGCAGATGACGACGTACCGCGAACTGCTCGCTCAGGTCAAGACCGAGATCGAGGAGATCGAGGCCGCTGCGCTCGCCGACGAGCTCGACGGCGCCGCGCCGCCACTCCTGATCGACGTGCGCGAGCCCGACGAGTACGAGCAGGGCGCGATCCCCCAGGCGATCCTCATCCCGCGCGGCTTCCTGGAGTCCCGGATCGAGGCCGCCGCCCCCGACAAGGACGCCCGCATCGTGCTCAGCTGCGCGTCGGGCGCCCGCAGCGCGTTCGGCGCCAAGGCCCTGCGCGAGCTCGGCTACACGGACGTCGTCTCGCTCGCCGGCGGGTTCTCCGGCTGGAAGCAGTCCGGACATCCGTGGGCGGAGCCCAAGGTGCTCGACGCCGAGCGCCGCCGCCGCTACAGCCGCCACCTGGTGATCCCGGAGGTCGGGGAGGCCGGCCAGCTCGCCCTGCTCGGCGCGAAGGTGCTGATGATCGGCGCCGGCGGGCTCGGCTCGCCGTCGTCCCTCTACCTCGCGGCCGCCGGCGTCGGCACGATCGGAATCATCGACGACGACGTCGTCGACGCCTCCAACCTGCAGCGCCAGGTGATCCACAACACCGAGCGGATCGGCGTGCCGAAGGCGGAGTCCGCGCGGATGACGCTGACCGCCCTCAACCCCGACGTCGAGGTCGTGCAGTACCGCGAGCGCCTCACGAGCGGCAACATCGACGAGATCATCGCCGGCTACGACGTCGTCGTCGACGGCACCGAGATCATCGCCGGCTACGACGTCGTCGTCGACGGCACCGACAACTTCCCGACGCGCTACCTGCTCAACGACGCCTCGGTCAAGCACGGCATCCCCGTGGTGCACGCCTCGATCTTCCGCTTCGAGGGTCAGCTGACGGTCTTCAAGCCCCACGAGGGCCCCTGCTACCGCTGCCTGTTCCCCGAGCCGCCGCCGGTCGAGCTGGCCCCGAGTTGCGCCGAGGGCGGCGTCCTCGGCGTCCTGCCCGGCATCATGGGCACGCTGCAGGCCACCGAGGCCCTCAAGCTGCTGCTCGGCATCGGCGAGCCGCTCGTCGGGCGCCTGCTCCTTGCCGATGCCCTCGACATGAGCTTCCACGAGGTCTCGCTGCGCCGCGACCCGGCCTGCCCGGTCTGCGGGGAGCACGCAGGGCCGATCGAGTACATCGACTACGACGAGTTCTGCGCGGGCGGGGCCCACGCGACCGCCCACTAGGAGCCGCCGTGTCCCTCCAGATCCGGATCCCCCCGGTCCTCCGCCCCTCTGTCGGCGGCGCCCGCCAGGTCGAGGTCGCCGGCGCCACGCTGCGCGAGGCGCTCGACGACCTGTTCGCCCAGTTCCCCGCGGTGCAGCCGCAGATCGTCGACGGCGAGGGTCAGATCAACCGCTTCGTCAACGTGTACGTCGACAACGAGGACGTGCGCCTCGGCCAGGGCCTCGACACACCCGTCGCCGACGGCGGCACGATCATCGTGCTGCCCGCGATGGCCGGCGGCTCGGTCTTCCCCCCGAACGTGTGCCGCGGCGGCGGCGACATCCTCGGCGCGATCGGCGGCACGCCGCTCGTCGAGCTGCCGCACCTGCGCCCCGAGGGCGGCGCCCGCGTCTGGGCGAAGCTGGAGATGCTCAACCCGTCGGGCTCCATCAAGGACCGCGTCGCACTGAGCCTGATCGAGGCCGCCGAGGCCGAGGGGCGGCTGACGCCCGGCTCCGGCCAGGTCGTGATGGAGCCCACGAGCGGCAACACCGGGATCGCGCTGGCGATGATCTGCGCGGTCCGCGGCTACCGCTTCCGCGCCGTGATGCCGGAGTCCGCGACGACCGAGCGCGTCCAGCAGATCTCGATGTACGGCGCCGAGATCGTGTTCTCCCCCGGCGAGCTCGGCTCGAACGGCGGCGTCGCCCTGGCCCGCGAGCTGGCGGCGGCCGACCCGTCGGTCTACATGCCGTTCCAGTACGCCAACCCGGAGAACCCCGGCGCCCACTACCGCACGACGGGCCCCGAGATCCTGGAGGCCCTCGACGGCAAGGTCGACGCCTTCGTGGCCGGCCTCGGCACCGGCGGCACCCTGATGGGCGTCGGCCGCGCGCTGCGCGAGGCCAACCCCGACGTCCAGATCGTCGCCGCCGAGCCCCTGCAGGGCGAGTCCGTGATGGGCCTGCGCTCGCTCGAGGACGGCTACACGCCCGAGATCCTCGACGTGACGCAACTCGACCGCAAGCTGCTCGTCACCAACACGGAGTCCGTGCTCACGATGCGCCAGGCGCTGCGGCGCGAGGGCATCTGGATCGGCGTCTCCTGCGGTGCCGCGCTCAGCGTCGCCCTGCGCGTGGCCGGCGAGATGGCCCCCGACCAGAACGTGGTGACGGTGTTCGCCGACGGCGGTGCGCGCTACGCCTCCGCCGGCCTCTTCGAGGAGCGCGACGGCGAGGACCTCGAGGAGCTGATGGAGGATCGTCTCTGGTGGTAGACGGGGCGCCGCTCGTCCTGCCCCGCGCGCTGAGGGACGAGCTCGTCGCCCACGCCCGCGCCGGCCTCCCGAACGAGGCCTGCGGCATCCTCGGCGGCCGGGATGGCGTCGTGGAGCGCTTCTACCCGGCGGTCAACGGCGAGCCGAGCCCGTTCTTCTACACCATCGAGAGCCAGGACCTGCTGCGCATCCTCGGCGAGATCGAGCGCGACTTCGGCGTCGACCCCGTGGCGGAGGACGTCGAGGAGGCCGTCGCCGCGATCTACCACAGCCACGTCGAGAGCCCGGCCTTCCCGTCGCGCACCGACGTCGAGATCGCGCACTGGCCGGACGCCGCCTACGTGATCGTCAGCCTCGGCGCGGAGCCGCCCGACGTGCGCGCCTTCATGATCCGCGACGGCCGGATCGAGCGCCGCGCGATCGTCGAGGCCTAGGCGGACTTCCGGCGGATCGTCTGCGGGGGCTCCTCCGCGGCCTCGGCCTGCTCCACCGGCATCGGCAGGAGCGTGGTCTCGAAGGCCGTCGAGAGCCCGATCACGGAGTGCGTGCGGTGCACGTCGTTCATCGTGCGGATCTGGTGCAGGACGCGCTCGAGCTCGATGGTGCTCTCGGCGCGCACCTTCAGCAGGTAGGCCCATTCCCCGGCCACCGCGTGGCACTCGAGCACATTCGGCAGCGCCTGGAGGCGCTCGGTGAAGTCCGGGATGTCGAAGGCGGCGTTGTCAACGAAGACGAACGCCACGACGCCGTAGCCGAGCGCGTCCGCGTCGACGACCGCGCGATAGCCCGTGATGACGCCGCGCGCCTCGAGCTTCTTGACGCGCTCGTGGACGGCGGCCTGCGACAGCCCGACCCGCTTGGCGAGGTCGCCGTAGGTGGTCTTGCCGTCCTCCTGGAGGATCTGGATGATCTGCCAATCAATGGGGTGCATGCGGATTTACCGAAGATTTACGGCTTGAGGGTTGTGTTCGCCGAAGATCCTTTGGTAGTGTACCGGTCGTACGAGGGAAATACCACCCCTCGCCGACCCACGAGACGATACCCATGCAGCCCATCGCCGCCCTCTCCCTCCTCTTCGGCCAGCCGAAGGCCGTTCACCGCACGAACCCCGAGCGCCCGGACACCGTGGCGCGGTGGCCGCGGCGCATGCTGCGCTCGAAGCGCGTCTGACCCAGTTTCCTCTCCACCCTCCTCTCCTCCTTCAGTCTCGGCCCACGCTCCGGCGGGGGCCGAGCTGTTTCCGGGGCCGGATGGGGCGAGGCCTGGCCGATGATCGGGGCGGGAACACGCTGTTTCGACGGGGATCCTTCTCTGATCCCGACCATTACCGAACATTTACAGGTTCTCACTTGACGTAGCCGAATGATCTCCGGTAACCTGCGGCCATCATGAAGCTCGAGTCCATCTCCCACAAGACCTCGTACACCGCTCCGATCCCGGCGTTCGACTTCCTGTTCGCCGCCTCGGACAAGCGCCCCGCCGCCGCCAAGGGCGGCCGGTCGTGGCTCCAGCGCCCGCTCCGCACGCGGCGCGTCTGACCTCCGCTTTCCTCTCCACCCTCCTCTCTCTCCTCTCGTCTCGGCCCCCGCTCCGGCGGGGGTCGAGCCGTTTTCGGGGACGCGCGGGCCGCGCGGCTAGGATGCCCGCGTCATGGGCCGCAACCGCAACCCCCGCCTGAAGGCCCGTGTCCTCGTCGAGCGCGACGGCCGGATCCTCCTGGTGCGCCACGCCAAGCGCAAGCAGAGGGCGTTCTGGTGCCTGCCGGGCGGCAACGCCGACCCGGGCGAGTCGATCGCCGAGGCGGCGCGGCGTGAGCTGGTCGAGGAGACCGGCGTCGACGTCGCCGTGGAGGGCGCCGTGCTCGTGCTCGACGGCCCTGACACCTACACCGGGGACGGCGGCGCCGTCGAGGTGATCCTGCGCGGCCGCATCGTGGAGGGCGAGCCCGGCCCGACCGACCACGCGGGCGACCCGTACCTCGACCGCATCGAGTGGCGGGCGCTCGACGACCTGCCGGAGTCGTTCCGCCCCACCGCGCTCGCCGCCCTGCTCGCCGCGGTCGGCTCGGCGGCGGCCCTGCCCCTGATCCCGCTCGCGGGCTGGGGCGACGAGGACTAGCCGAGCCGGTTCGGCTCGAGCCAGGCAAGGTCCGTCGGGATCCCGAGGCCCGGGCCGTCCGGCGGGCGGATCAGGCCATCCTCGCCGGGGAAGAGCGGCGCGGGCAGGAGCCAGTCGCGCCGGTCGGGGCTCCAGCCGGGCGGGTCGAACGGCACCTCGACGTACGGGCAGGCCGACAGGGCGAGCGCCGCGTGCAGGTTGAAGAGCAGGCCGATCCCGTTGGTCCAGGTGTGCGGCGACCACCAGCGGTTGTGCAGGTCCGTGAGCCCGGCGAGGCGCCGCGCGCCCGTGATGCCGCCGGACAGCGCGACGTCGCACTGCAGGACGTCGACGCCGCCGTGGACGAGCAGGTCGCGCGCCTCGTGCGCCCCTCGCACCATCTCCCCCGCGGCGATCCGCAGGCCCGTGCGCCCCCGCAGCTCGGCGTAGCCGCGCACGTCCGCGGTCGGCAGGGGCTCCTCGAGCCAGAACAGCCCGAGCTCCTCCAGGCCGCGCGCGCACAGCGCGGCCTCCTCCGCCGCGTCCCACGGGCGCGCCGTATCGCCGGGCATCCGCCAGCCCTGGTTGGCGTCGAGCATCAGCTCGACCTCCGGGCCGAGCGCGTCGCGCACCCGGGCGGCCAGGGCCAGCGCCTCCCGCCAGCCCGCGCCCTGCGGGATCCGCAGCTTGATCGCCCGGAAGCCCGCCAGCGCCATGTGCGCCGCGCGCTCGACGCGCTCGTCGGGGTCGACGGCCTCCGCCGTCGACGCGTAGGCGAGCAGCGCCTCGGAGCGCCCCCCGAGGAACCGCCAGAGCGGCTCGCCCGCGGCCCGCGCGGCGAGGTCGAAGCAGGCCAGCTCCGCGGTCCAGGGGCGGCCGCGGTGGAGGTCCACGCCGGCGCAGATCGCGTGCACGACGTCGGTGCGGCGCGGGTCGACCCCGACCAGCTTGCGGGCCAGGAGGTCCGCGTCGGGCAGGTCGTCCCCCGCGCCGATCCCCACCGTGCCGTCGTCGGCCGTGACCACCACGACGTCGGCGTCCTGCAGGGTGCGCGGCGTCGGGTCCCAGGCCATGCGGACCGGGTTGCCCCAGATCGTCCGGTAGCGCCGGACCTCGACGGAGGCGATCTTCACGGCGGCAGTGTACGGCGGGCGCTGCGAATCGGCGTTGCGCATCCGTTCAGGACGCGCCAGACTCCGACGGGGAGCCGCGCTGCGCGGCGCCCGCCACCTGCCATGTTCGAGAACCGCATGCCCCGCTACGAGCCCCTCGGCGGGGACGACCTCGAGGCGCTCGACCGCGGCTGGGAGCGGCTCGTCTCCGAGGTCGGGATCCGCTTCGACCATCCGGAGGCGCGGCGGCTCTTGGCGGAGGCCGGGCAGGCGGTCGACGGCGACGTCGTGCGCCTCGACCCGGCGTTCCTGCGCGCGCAGCTCGCGCTCGCGCCGCGCGCGTTCACCCTCGCCGCCCGCAACCCGGAGCGCAGCCTCGAGATCGGCGGCGACGCGATGGTCTTCTGCGCCGCCCAGGGACCGCCCTTCGTGCGCCGCGGCGACGAGCGCCGCGACGGCACCTTCGAGGACTTCCGGCGGCTGGTGATGCTGGTGCAGGCCTCCGGCGTGCTGGACACCCCGGGGCGCAACGTGGTCGAGCCGAACGACCTCCCGCTCGACGTCCGCCATCTCCTGCGCACGCAGGCCATGATCCGCCTGACCGACCTGGTCTGGTCGGGCGAGCCCTCGTCGACGGTCGCCGCCGAGGACTGCATCCGCATGGCCGAGATCGTCTTCGGCGGACGCGAGGCGATCGAGCGCCAGCCGGTCATCTTCGCCAACTGCAACGTCAACTCGCCGCTGAACTTCGACGAGCGCATGCTCGAGGGCATCCTCGCCTACGCCGCGGCCGGGCAGGCCGTGATCATCACCCCGTTCCTGCTGATGGGCGCGATGGCGCCCGTCAGCGTCCCGGCGGCGCTCGTGCAGCAGACCGCCGAGGTCCTCGCGGGCGTCGCGCTCGTGCAGCTGATCCGTCCCGGCACGCCGTGCGTGATGGGGTCGTTCCTCTCGAGCACCGACATGAAGACGGGCTCCCCCGCCTTCGGCGGGCCCGAGTCCGCCTTCGGCCTCTACGCCTCCGGCCAGATCGCGCGCCGCCTCGGCATCCCCTGGCGCTCGGGCGGCGGCACCCTCACCGCGAGCCCCGCCGTCGACTTCCAGGCCGGCTACGAGGCCTTCAACACGCTCGCCTCCGCCTTCCTCGCCGGCGCCAACGTCTGCTGGCAGACCGCCGGCTGGCTCGAGGGCGGCCTCGTCACCTCCTTCGAGAAGTTCGCCGCCGACGTCGAGCTGCTCGACCTGCTCCAGCACCAGTTCACGCCGGTGCGCATCACCGACGAGACGATCGCCTTCGACGCGCACGCCGAGGTCGGACACGCCGGCCACTTCTTCGGCGCCGCGCACACCCTCGAGCGCTTCCGCGACTGCTTCTGGCGGCCGAGCGTGGGCACGACGGACAACTTCGACCGCTGGACCCGGGCCGGGCGGCCCGACCACGCCACGCGCGCATCGGCCCGCGTCGACGAGCTGCTCGAGGCCTACGAGCGGCCGCCCCTCGACGACGCCGTCGAGGCCGAGCTGATCGAGTTCGTCGAGCGGCGCGCCCGGGAACTCGGCGACCCGGTCGAGGCCGGGCTGCTCGACTAGTCGGCGTCCGAGCCCTGGAGGCGCCGCAGCTCGTCGATCGGGATGTGGCAGCGCATCATGTGCCCGGTCTCGACCTCGACGAGCGGCGGCTCGGACGCCTCGCAGGTGCCCTCGATGGCGCGCGGGCAGCGCGTGTGGAAGACGCAGCCCGACGGCACGTCGATCGCGGACGGCACCTCGCCCTCGAGGCGGATGCGCGCGGGCGGGTCGCCGTCGACGCTCGGCACGGCGGAGAGCAGCGCCTCGGTGTACGGGTGGTGCGGCCCCGCGAACACGGTGGCGGCGTCGCCCACCTCCATCAGCCGGCCGAGGTACAGCACGGCGATCCGGTCCGACAGGTAGCGCACGACGCCGAGGTCGTGCGAGATCACGATGTAGGAGGCCTGCTCGTCGCGCTGGAGGTCGGCGAGGAGGTTGAGGATCGCGGCCTGCACGGACACGTCGAGGGCGCTCGTCGGCTCGTCGCAGACGACGATGCGCGGGTCGCCCGCGAAGGCGTTGCCGATCGCGACGCGCTGCTTGAGGCCGCCCGAGAGCTGGCGCGGCTTGAGGTCGAGGTGCCGCGGCGACAGCACGACCTCGTCGCGGATCTTCTCGAGCCGGTCCTCGGCCGCCTGGCCCGTCAGGCCGGCGAGCTTCGAGAGGGCGCGCGACAGGATCGAGCGCACGGTCTTCGAGCGGTTCAGCGCCGAGTCGGGGTTCTGGAAGATGATCTGGATCGCGCGCCGGGCGTCGGCGGGGCGCTGCGTGGTCAGCCCGGCGAGCGTCTCCCTGTCGAGGCGGATCACGCCACCCTGGTCGGCGGCGTGGATGCCGAGGATCGCCTTCGCGAGCGTCGTCTTGCCGGAGCCCGACTCGCCCACGAGCCCGAGCGTCTCGCCGGCCCGCAGCTCGAGGTCGACGCCGACCAGGGCGCGCACCTCGTGCCCGCCCTGCCGGAAGGTCTTCGAGACGTCCTCGAGCTGGAGCACCACGTCGCCCGGCGCGACCTCGCCGACGGCCGCCGTGACCGGAGCCGCCACGAGCTCGCCGACGCGGTCGAGGTGATGGCAGAACACGGTGCGGTCGGGACGCGGGTGCGCGGCGGTCGGCAGCACCGTCCGGCACTCCGCGGTGGCCAGGGTGCAGCGGTCCTCGAAGACGCAGGCGGGCAGCGGCGTGCCGATCAGGGGCAGGGAGCCCGGGATCGTGTCGAGGCGGCGCTCGCTCTTGGCGGCGCCGCGGCGCGGCAGGCAGCGCAGGAGGCCGACGGTGTACGGGTGCTGCGGGTCGTCGAACACCTCGCCGGCGATGCCCTCCTCCACGATGCGGCCCGCGTACATGACGCCGACGCGGTCGCAGGTGCGGCGCACGACGCCGAGGTTGTGGGCGATCAGGAGGATCGCCGCCCCCGTCTCGTCGCGGAGGGTGGCGACGAGGTCGAGCACCTCGGCCTCCACCGTCGCGTCGAGGCCCGTGGTGGGCTCGTCGAGGATCAGGAGCTGCGGGTCGCAGGCCAGCGCCATCGCGATCACGGCGCGCTGCTGCATGCCGCCGGAGAGCTGGTAGGGATAGCGCTCCATCACGCGCTCGGCGTCGGCGATGCGCACGCGGCGCAGCGCCTCGACGGCGCGCTCGCGGGCCTCGTCCTTCGAGGCGCCGAGGACGGCGAACGCCTCCGCGACCTGCCGGCCCACCTTGATCGTGGGGTTGAGCGACTGCCCCGGGTCCTGGTAGACCATCGAGATGCGGCTGGCGCGCAGCTCGCGCAGCGCCTCGTCGCCCATCGCCGTGACGTCGTCGCCGCCGATCAGCGTGCGCCCGCCCGTGATGTGGCCGTTGCCCGGCAGGTAGCGGACCGCGGCGAAGGCCGTCGTCGACTTGCCGCAGCCCGACTCGCCGACGAGGCCGTAGGCCTCGCCCGGCTGGATCTCGAACGAGACGCCGCGCAGGACGGGCCGCAGCACGCCGCGGACGTCGTAGGCGACCTCGAGGTCCTCGACCTTGAGCGCGGCCGTGCGCTGCTCGGTGGCGCTCATCGCTCGTTGACCTCCTGCAGGGCGTCGGCGACCAGGTTGACGGCGATCACGAGGCTGGCGATGGCCAGCGCCGGGAACACCGTCACCCACCAGTAGCCGCCGATGATCAGCGCGTACTCCTCGGACACCATCAGGCCCCAGTCGGGGGTCGGCGGCTGAATGCCGACGCCGAGGAAGGAGAGGAAGGCGATCGTGAAGACCGCGTAGCCGATGCGGACCGTGAACTCGACGACGATCGGGCCGGTGATGTTCGGGAGGATCTCCCGGAACATGATGTAGAGCCCGTTCTCGCCGCGCAGCTTGGCGGCCTGCACGTAGTCGTTCTCGCGCTCGGCGAGGACCGCGGCGCGCACGGTGCGGGCCACGATCGGCGTGAAGAAGATGCCGACGGTGAGGACCACCGTCGTGGTCGACGAGCCGAGCGCCGCCAGCGTGAGCAGCGCGACGAGCGGCACGGGCAGGGCCAGGAAGGCCTCGATGATGCGCCCGAGCCCGTCGTCGAGCCAGCCGCGGTAGTAGCCCATCAGCAGGCCGATCAGCGTGCCGAGGCCGACGCCGATGGTCGCGCAGATCGGGGCGGCGATGAGGACGTCGCGGGCGCCGATGATCACGCGGGAGAGGACGTCGCGGCCGAGCTGGTCGGTGCCGAGGATGTGCGTGCCACCGGGCGGCAGGTGGCCGTCGAAGTCGGTCGCGAACGGGCTGTAGGGGGCGATCACGTCGCCGAAGACCGCGCAGATGATCCAGAAGATCAGGATCGCGCCGCCGATGATCGCCGACGGGTTGCGCACCAGCAGGCGCAGCCTCTCGCGGCGCGCGGAGCGCCGGTCCGCGGCGGCGCCGGCGTCCTTGAGGGGCTCGGGCTCGAGCACGGTCGGGTCGACGGCGCTCATCCGTCCTCCCCGAGGCGCACGCGCGGGTTGAGGATCGAGATCAGGATGTCGGCCAGGAGCGTCGCGATCATGTAGACGATGCCGATCACGAGCACGCCCGCGCTCAGCAGCGGCAGGTCCTTGTCGCGGGCGGCGGTCACGAGCAGGCGGCCGAGGCCGTTGTAGTTGAAGATCAGCTCGACGGCGAGGAGGCCGCCGAACAGGTAGCCGGTCTGCGTGGCGACGACGGAGATCGTCGGCAGGAGCGCGTTGCGCAGGACGTGGCGGCGGATCACGACGCCGCGCTTGAGGCCCTTCATCACCGCGGTGCGCGTGTAGTCGGCCTCGAGCGCGGCGATCACGCCGGCCCGCGCCATGCGCGCGATGTACCCGAAGTAGACGATCACGAGCGCCATGATCGGCATGGCGAGGTAGTAGAGCTGGGTGAGCGGGTCCGCCCCGTCCGGCGGGCGCGCGAGCACCGGGAAGATGCTCAGCGACACGCCGAGCGTGACGATGATGAACGTGGCCGTGACGAACTCGGGCAAGGACGAACCGGCGAGGCTGACCGTCACGATCACGCGGTCGAAGATCGACCCGCGTTTGAGGGCGGCGTAGACGCCGGCGATCACCGCCAGCGGGATCGTCACGAGCAGCGCGAGCAGCGCGAGCTTCGCAGAGGCCCAGAAGGACTCCCCGATCAGGTTGGCCACCGACTCGCGTGAGGCGTACGACTCGCCGAGGTCGCCCCGCGCGTAATCCGCCATGCGGTTCAGGTACTGGGTGTACAGCGGCTGGTCGGTGCCGAGCCGCTGGTTGAGCTCGTCGACCGACTCCTGCGGCGCGAACGGGCCGAGGATCTGGCGACCGACGTCGCCCGGGATCACGTTCGACAGCGCGAACACGATCACGGTCAGGAGCAGCAGGGTGACGAGGCCGAGGGCGATGCGGCGGATCAGGAAGCGGAGCATCGGGTCGGGTCGTCGCGGGTGGGCCGGCGGCAGTCGGGTGCGCCCATGCGTGCGGCGCGCTCTGCGTCGGTGCCCGTCCCTCTCCTCTTCGTCTCGCCGGTGGCCCGGACGGCCACGCAGGCGGAGTTATCCCATATCCGCTTACGGGCGGCAACCCGGCCGCCCAGATGGCGGAACGGCGCGCCCACGAAAAAGGGGCGGCGGGCCGAAGCCCGCCGCCCCCGGTCGTGCGGTTCCCTCGTCGGGGCTAGACCTGGCTGGCCGCCTCGAGGAAGGTGAAGCCCATGGCCGTGTTCGCCACGCCCTGGTACTTGTTGGAGTAGCAGGCCAGGGCGTTGATCGTGTAGGCGATCGCCACCGGGACCTCGTCGTTCAGGTTGGCCTCGATCTTGGCCGCGGCGGCCGTCTGGCCCTCCACGTCCGCGGCCGACTGGAACTCGCCGAACGCCCCCATGAACGCGTCGTTCGCGTACTGCGAGGAGTTCCACACGCCGCCCGTGGCGAGCGCCGCGTTGAGGTACACGCTCGGGGTGCCGCGGTGGCCGTAGTCGACGATGCCGAACTCCGACGCGCCCGAGCACGGCGGATCGGCCGGCTCGGCCGGGCACCAGTACTTGCCGTAGTAGGTGCCATAGTCGGCGCCGACCAGGTTCAGCGTGATGCCGGCCTCGGCGCAGCCCTCCTGGACCAGCTGGGCGAGGCCCGGCATCTCCTGGCCCTCGATGAAGTTGAACTCCGCGGTCAGACCCTCGGCGCCCGCCTCGGCGAGCAGGGCCTTGGCGGCCTCGATGTCCTTGGTGCGCTGCGCCACCGTGCCCGAGTGGTACGGGTAGAGGTCGAAGATGACCTGGTCGTTCGCGACCGTACCGCGCCCGCCGAGGAGCTTCTCGACCATCTTCTCGCGGTCCAACGTCAGCGCGACGGCCTGGCGGACGCGCTTGTCGGCGAACTGGCCCTTGTCGACGCGGAACCAGATCTGGCGGTGCGTCGCCGACTTCATCTCGACGATGTTCAGGTCCGGGTTGTCGAACAGGACCTCGCCCTTGTCGAACGGGAAGATCGGCAGGCCGTCGATCTCGCCGGCGGTGAGGCCGGCGATCTGCGCCTGGGTGTCCTCGATGAAGACGAACTCGATGCCGTCGAGCGGCGTCGAGCCGCCCCACCAGGCGTCGTTGCGCTTGTAGGTCGCGTTCTTCTTGACGTCCAGCGTCTCGAGGACCCACGGGCCCGTGCCGACCACGCCCGGCTCGAGGTTGGACTCCGTCGTCCACCCGCTGGGCGTCATCTGGGACTGGGTGTTGTCCGACGAGATCAGGTACGGGAAGAGGCCGTTCGGGCCGATCAGCGTGAAGACGACGGTCGTGTCGTCCGGCGCCGAGGTGCCCCCCTCGCCGAGCACGCCGTCGAGCGCCGAGTTGCCGGCCTTGAGCAGGTTCCCCATCACCTCGACGACGTGGGCCGAGGTGAACGGCGTGCCGTCGGAGAACGTGACGCCCTCGCGCAGCTTGAACGTCCACTCGCTCGCGTCCGCGTTGGCCGACCACTCGGTCGCCAGCATCGGCTGCAGGGAGAGGTCGGACGCCGAGCGCACCAGGTACTCGAACACCTGCGCGCAGACGTTGTA